>PVBE010677505.1_pt1 | contig 26942 bp, 27 predicted proteins | sample 1631181 | NCBI WGS metagenome assembly PVBE01 (sample SAMN08397723, study PRJNA350692) | Marine metagenome, whole genome shotgun sequencing project. | isolation source: water | place: Pacific Ocean | collected 2012-04
CGAGGTCGGACACGCCAGCTCGAACGCTTTCTGGGCTGCTACAACCGTCGACGACCACATGCCAGCTTGGACTATCACGCACCGTGGTCCCGGCTCCCGAGTGCTGCGTGATGAACAACGTACTTGCACCCAACACCTAGCTGGCCGGTGCGCATGACAGGAATGGGAGAAAACACAGCGAATCGCTCACAGCTTTCACTCAGTTGGATTGTGATGCCCTGCGCTTCAACGGCTATGGCTCGAGAATCGGCGCCGATCGGACTCCAGAAGCAACTTCTGTTCGACGACTATGCGATGTCAGAAGAGCAGAACATAACACGCGCGCCGGGCAAAGTCACAGGACGCGGTGTCGCAATGAAGCCCACTGTGCCGATCGATTGTTGTCCAGCCAATGGGTCCTTGGGAGAGCTGCAGATGCTCATAACCAGCTTCTCTGGAATCCCAAGGTCGGTCACCATCTGTTCACTGAGACGCACCTCCGGATGCATCGGCTAGGCATGGTGGTTCGGCAATGTCAGCTCGATTAGACGCCGCGTGCGGCACCCTGCCGGTGCCAGCTATGGGGATCGCCGGTGTCGCGGTCGTCGGCCTATGCTGCCTGCGGCCGCCTGAACTTGACGATGCCTGTTGACACACTATCCGAGTCCTGCTCGCAGCCGGACACGATGAGGCGCAGCTGTCGCAGCACCCCTGGTGCATCGTTGCGGGATGCGAAATGCTCGAGGGCCTCCACCTGCACCCGCAACGTCTGATGTGCAGGCAGCGGCCCTGGGTGAACGTGCAGGACGCCGTCAACGGTCGAGGGCTCAGCCAGCTCGGCGTCACCGACTAGCTCCTCCTCCAGCTTCTCTCCTGGGCGGATACCACTGAACACGATCTGGATATCGCGGTCCGGCACCAGACCGGACAGCCGGATCAGATTGCGGGCAAGATCCAGCACGCTGACCTGCTCACCCATTTGCAGGGCATAGATTGGAGTCGCCTCATCCTGAGCCGCCGCGTGCAAGACGAGCTGGACCGCCTCCTGGATGAGCATGAAGTACCGTTGCATGTCGGGATGGGTCACCGTCAGCGGGCCTCCAGCCTTGATTTGCGCGAGGAACCGGGGCACGACGCTGCCGTTGCTGGCCAGCACGTTCCCGAAGCGCACGATGGAGAACAACGTGCGGCTGTGTGATGCCCGTCGTTGCAGCAACAGCTCGGCGACGCGCTTTGTGGCGCCCATCACACTCGTTGGCTTGACCGCCTTGTCGGTCGATATGAAGATGACGCGTCTGACACCATGCTCCTCGGCCGCCTGGGCCACCACCCGTGTGCCGGTCACGTTGTTCTTGACCGCCTCGCACGGATTGCCTTCCATCAGCGGCACGTGCTTGTGCGCGGCTGCGTGGAAGATGATCTCCGGACGGTGCTCGGCGAGCACCTCATCGAGTCGACCCCGGTCGGTGACATCGCCGATCACCGGGAGAGCATCGCCCATCCCGTTGTCGGACAGCTCGGTGGCAATCGCGTGGAGGCCGTTTTCATAGCGGTCATAGAGCACGAGCCGACTGGGCTGCAGGCCCGCCAGCTGCCGGCACAGCTCGGACCCGATCGACCCGCCTGCGCCAGTCACCAGGACTCGGCGGCCTGTAATCAGATCCCTGACGCGGCCACTGTCGATCCCGACCGGCGCACGTGTCAGCAGGTCCTCGAGCGCGAGACTCCGGATCTGCCTGACACCGACACGGCACCCGATCAAGTCTCGGAGACTCGGTAGCGTCTTGATTGGCACCTTGAACGCCTCGAGTACTGTCACAATGTCGCGGATCGTGGCGGCGCTCGCCGACGGAATGGCGATCAACACCTCATCAGGGCTCTCGGTCCGCATGACCTCGGGCAGGCTCTCTCGAGTGCCCATCACCGGGATACCGTGGATCCGACGGCCGACCTTGCGCCAGTCGTCATCGATGAACCCGACGGGCTCACCCTCGTACAGGGGGTTCTGCCGCATTTCACGAACGATCATCTCACCTGCATCGCCGGCGCCGTAGACCACGACCCGCCTTCGTCCCTCACGAAGCCCGATCTCTCGATTCAGACGCCAGACCAGCCGGAACCCACCTATGAAGCAGATGAGGAGGATGCCGTCGATGAAGAAGATCGATAGGAAATAGGCGTTCTCCTGGAACCCGTAGCGCACCAGGATGTAGAACAGCACCGAGCTGACTCCGACACCCGCGATGATGTTTCGCAGATCCCAGAGACTCGCGTATCGCCACAGTCCTTCGTAGAGGCGAAAGGGCACGAAGACGAGACCGCGCACCAGGACGAGCCACGGCAACGTCTCGGCAACGAGCCCAGCCTGGGGATACGGCACAGCACCGTCGAATCGCAGTAAGAAGGCGAGGTAATTCGAGACACAGATCAGCCCGAGGTGGGTACTGACGACGACCGGTCGGTACCAGGTCTCGCGCCAATTCAGCACTTTCCCCAGCTGGCGTGTCATCGCAGTTCCATCTTCCGTGGCTGGCCCTTTGAACAATCCCGGCCCACGTTGGCTGCTGACCGGACAAGCCCGAGGCCGATGCCCGAAGCGATCAGTTATAGCAAAGTCAGTGCCAACTGTGACCCTCATCTACGGGTCAGCTCCCCGGCCGTGTTTGACCTGCAACCCTGCCGCTGACTTCGAATGAGCCGTCAGAGCAAGCGGGCTCGAGTTGAGACGCCGCTGGCCGGAATGTCATACTCATCGTGTCGGCGAGACGACATGTTGCGCCGACGTCACCGCGTGACGTGTAGCGCACCGGGGCGTGGACTCGGGCGCCGCGTTCGACGAGCGCTTCGACAAGGCGACTGCCGATGAAGCCACAAGCGCCGGTGACGGACACCGGCACTCCGGACCGCCGGTGCTCGCCGGATGGCTTCACGACTCGACCTCCTCCGGTGCAACGTCAGAGGCACGCATCGTGTACTCCGACTCCGGCACCAGCTCGTGAAGCGGCTGACCGCTGAGAAACGCGACAGCGTTCTGCGATGCCCCGTATTCCATTTTCAGCCGGCAGTCTGCCGACATCGACGCCATGTGCGGCGTAATCAGACAGGTGTGCACGGCCACGAGCTCGCCGGCGTAGGGCTCGTGGGCAAACGTGTCGACTGCGGCCCCGGCAATACGGCCGTCCCGCAGTGCCCCGGACAGTGCCGCTTCGTCTACGACCCCACCACGGCAGGTGTTGATGACAAACGCGTCTGGCTGCATCATCGCCAGTTCCTTGGCGCCCACGAGGTTACGCGTCAGTCGGGTCAGCGGCACGTGCAGCGTCACGAGATCAGCCTCCCGAAAAAGCGTTGGTTTGTCCACCCACCGGACCGGCTCGTCGAGTGTTGAGGGTACCAGGTCGTTGGCGAGAATCTGGCCACCAAACGCCGATAGCAGACGAATCACGCGGCGACCGATGCGGCCGACCCCGACCACCCCGACCGTGACCTTGGCGAGTCGCCGCCCCTGGATTCGCTTCCAGACGCCTTGTCGGATCGCGGTGTTGGCCAGATGCACACCGCGGAGCAGCGACAGTGCCAACCCAATCGTGAGCTCCGCCACCGCGTCGGCCGGCGCGTCCGGCGTATAGGCGACCGCGATTCCTCGCGCGCGAGCCGCAAGCAGATCGACGTTGTCGAGCCCAACCCCCACTCTGGAGATCAGGCGCAGTTGCGGTCCCGCCGTCATCACCCGTTCAGTGATCGGCTCGGTGCCGGCGATCAGGACGTCGAAGCCTGGAACCAGCGACACCAGCTCCTCTTCGGTGAGTCGACGGCCGATCGGATTGACGACGTACTCGACGCCCGCCTCATCGAGCAAGCTGAGTGACACGGGGTCCACCTGACCAAACGGCACGGTCGTGATCAGGGCGCGTATCATGAGGGCTTCGTGGCATGTCCGCCCGCAACGGACCAAGAGATACGACGGTTCCGCAGCAGAAAGCGGACTAGCCGACCACAACGGGCGGCGGAGACGGAACGGCGCGGAGCCGCCTGAGGTCGGCGTCCACCATCATGGTAATCAGACTGTTGAAGTCGACTTCGGGCTGCCAACCCAGTTCAGTGCGTGCTTTGGTGGCATCGCCGATCAGGTGATCGACTTCGGCCGGACGCAGGAACCTCGGATCGGTCTTGACATGGTGGCTCCAGTCCAGCCCGACGTGCTCGAACGCGGTTTGCACCAGATCTCGCACCGAGTGACTGACGCCGGTCGCCACTACATAATCGCCCGGCGTGTCCTGCTGCAGCATTAGCCACATCGCGCGCACGTAGTCCCCCGCGAACCCCCAGTCCCGATGGGCGTCCAGGTTCCCGAGCGAGAGGCTGTCGGCAAGCCCGAGCTTGATCCGCGCGACACCGTCGGTAACCTTGCGTGTGACGAACTCGAGACCACGCCGGGGCGACTCGTGGTTGAACAGGATGCCGGACGCGGCAAACAGGTCGTAACTCTCGCGATAGTTCACGGTGATGTAGTGGGCGAACACCTTTGACACACCATAAGGGCTCCGCGGGTAGAACGGTGTGTCTTCGGTCTGCGGTGTCTCGCGCACTTTACCGAACATCTCGCTCGAGGAGGCCTGGTAGACCCGAATGGACGTGTCGATGCGCCGAATTGCGTCGAGCACCCGGGTGACGCCCTGCGCGTTGAATTCCCCGGTGAGCAGCGGCTGGTCCCAGGACGCCGGCACATACGACATGGCGGCGAGGTTGTAGAACTCGTGTGGCCGCACTTCGTCCACCACCTTCAACAGAGACAACTGGTCGAGCAGGTCGGCGGGTCGCAACTCGATACGTCCCAGCAGATGCTCGATCCGTTGCGTGTTGGGTGCGCTCAGCCGTCGCGCCACGCCGATGACCTCGTACCCTTTTTCGAGCAGCAACTCCGCCAGGTACGAGCCGTCCTGGCCAGTAATCCCGGTGATGACCGCGCGTCTAGACATGATTCAGGAACACGACAAGTGGAGAGGAGTCTCGGGAATAGGGCTATTCAGACCACCTTCACGTAACTGTTTCACAGGCGGTGGATGTGGGCACCGGAGAACCCTTTAAGCGCGTTTCTGGTATCGACGAGGCATGCTGAGCGACCCGCGATCTGGTCATAGTCGAACTCGCGGTGGCTCGTCGTTATGACCCCGCAATCGAACCCTCGTTCGAGCGCACTCTCGCAGGACACCTGCTCGAGCACCAGATCACCCTGCTCGAAGGCCGGCACATGTGGATCGCTGTAGGACACAATTGCGCCGCCACGCTGTAACAACCCAGCGATGTCGATCGCCGGCGACTCCCGCACGTCGCCCACCCCCGGTTTGTAGGCGATACCAAACAGGTGCACCTTCGCATCCCTGAGCGGCTTGCGGTTCTGACTCAACGCAGACACAACCCGTTCGACCACGAACTGTGGCATCCCGGCGTTGATGTGACCGGCCAGCTCGATGAATCGGCTCTCGAACCCGTTCTGGCGGGCCTTCCAGCTGAGATAGAACGGGTCGATCGGAATGCAGTGACCACCCAGCCCGGGACCCGGGTAGAACGGCATGAAGCCGAAGGGCTTGGTGTTGGCTGCATCGATCACCTCCCAGACGTCGACGTCGAGCCTGTGACTCATGAGTGCCAGCTCGTTGACGAGCCCGATATTGACCGCCCTGAACGTGTTCTCGAGCAGCTTGACCATCTCGGCAACGCGTGGCGACGACACCGGAACGACGGTGCTCACAATCTGCTCGTAGAGCGCCTGAGCGACGGCGGTAGACGCAGCGTCAATCCCACCCACGACTTTGGGGATGTTGGCTGTAGTCCAGTCCTTATTTCCCGGGTCGATGCGCTCGGGGGAGAACGCCAGAAAGAAATCCTCGCCACCGCGCAACCCGGTCTTCTCGAGCATGGGGTGCACCACTTCGTCGACCGTCCCGGGATAGGTCGTGGACTCGAGAATGACGAGCTGACCTGTGTGCAGGTGCTTGGCGATCTCCTCGACCGCCGCCACCACGTGAGAGAGGTCCGGATCCTTGGTCTTCCGGAGCGGCGTCGGGACACAAATATTGACGCTGTCGAGACCGACGAGCTTGGCGACATCGGTGGTCGCAGTGAGCCGACCGCTGGAGGTCATCGCCTTCACGTCGGTCTCTGACACGTCAATACCGCACGCGTCTCCGGACGAAATCCGCCGAACCTTGTCCTCGTCGAGATCGAAACCGACGGTGACGAACCCGGCCTTGGCAAACTCCACGGCCAACGGCAGACCGACATACCCGAGCCCGATCACGCCTACTCGAGCCTTGCGGGCTCGCAATCGCTCGATGAGGTCCTGACTAGATGTGGGCATTGAAATATGACGATAGAGGCGTCGAGCAGGTACCAGGAGCTCCCGCGTGAGCAGCCAAATATATCATGCGAGCATGCTAGTGTTCTCTCACGAGACCCCGCGCAGGGCTACGGAATGGAAGAAGTCGACCTGCTCATCGTCGGCGGTGGCGTCGTCGGCTTGGCATGCGCCCGGGCCACGGCCGGGGCAGGGCGGACGGTCTGCCTGCTCGAGCGTCATCCGCGTTTCGGCACCGAGACGAGCACCCACAACAGCGGCGTCATTCACGCCGGCATCTACTACCCGGCGGGGTCGCTCAAGGGACGCTTGTGCGTGGAGGGGCGTGATGCACTCTACAGGTTCTGCGCTACTCATGATGTCCCGCACAGCAGGTGCGGCAAGCTGATCGTCGCCGGACCAGGCGACGACGCAACAGCGCTCGAGCAACTGCTGGCGCGGGGCCGTGCGAACGGCGTCGACGATCTTGAGATCGTCGAACGTGATTTCGTCCAGCGTCTCGAGCCCCACGTGGCGGCGCGAGCCGCGTTGTGGTCGCCGTCGACCGGAATTGTCGAAACCGAGGCGCTGGTGCGGACATTGCGCCGCGAAGCAGCCGGTCGGGACGTCATCATGCTGCCGACGATGCCACTCGTGGGCGGGGACGCACGTGCCGAGTGGCTCGATGTGCGGACGCCCTCAGAGTCGATCCGGGCACGCACGGTGGTCAATGCCGCAGGGCTGCATGCCGATGAGGTATCTGCCATGCTGGATGGTCGACCTTTCCGTATCCATCCCTGTCGTGGTGAGTATGCGGAGCTCGTCGGCGCAAGCCGCGAGCTCGTCAACATAAAGCGCCCCGTCTACCCGTTACCGGCTCCGTCGGGCGAGCATCTCGGGGTGCATGTCACGCCGACGACGTGGGGCAGCGTAATGGTCGGTCCGACTGCGCGCTACCAGGACGCCAAGGACGACCATGAAGGCGACCGCCTCCCGGTTGACGCCTTCGTCGAACCGACACGCGTGCTGCTCCCGTCGGTGAGGCCGGGCGATCTCCGCCTCGGCGGTACCGGCATGCGCCCCAAGCTGAGCCCGGATGCCAACGCGTTTTCCGATTTTCTGATCGAGCGCGACCCGCAGCAGCCGCGTTTGATTCAGGCGGCCGGCATCGACTCGCCCGGACTCACCGCGTGTCTGGCGATCGGGCGGAGAGTATCGGAGCTCGTGGACGAGGTGTTGAGCTAGGGCTTAGTGACCCATTCGAGCGGTCAGATACCGGTCGAGCGCGTCTTCCCAGGTTGGCATCGTCGCGCCGGCGGCGACGATCTTGTCATTCGACAGGGCGCAGAAGCTGGGGCGCGCGGCGCGCATCTGGACCTCACCCGTCGTAATCGGCGACAGCAGCGGTTCGCACCCGAGCCGTCTCGCCGCAGCCTGAGCCACCTCGAACCAGATCGCCCTACCGGTGTTGACGCAGTGGTAGAGCCCGACCTCGGCGTTGCTCTTGACCAATGCGCGGGTAGCAGCCGCGACGTCCGGAACATAGCTCGGTGACACCGTTCGGTCGGTGAAGGCACGGACGGGCCGACCCGCCATCATGGCGTCCACCATCCGGTCGAGCGTGCTTCCGCGTGGTCGCACGGAAGGGTCCAGCGCCTCCGCCCCGGCCCCGAACAGACTCTCCACCCGGAGCACGTAATGACGGGGAGCCCCGCACGCGAGCCACTCTCCCAGCAGCTTCGAGGTGGCATACACACTCTGCGGGCCAGGTGACGCCAATTCGTCATACGGGTGGTTCGTCTCGCCGTCGAACACGAAATCGCTGCTGTAATGCACAAGCACTGCGCCGACCTCCCGCGCCACCGTAGCCAGCGAGCGAACGGCGAAACCGTTCACTTGCATCGCCGTAACAGGGTCAGTCTCGGCCCCATCCACGTCGTTGCAGGCCGCGCAGTTGAGGATGACGTCTGGATGGGTCTCGTGGGTCACCCGCTGCACTGCGTCGTGGTCGCAGATGTCTAGATCGGCGCGAGGGAGCGCCACTACCTCGCCATGCTTGGCAAAGACCCTGCTAATCTCACGACCGAGCTGACCGGCGGCGCCTGTGACGAGTGCCCTCATTGTTGCTTGATGGCCGCGCGCGCTTCGCGGTCGTCCTCCCTCCGGCGCAGCGTTTCCCGTTTGTCGTACTCCCGCTTCCCCTTGGCCAAGCTCACGGCCACTTTGACCCGTCCTCGCTTGAAATACATCCTGACTGGAACGAGCGTCATCCCGCGCTCGACGACCTTACCGATCAGTTTTCGGATCTCCCGCTTGTTGAGTAGCAGCTTCCGGCGGCGCATCGGCTCGTGGTCGGCGTAGCCGCGGTGGCTATACGGGCTGATGTGGACGTTGTAGAGAAACACCTCGCCCTGCTCGAGCCGACCGTAGCTGTCGCGCAGGTTCACGCGCCCCTCCCGGATCGCCTTCACCTCCGTGCCGAGCAGCACGATGCCGGCCTCGAAAGTATCGAAGAGCTTGTAGTCGTGCCTGGCCTTGCGGTTGTCCGCGATGAGCTTCTCGGCGTCGCGGTCGTCGACTGCGTGCATGGCTAGGAGACAGGGGAGAACCCGTGTGTTTCTCCGGCTTCGGGCTTCGGGCTTCGGGCTTCAGACGCTCCGGCCTTCTGACGCGCCAGTCGGGCGGCGAGCACCACCGCGTGCACCAGGCTGGTCTCGTCGGCCACACCCCGGCCGGCTATATCGAACGCGGTCCCGTGATCGACTGACGTCCTGACGATCGGCAGCCCCAACGTAACATTCACCGCCTCACCAAACGCGACGAGCTTGACCGGGATCAGCCCCTGGTCGTGGTAACAGGCGATGACCGCGTCGAACCGTCCTTCGACCGCCTGCCGAAACACCGTGTCGGCGGGCACGGGGCCGGTCACGTCAATTCCCCGCCGGCGGACCGACTCGACCGCCGGCACCAGCACCTCGCGATCCTCCAACCCCATCAACCCGGCCTCACCAGCATGCGGGTTCAACGCTGCCAGTGCGAGTCTCGGTGTCGCGAAGCCGAAGCGTGGAAGCTCCGATGCCGCCAGTGTCAGTGTCGTTTCGACACGCGCCTGGGTCAGCAGATTGGGCACCGCCGACAGTGGGACGTGCACGGTCGCAAGCACGACACGGAGTCGGGGGGAATAAAACATCATCGCGACATCCCCAGCGCCAGTGAGATGGCCGAGCAACTCGGTGTGACCCCGCCAGGTGAATCCGGCCAGCGACAGCGCTTCCTTGTTGAGCGGCGCCGTGGAAATGGCGTCGAGCCGACCGGCCAGCGCATCGGCGACGGCCTGCTCGACGGCTTCGTATGCCGCCAGGCCAGCTTCGGCGGCCAGCACGCCCGGAGTAAACCGCGCACGCTCCGCGGCAGTTCGAGGGCCGTAGAGCACCGGCTCGCACACCTCGCAGACCCTCGGGTCTGCGGCCGCCTTGAGCGCGATCTCGGGCCCAATCCCGGCCGGGTCCCCCATCGTCACCCCGACACGTGGGCGGGTCCCAGCGCTCATCTATTCCTTGTGGTCCGAGGAACCCTGGGGAACATTCCCACTAGGCTGGGCACCCGCTACCGCCGCACACGGCGTCGCAAGATTCGCCATGACAGCCTCCGGCCGACCGGTCGCAGCCACGCTCATGGGCGCAGCCGGCATGTTGCTCGCCTTTCGCATTCGGCAGCTCGTAGCGCAAACAGCACTTCAACCGACCACAGGCGCCGGAGAGACGCGACGGGTTCAGACTGAGGTTCTGGCGCTTGGCCATCTTGATCGAGATGGGCTCGAAGGACTGAAGCCAAGTGGTGCAGCAGAGCGGACGGCCGCAGGTGCCATAGCCGCCGATCAGCTTGGCCTCGTCGCGCGTGCCGATCTGCCGCATCTCGATCCGAATCCTGAACTCGCTGGCGAGCTCGCGCACGAGCTCTCGGAAGTCGACACGTCCCTCGGCAGTGAAGTAGAACACGAGCTTCGACCCGTCGAAGAGCTGTTCGACTTTGGCCAGCTTCATCGCGAGTCCACGCTCGCGGATCTTCAGCCGGCACATCCGCCTGGCCTCGCGCTCGCGCTGTTCTTGCCGGAACCGACGGAGCACGTCTTCACGCGATGCCCGGCGCAACACCCGCGTGGCCGCGTCGGCACGAGGCGTCTTCCAGGTCGCCATCGGCGGTACCGCGTGCGCGACCGCACCATAGGCCCGCCGATCGCCCATCTGCACGACCACCCCATCGCCCCGGTTCAACTTGGGATCGAAGTCGATCTCGGGCAACAGGAACGTGCGCGCCCGCCCGACCGCATCGAATCTTACGCTGACAAAACGGGGAGTCGGCTCGTTTCCCATCACAGTTGTAACGCTAGCCAGTCCACCACGACCTTCGGGCTGGCATTCCGCGTCAAGGCGGCGATCGCACGATCGACACAGGCAAAGCCTCGAACGGCGCGGTCGATGTCATAGGCCGGCACCAGCCCTACAAGCTCCTCCGCGCTATCGGTGTTCGCCAGCCAGGCCCGATCGCCCCGCGCCGACAGCACCTGCAAATCGCGCAACAACGTGGCGAGAGCGCGCAAGCGGCGGGTCAGTGTCTCACGATCCGCGGCGGCGCTCGACCGACCCCCGCGCCGCACACCGGCTAGCTGCTTGCCGGTCTCGAGCCGACGCTTGGGGTTCGGGGCCGACGCGAGTACTTCGAGCATTTCCGCCGCGATGTGTCGCTCTTCGAGGGAATCACCCGAACCGGCCTCGAGTGCGCGGGCTACACTACCGTCGGCCGACGCCGCGGCGGCAAGCGCCGCTGTCGGGTCGAACTGATGCCGGCTCACCAGGATGTCGCCGATCTCCTCGGTCGACAGACCGCCGAACCGCAGCTCGGGACACCGGGAACGAACCGTCGCCAGCAAGAGATGCGGCCGACTCGTGACGAGCAGGAATACCGAGGCCGCCGGGGGTTCCTCGAGCGTCTTGAGCAATGCGTTCTGCGCCTCCGGCACCAACCGATCGGCATCGTCGATGATGACGACGCGCCGCCGACCCTCGAACGGCCGAAACGCCACCTGGTTGACAGCGGTCCGCACCGCGTCGACCTTGATCGACCCGGTCTCGCCTGGCTCGATGATGATGACGTCTACGTGCACGCCCCGGGCTATTCGCTGACAGGCACCGCACTTTCCACACGCATCGGGAGACGCCGCGGTGCCGCCTCGGGGCGCGGCCACCGCGGTGCAATTGAGGAGCTCGGCCACCGCCACGGCGACCCGACGCTTACCGACGCCGTCCGGACCGGTAAACACGAGACAGGGCGGCAGCGTGTCGCGAGCTGCGGCCCGCGCGATTAATCGCCGAAGCGATGCATGTCCCTTGATGTCGCTGAGCGCCATATAACCGCCGTACGAGCATCGTAGCACGCGGCGGATCGACACCGTCGGCCGATGGCCAGCGGGAGATGCGGGCTAATCGGGTTGCGCCGAACTGTCCATCATCGCTGCTTCGAGATGGTCTGTGGGAACGGGGTCGTTGGCCTTGACCGAGAGGTAGATCAGCCCCCCGATTCCGGCGAGAATGAATTGAAAGACCAGTACCAGGTTGAAGAGGTCGGCACCACGATCCGAACCCAATAAGGCAAGAATAGCCAGAAACGCTGCGTGGCCTGTTCCGATGCCGGCCGGTCCGATGGGAATGGAAGCCATCAGCATGCCGACCGGAACGGCGACGAAGAGCGCCGCGAGGGGGATTCCCTCGATTGCCATTGCCCTCACGTAGCAAATCCATGCAACAACGAAGAGTCCGTGAGCCACCATCGACGCGGCGATGCTCGCCAGGGTCACACCAGGCTTGGAGTGATACACCCGAATGCCTTCATAGAGACGCAATGGGCTGCTCAAGAATTGAAGTCGGCCAGCCAGACGACGAAGAATCTTCAGTACCGGATCCCGATCTTCAGTGAGTCCGAGCAAAGCGGCGTACAAGACCGCGACCCCGACGGCTACGCCGACCACCGCAAGCGCGATCGGGTCGCCCAGTCTGCCGGCCCATTCTCCACGACTCCCGGCGAGCAGGGCGATCGCCGCGAGCGCGACCAGCCCTGAGACTCCGACAACACGGTCGAACAAGATCGAACTGACCGTCGCGGCGACATGGCCGGGTACGGCCCTGGCGACGTAATAGCCCTTGACCAGGTCGCCGCTGACCGTGCCAGGCAGAAACACGTTGAAAAACAGGCCAACGAAGACCGACTGCACCGTTCGTCGGAACGGGAGGACGATATCTTGAGCGTGAATCAGAAAGTGCCAGCGGACGGTCCCAATGAGTATGGCGCAGAAGGTGAGCGCCCACCCGACGATGACCCATGGCCAGCGGGAGATCGCGGTTTCGATCGACGCGTAGGAGAGCAGATCCTGTCGGATGAGGACCGTGACAATTGCGATGAGAAATATCGTCTTGAGGGTCGTTGTTACGTATCTGCTCCGCAATCGCCTGACATCCATGTGCAGAGACTACCAGTCTTTGTCGGGCAGGCCGAGAGTTTGGGCCACGCACGACCATGTGCCGTCTGCTCGAGAAAACGCCTGGCCGAGCGGGCATCGGCCACCACCCGGCGCTCTGGATCAGGCGGCAGCACACACGGACATCGACCCCCTGTCACGGGGTCCGATGTCCTCGAGCTGTCTACAGGAAATGGCGGGGCCGACGAGACTCGAACTCGCGACCTCCGGCGTGACAGGCCGGCGTTCTAACCAACTGAACTACGACCCCGCAAACGGCAACTTTCCAACCACGGGCCACTTCCGCCGAGGCCATGGCGGAATAGCCCTCGCTGGCTTGCCAGCCGAAGCCTGCCGAGTAAACGCGCAGGCGAAGGCTGGTGGGCGGTACAGGACTCGAACCTGTGACAGCCGGCGTGTAAAGCCGGTGCTCTACCAACTGAGCTAACCGCCCAGCTCTCGGCTCCTGTCCCGCGTCCTGACCAAACGCTTCATTATACGTGAAGGTGACGGCCCCTGGTCAATCGGCGAGCCAGACCTTCATGCCCAGAATCGCCAGGGCCGCCAACACACCCAGCACCGCCTGGGCCTCGCCGTTGCGCCGTGCCCGACCCGCCGAAAACGGCCGGCTGCTGGATTTGGCGACGCCGCGCACGTACCGATCGTACGCGTCCCCGAACTTCACCCTCAGTGTCGCCTCCTCGAGCCGGGCGGCCACCTGCAACGACACGGCGAGATACACCACGACCAGCGCAGCGGCCACGGGGTGACGGGAGGCCGCCGCGAAGCCGGCTCCCAGCAGTGAGGACCCCACATAGAGAGGGTGCCGCATCCACCGGTACGGACCGGAGGTCGTCACTTCCAACCCTTTTTCGAGGTGCCCGGCCGCCCAGACTCGCATCGACTCCCCCACCAGTGCAACGGTGGCGCCAACCCCAAGTGACAGCCATGTCGGGCGTGCCAGCCAGAACGCCGCCACGGCCACGCAGAACCCGGCGGTCACTCGAAGACGCGCGACTCGGATGAGCCAGGCCGATACCGGCACAGGTGTAACTTCAGTCATCACGGCCCGAGCCGTCGCGCGATCGCCGCAGTCACGTCAGCTACCGAGATGTCATCGAGGCACCATCGGGCGATCAGACAGCGCCGCTTGTGATGACAGCCGCAGGCGGCAAAGCGCGACACCGTGACATCGTCGTCCGACCAGGGACCGTTCCGGGCAGCATCAGTCGGACCATAGATACCAACGATCGGCGTGCCGACCGCTGCCGCCAGATGTACTGGACCGGTGTCCCCCGACACGACCAAGGCCGCCTCGCGCACAATGGCCAGGAGGTCGGCGACCGAGGTGGACGGGGCCAATTCGGCAGCGCCGGCCGACGTGCCGACCAGCGACTCGGCCATCGATTCGTCACCGGGTCCCCAGGTAACGACGGAACCCAGCCCGTGCTCCCGGCGGAGCCATTGTGCGACCGCTCCGAAGCGGTCAGGGGGCCAGCGCTTGTTCGGCCAAGCGGCGCCGGGGTTGAGCACGGCAAACGAGGACTCCCCGCGCGTCACGCAGCGGTCGCGAATGGCTTCGAGCGCCGCCGAGTCGGGGACCGCCAGAGGGAACTGGATCCGCGACACGTCCGCGCCCAACGAAGAAGCGAGTGTCAGATTCTTCTCGATCACGTGCGCCGTCTGGCCAGGATCGCGGGTCTCTGTGTAGAGGAGGCGAGCGGCTCGCTCCCGCAGATGCGGCGCCGTGAACCCGAGGATGCGCCTGGCGCCGCTCAGCCGCGCGACCACGGCCGACTTCACCAGCCCTTGCAGGTCGATCGCGATGTCATAGGACTCGCGGGCGAGCGTGCCGCGCAACTGCTTCACCCGACGCCAGGGCGAGGCGGACTTGGTCTGCAAGACGATCCGCCGGTCGACGACTGGAACGAGCTCGAGCAATTCGCGGTGTCGCTCGTCGACGACCCAGTCGATCCGAGCATCGCCGAACCGCGCGCGCAGCGCTGCGGCAATAGGCAGGGCGTGGACGATGTCGCCCATCGCACCGAGACGAACGATGAGAATCGCCCGCATGCCCGTCTACTCGGTCGCACGCGCGCGGATACGAGCGATGACGTCGCGGCTGGAATGCTCCTTGTTGTCACCGACGATGACGGTTCGACCGCCATAGGCGCGAACGATGTCCCGTTCTGGCACCGTCTCCACCGTATAGTCGGTGCCCTTCGCATGGATCTCTGGTTCGAGCACGGTCAACAGGCGCTCGACGGTGAGGTCCGGAAACACGACCACATAGTCGACCATTCGTAGCGCCGCGACGAGCTCCGCCCGGTCGAGGGCTGTCTGGATGGGACGTCCAGGCCCCTTCAGCACCCGGACCGAGTCATCGTCGTTCAGCGCCACGATCAGCCGGTCGGCCTCCGCCGCTGAACCAGCCAGGTAGCGCACATGTCCAACATGCAGCACGTCGAAGCACCCATTGGCGAACGCCAACGTCAACCCCGCCGCCCGGTCGGCCCGCACCCGCTCAACGAGCTCCGCCTCGGTCAGCACCGCCCCGGTCATTGCTGTCACCTTGAACGTCACGCCATCAGATCTGTCTCGACGGCCTGAAGCAACTCGGCGGCGTTGACAGTCGCGGTGCCACGCTTCATTACGACCAGGCCGCCAGCATAGTTGGCCAGCAGCGCCGCCTCGAAGCAGGAGGCGCCGACGCTCAGCGCCATCGCCATGGTCGCGATGACTGTGTCCCCGGCGCCGGTCACATCCGCCACTTCATCGGTGCCGTAGATCCCGATGTGCTGGGTGGGGCGTTTCGGTTCGAACAGCGCCATGCCCCGGCTGCCCCGTGTGATGAGCATGGCGCGTGTCCGGGTACGCTCGAGAACCGCCCGGCCGGCGCGCTCGAGCGCCTTCGGGTCGTCGCCAATCGAGGTCCCGAGCATCTGCTCCACTTCCGATTCATTGGGCGCCGCGATTGTCATTCGGCGATAGCGCAGCAGCGCGTACCGCGAGTCGAGCAGAATCGGCGACGCCGGCCGACGACCACGTCGCGGCAGCTGCCGCTTGATGGCGGCGACCAGTCCAGGCGTAATCAGGCCGGTGCCGTAGTCGGACACGATGACGGCGTCACACCCGGCGACCGCAGAGACCGCCGCGCGCGCCACCGCGGCGCGCATGGCGCGCGTGACTGCAGGACCATCGCGATCGACCCGCACGACCTGCTGACGGGCCGAGTGGATACCGCCGGCGAGAATGCGCGTCTTGGTCGGGGTGTGATAGCCGGGCGGTCTGACGAGTCCGGTCTTGACGACGCCACGGGGCAAGCTTCGTTTGAGCCGACGGCCGATATCATCGGCGCCAATCAGACCGACGAGCTGGGCCACACCGCCGAGCGCCGCCACGTTGTGACCGGCGTTTCCGGCTCCGCCAGGGGTTACCTCTGTGGAGTCATACTTGACGATTAGCACCGGCGCTTCACGTGAAATCCGGTCCAGCCGCCCATAAATGAACTCGTCCGCGATGAGATCACCGACCACCGCGATCCGAGGCCGCCCAAATGCTTCGACCAGGGCGCTGAGACGAGTGCGCAGCTCGGAGTCGCCAGAACCAGGGTGGACGGACGGTGGAATCATTGGACGTGTCGTCTCCATGCGACGCGAATGGTCATCATTTTGGGACCGCCGAACCAGTGCACTGGGCCAGGCCGCGTGCCCACGAGGGTTGAGGCTGTGGCGGGTTCCTTCGGGCCTCGCAGGCCTGCGAGGCAAGGCTAAAGCCTTGCCCCACGAAGGTCAATGCAACTGAGCTCTGGGTCTAAAGCCTTGCCCCTCGAAGGTCAACGCAACTGAGCTCTGGATCTAACCCTCGGCTTCCGCCAAAATCCGCACGGTGGCCGCCATCAGGTCGGCCGCCACGATGGCATCCGCTGGGCGACCGGCCTGTGCCGCCTGCGTGACGCCATAGCCTGTCCGAACCAGGATACCGGTCGCGCCGATGTTGCGGGCGACCGCGACGTCGCTCCATCTATCGCCGACCACGAACGAGCGCGTGGGGTCGATGCCGAAATCGTCGATAGCCTGCAATGCCATGCCCGGCTTCGGCTTCCGGCATGAACAGTCTCTTCGATACCGCTCGATCGGCGCAGTAGCGTCATGTGGACAGTAGTAGAACCGTTCGATGGATGCGCCGCCGGTGCTGAACCGGTCGCGCATTTCACCGTGCAGCGTGTCGACGAACTCCTCGGAAATGACACCGGTTGCGACACCGCGCTGATTGGTCAACACCACTACGCAGAAGCCGGCAGCGTTGAGCAGCCGGACGGCATCGATGCTCCACGGAAACAATGTCAGCCGCTCCAACCGGTCGAGGTAGCCGACATCCTCGTTAATCGTACCGTCCCGGTCCAGGAATACCGCCGATCTCACGTGCCCTCCTCCGTCTGCGACCGCTCCAGCTGACCAGCCACGGCCTGAAACACGCGATCCTCCGAAGTGCGAGTCATACAGCGATGGTCAATCGGACAGTCGCGAAAGAGACAGGGCCGGCACCAAACCGGCTGGGACAAGACCTCATGGGACCCGATGGGCCCAGTCACACGTTCATCGGTCGGGCCGATGATCGCGGTGACTGGCACGCCCAGCGCCGCAGCCAGATGCATCGCGCCGGAATCGCTGGCGACGAAACCCCGGCAGGAGGCGACGACACCGATCAGCTGCGCAAGATCGGTGCGTCCAATCAGGTTCACGACGCCGGAGGCCGGACCGCCTCGGTCTACCTTCGCAAGCGACGATTCTATAACACGGCCCGTATCGCGATCGTGGGCGCTGCCGAGCAGCACGACCGACGCCCCCAGCTCGCGGACCAAGCGGTCGGCCACGCGGCCATAGCGATCTGGCAACCATCGCCTGGCATGGCCGTAGGCAGCGCCAGGCGCGATACCTACTACCGGCCGACCCTGGTCGCAATCGGCCGCATCGAGCAGGGTCCGGGCGCGCGTGATCACGCTTCGTGGCGCCACCAGACGCGGCTCCAGCCCGACGGGGTCGATTTCGAGGCCACGAACGAGCTCCTGATAATAGGCGCTCCGATGCAACGGCGGCGTCCGCCGCCCTGGGCGATGAACCGCCCGCGTCAACAACGGTCGGCGCCACTGAGCTGAGAATCCCCACCGCTCCTGGATACCGGCCAGCCGCGCGGCCCACGCCGAACCGAAGGAATTGGGCAGCAGCACGGCCAGGTCGAATCCTCCCCGCCGCAGCTCAGCAGCCTCGGCCTTCAGCGCGCTCCAACCGGACAGGCCGTTCTGCCGCAGCAGCACGACCTCGTCGACTGCCGGCACCGCCGACAGGAGCGGCGCGAACGCGTGCGGCACCCCAGCCGCCAGCACATCGCCGCCGAAGTGGGCGCGCAACGCCGCGAACACCGGCAGCGCCATCACGATGTCGCCGAGCCAGTTCGGCGTCCGCACAAGCACGCGCATGACTGTCAGGAGTCAGGTGAAGACCGGCGGGCTTCGCCTGCTTCGGCTCCAACACGAGCGCCCGTCGACGGCGTGCCCCCGCCGGCAGCCGTCTCGTCGGCAACTCGCCAACGACGATGCATCCAGAGCCAGAGCTCTGGATAGCGGCGAACATACATCTCCAGCACATCGGTGCAGCGCTGGGTCAAGGTCCGGACGGCGTCGGGGCTCTCGGGAGCCGGCAGCTCAACAGGAGTTTCGTAGATCAGCCGGTAGCGACCGCCCGGCAACGGCAAGGCGAAGACGGGAATCACCGGCACACCGGTTCGCAACGCCAGCGCCGCAATGGACGAGGTCGTGGCGGCCGGGCGGTTGAAGAACTCCACGTTCACCGCGCTCCGATCCTGCATGTGCTGGTCGATCATCATCCCGACCGCTTGGTGCTCGAGCAGCCCCCGCAGCAGACCACGCACCGCCCCTTGCCGGGGAATGACGCGGGTCCCGACCCGGGTGCGGACCCGCTCGATCAGCGCCTCGAGCAGCGGGTTGTCGAGGGAACGCGCGACCATGATGATCGGCGCAAAGCGGACCGCGTGCACCATGATCTGCAGCTCCCAGAACCCGAAGTGACCGGTGTAGAACATCACCCCGCGTCCCGTCGCCAACGCCTGCTCGACGCGATCCTCCCCTTCGAACTCCACCAGATCCATCATCTGCTCGACGCTCATCGTGTCGAACCGCAGTAGATCGAGCACGTGGCGCCCGAGATTCTCGAACGCGCCGCGAACAATCGTCCTACATTCGGCGTCGGTCCGGACCGGGAAAGCGGCCCGGACGTTGGCCACGGCGGTCTCGCGCCGCCGACGGTCGAAACGATGAAACAGCGAGCCCAGCCGGGCACCCGCCCAGACCAGCCACCGGCGCGACACCAGGCCCACCGCCAACCGAATGCCCAGCACCGCCAGATACTCCAGCCTGTGACGGACCGGACGGTGGCGCCTCATCGACGCGGCGGGTCGCTCCACCAGCGTCGTCACGCCTCCCCTGTCCTCTCGGCGACGAGCCGGTCGGCGAGATACGCGCGGAACTCGTCTGCCGGCTCAACACAGAGCGTCAGCGGCAACGTCGCCAGCGGGGGAGCGAACGGGAACAGCGCCTTCAGGCGGACGCCATCCTTGTCGGTCGTGACGATCGCCTCCGCCCGGGCCGTCCGCGCCTCGACCTGAATCCGCGCCGCGTCGCGAGGGGAGTACCGGTGGTGGTCGCGATAGACCAGGGTGTGGAGCACGTCGAATCCTGCTTGGCGGACGTCGCCAAAAAACCGCTCGGGGCGGGCAATTCCGGCTACGGCAATGACCCGTGCGCCGAGGCCGAGCTCCTCCGGCTCGGCGTGCGGCGAGACCACGACGGCTGGTCCCACGCGACGACGCACCGTAAAGGACCGCGACAAGCCCAGCCGCTCCGCGACCCAGTCCCGTCGTTCGTCTGACCCGTCGTCGACCAGCACGGCATCGGCACATCGTGCGGTCGCCACCCGCTCCCGCAGTCGACCAGCCGGAAGCACCGCGGGATCGTCGAGATCCGCCGGTGCGACGACCAGCAGATCGGTGCCCCTCTCGAGCGGGAGGTGCTGAAATCCATCGTCGAGCAGATGCACCGTCGCACCGAGGTGGGTCTCGGCCAGACGCCCCGCGAGATACCGATCGGAGGCTACGACGACTGCCACGCCGTCTAGTGCCTGGGCCAGCATCCAGGGCTCGTCGCCGGCAGTCGCGAGTTCACCGACAATCCGCTCGCTGTCGCGCACGACGACCGCTCCGGCCACCGCTCGAGCCCGTCCAAAGCCGCGGCTCAGCACCGAGGGCCGTTCCCCCATGGCCAGGAGGGTCCGCGCCAGGTGCGCGGTCAGGGGCGTCTTTCCGCTGCCGCCCGCCGCCAGCGCGCCGACACTGAATACCGGCCGGCGCAACCGCCGACGCGCCTCGGGCCGGCGGGCGTACCACTGGCGACGCCGCCAGGCGGCTTCATCATAGAGGCGGCTGAGAAGACGGCGCATCAGTAATCAGTGTGTCCACGCACTAGCGGCCCGTGGTGAAAGTCACGCTGCATTCGACCGGCGCTGCAAGCCGTCTCTCGGCGTCGCTTCTCGGTCAAATACTGCCGGTATCCTCCCTCGTTGCGCCTTGTACAGGCCGTGCGCGACATTGCCACGCCAGAGTCTCGGTACAACGCGCGACGTTCGCCGCGGACTGCTAGCGAAAGGGCATCAGGACGCCGGCCGGCGCGTCATGCGCCGGCTGCAGGAGCGCCGCCATCGCCGCGAGACTGCGGTCGGTCGCGCCCCGGTTCGCCTCGACCAGCGCGCGGGCCGCGGCACCGAGGGCCGCCCGTCGCACCGGGTCACCCACCAGATTGGACAGGGCCGGCTCGAGCGCCTCGGCCGAGCGAATCTGGCATGCGGCCTGGTTGTCGATAAACAGCTCGGCGATCTCGGCAAAGTTCTCCATATGCGGGCCAAACACCACTGGTTTGCCCCACGCCGCCGGCTCGAGCACATTGTGCCCGCCAGCCGGGATCAGACTGCCACCCAGATACACCACCGTGGCAATCTGGAGCAACGTCGCCAGCTCGCCGACGGTGTCGAGCACCACCACCGCGACTCGCGGCTCCCCATCAACCGGCAGCTCGCTGCGGCGCAGCGTCTCGAGCCCGTGTCCGGCCGCCAGCGCCGTCACTTCTCCAGACCGCTCCGGATGGCGCGGGGCGATCACAAGGAGCGCGGTCGGGTCCCCACGCCGGATGCGACCGAACGCGTCGAGAACCGGCGTCTCCTCACCGGGGTGCGTGCTGGCGGCCATGACCACCGTCCGGCCCTCTGCAATCCGGAACGCGCGGAGCACCCCATCGCGCACCCATGGCGCACGGGAGTCGGGCAGCGGCAGGACGTCGAACTTCAGGTTGCCGGTCACGGTGACCTTCTCTGGCGGCGCGCCAAGGTCGATCAATCGACGTCTCGACTCCTCGCTCTGCACACAGTAGCAGTGGACACTCGCCAGCACGCGTTTGAACAATCGTCGGACGAGGCGATACCGCGGGTACGACCGGTCGGAGATGCGGCCGTTGACGAGCATCGTCTTCACGCCGCGCTGCTCGCAGTGACGCAGCAGGTTGGGCCAGATTTCTGTGTCGACCATCACGAAGAGCTGCGGCCGCACCCGGTCGAGCACCCGGGCCACAATCGACGACAGGTCGAACGGAAAGTAGAACAGCCCGTCGATCCCGTCCATGCTGGTCGCCACCGCACGACCCGTCTGGGTCGTCGTCGACAGCCACAGCGGGTGGTCCGGATAGCGCTCGCGCAACGCCGGTATCAAGGCTCCCGTCGCCAGCACCTCGCCAACCGACACGGCGTGGATCCAAATCGACGGCAGCCCCCGCGGATTGATCGTGGCGGGCAGCCGGCCCCAGCGTTCCCTCAGCGTACCGATGTACTTGCCGTAGCGCACCGCGTCGTACAGCAGCCGCGGCGCGAGGAGCATCGCGTAGCAGGTGATAGCCAGGCTATAGAGCAAATACATCGGCGGGGCGTTTCTTGAGTATACGACGGCGGTGCGATCGCGACAAGCAGAGCACGCGCGGCAAATGACGCGCGCACGGGAGTGCAGCGCGAGCGCGCCAGAAGGCGCAGGTTGGGTGCCGCAGGTAACAAGATACGGCTCTTCTACCTGTAGCTGTTGCTCCGCTCACGTGCGTATTCGATGACTCTGCCCAGCAACTCGTCTGTGTCCAGCCGAGGTCTCCAGTCCAAGAGTGACTTGATCTTTCGGAGATCCGGAACTCGGCGGAACATATCTTCGAATCCAGCCTCGTAGGCATCTCCATACGGAATCTTCACGATGTCTGCCCGGCTATTAGTCAGCGTCTTGATTCTTTGGGCCAGTTTCCCGATTGAGATCTCCTCGTCATTGCCGATATTGAAGACTTCGCCTACGGCCTTTGGTTCTTTCGCCAGTCCAACGAGCGCCTGGACGACGTCACCGACGTACCCAAAACACCGGCTCTGACACCCGTCCCCGAAGACGGTGATTGGGCCGCCGGAGAGTGCCTGACGGACGAAATTCGGAATGACCATGCCGTATCGTCCCGTCTGGCGCGGCCCTACCGTGTTGAAGAGACGCGCAATGATGACCGGAACCTGCTTTTCTTTCCAGTACGCGAGCGCGAGAAATTCGTCGATCGCCTTGCTACAGGCATATGCCCACCGGTGGTGACTCGTCGCGCCCATGACCAGATCGGAATCCTCAGAGAAAGGAATGTCGGTCCCCTTTCCGTAAACCTCGGATGTGGAGGCGATGACGACGAGTCGGTGCTTCTTGGCAGCGTGTTTCAGCACGACCTCGGTGCCGTGCACGTTGGTTTCAATGGTTCGAACCGGCGCCTCGATGATCAATTTCACGCCAACGGCAGCGGCAAGATGAAACACGACATCGCATCGATCGATCTCCTCGGCCACGACCGCCTCGTTCGAGACGGTGTCGATGTGGTATCCGAATCGAGGATGAGACTTGAGATGGTCGATGTTCTCGATCGATCCCGTCGAAAGATCGTCGAGAACGAGGACATCATCGCCGGCATCCAGCAAGGCCTCGGCCAGGTGTGATCCTACGAACCCAACTCCCCCTGTGATGAATGCCCGCATCGTCGCCCTCTCTGCCAGCCCCACTGAAGTACGGCACTGCTACAGTCGCTATACTGAGGACCGTGGCTCAGCCCTAGAAATGGATGTGAACGATGGAAACACCTTCAGCTTAGCGCACGCAGCGGCACTGCCAGGCGGTTCCTCACGGCGAACATGAAAATAGCACGCTGCAGCCGACAACGGAAAAGTCCTCCGGTGAACACCTCGAGACCGGTTGCCGCGATGGCAGCTGAGACCGATAATGAGCTTGCTTCGTGGCCGCCGTTTTGAGCAGCCGTGTGCAACCCTGTTAGAATGGAACGGTTGTTGACTCACGTCGGGCGCGCCCTGTACCGCGCGTAGTTGCCGGAGAACGCATGTCAATACGAGTGGGAATCAACGGCTTCGGCCGCATCGGCCGGAACATCATGCGGGCAGCGAAGGACGAAAGTCAGATCGACGTCGTGGCCGTGAACGACATCACTGACGCGGCCACGCTGGCCCATCTCCTGAAGTACGACTCGGTGCTCGGCAACCTCAGCGAAACCATCGCGCTGGATGGCGACGGGATCCGGATGGGCGATCGTCGGTTTCAGGTGATGGCCGAACGCGACCCCGCCAACCTACCCTGGGCAGCGCTGAAGGTCGATTTCGTGCTCGAATCTACCGGCCTCTTCACCAAGCGCGCAGACGCCACAAAGCATCTGGCCGCGGGCGCCAAGCGAGTCATAATCACCGCACCGGCGAAGGAGCCGGACCTGACACTCGTGCTCGGCGTCAACCACGATCTGTATGACCCGGCGGAGCATCGAATTATCTCGAATGCCTCCTGCACGACGAACTGCCTGGCGCCGGTCGCCAAGGTCCTCCACGAGCAGTTCGGGCTCAAGCGTGGGTGGATGACCACGGTGCACTCGTATACGAACGATCAGAAACTGCTCGACTTGCCGCACAAGGACCTGCGTCGGGCCCGCTCGGCCGGGCTCTCCATGATCCCCACCACCACTGGCGCCGCGGTCGCGGTCGGCGTGGTGCTACCGGAGCTCAAGGGCAAGCTCGACGGCATTTCGATTCGCGTGCCAACGCCAAACGTGTCGGTGGTCGATCTGGTGGCGCAGGTCGACACCGAGACGACGGCCGATGCAGTGAATGCGGCGTTCACGGCCGCCGCCGCCGGCCCACTTCGCGGCCTGCTGCAGGTCGTAACCGACCCGCTGGTGTCAATCGACTTCAAGGGCAACCCGCATTCGTCGATTGTCGACGCGTCCTACACGAGCGTGATGGACGGCGACTTCATCAAGCTGCTGTCCTGGTATGACAACGAATGGGGCTACTCGTCCCGGTGTGTCGACCTGGTGAAGTTCCTCGCCGACAAGGGGCTGTGAGGACGATCCCACAGGAGGCAGGAGGAGCCTGAGGGCTTCGCCGCGTTCTTCAATCCCCCACAGCGCCAGCATACGGCCGATCGTGTCGAAGAATACCATCCAGGACCTGGAGCTCGACGGCCGGCGCGTGTTCGTCCGCGTGGACTTCAACGTCCCGATCCGCGATGGCGTGATCGGCGACGACACTCGGATTCGCGCCGCCCTGCCCACCCTGACCTTCGCGCTCGAGCGCGGCGCCACCGTGATTCTCGGCTCGCATCTCGGACGACCGAAGGGCACGCCGAACCCGGCCTTCACGCTACGACCGGTCGCGGCCAGGCTGACCGAGCTCCTCGGCCGGCGCGTCGTCTTCGCCGAGGATGCGGTGGGAGACACCGTGCTCGCGGCGCTGTCCGAAGCGGGACCGGGTGGAGTGGTGCTGCTGGAGAACCTGCGGTTCCACCCGGGCGAGGCGGCCAACGACCCGACGTTCGCCGCGGCGCTGGCCGCCCCGGCCGACTGTTACGTCAACGACGCTTTCGGTTCGGCACATCGAGCGCATGCCTCGACCACGGGCATCGTGGACCATCTGCCCGAGGCAGCGGCAGGGTTGCTGATGGGGGCCGAGCTGCGCCACCTTGGCGCCCTGCTCGACTCGCCGCAACGTCCTTTCGTGGCGATTCTCGGCGGTGCCAAGATATCCGGCAAGCTGGAAGTGATCGAGCACCTCCTCGGTCGTGTCGATGCGCTGCTGATCGGTGGGGCGATGGCCTATACCTTCTTCCTGGCGCGAGGTCTGCCGGTCGGTCGGTCGCTCGTCGAGGCGACACTCTTGGGCACAACGCGCACAATCGAACAAGACGCCGACGCACGCGGCGTGCGGCTCGAGCTGCCGTCCGACCATGTCGTGGCCGACCGTCTCGAGGCTGGGGCGGCGCACGAAACGCTTGGGGTGGAGAACCCGGCCGTCGGCGACCGGCTCGGCGTGGATATCGGTCCTGCCACGGTCGAGCGCTATGCGGCCACCATCGCCACGGCCCGGACCGTCGTCTGGAACGGTCCGATGGGGGTGTTCGAGATCGACGCGTTCGCACTCGGCACCGTCGCGATAGCCGAGGCAGTGGCTTCAAGTGCCGCCACGTCGATCGTAGGCGGGGGAGACTCGGTGGCAGCGATCGGGCGGGCCGGAGTCGGCGACCGCATCACGCACATTTCGACCGGCGGTGGAGCCTCGCTCGAGTTTCTCGGGGGACGTCGTCTTCCCGGTGTCGAAGCCTTGCCCGATGCCACGGAGAGTACAGTCTAGGGAACGGAGCAACCGCCTATCATCTGTCATCTGTCGGAGCCGCCATGCGAAGGCCATTCGTCGCCGCCAACTGGAAGATGCACAAGACCGTCGCCGAGTCGGTCACCTACGCACATGCTGTCGTCCCGCTGGTCGAGGCGATCACCGACGTCGATATCGTCGTCGCACCGCCATTCCTCGCGTTGCCGGCGATGGCGGACGCCCTGGCCGACAGCCGGATCAAGGTCGCATCCCAAAACGTCCACGCGGCATCGCACGGCGCCTTCACCGGCGAGGTCAGCCTGGAGATGCTGCAAGGTTCCGGTGTCACGGTGGTGATCATCGGACACTCCGAGCGGCGGCAGCTGTTTGGCGAGACCGACGCAGGAGTGAACGCCAAAACCCGGGCTACGGTGGGCGCGGGGCTGACATCGATTGTGTGCGTCGGCGAAACGCTGGAAGAGCGGGAGGCGAACCGGACATTCGACATACTCGACCGCCAGGTCCGCGATGGCCTCGCCGGGCTCTCTCCCGAGCAGGTCGCCACCCAGGTGGTCGCCTACGAGCCGGTGTGGGCAATCGGCACCGGACGCAATGCCACGCCGGATCAGGCAAACGAGGCACACCGACACATTCGGCAGCAGCTCGTATCGCAATTCGGCGACTCGGCTGCCGCCTGCCGGGTCATATACGGTGGGAGCGTCAAGCCAGGCAATGTCGCCGAGCTGGTCGGTCAATCGGAGGTCGATGGCGCGCTTGTTGGCGGCGCCAGTCTCGACCCGACCAGTTTTTCCGAAATCGTAGCGGGAAGTCGCTCGACAGCGATATAACGATATACTTGGGGGATCATGCTGATCAGCCTGCTTACCGCCTTGCATGTCGTCGTTTGTGCGCTTCTGGTGGCCGCCGTCCTGATGCAACAGGGCAAGGGTGGTGACATCGCCGCCGCCTTCGGCGGGAGCGGTAGCCAGACTGCATTCGGCGCCCGCGCAGGGGCCAGCTTGCTCACGCGGGCCACGACGGTGCTCGGCGCGCTGTTCATGATCGGCTCGATGTCTCTCGCCATCATGGGACAGAATGACAGCAGCTCGGTGCTCAGCGGTGTCGAAGGTCCCGGGCTGCAACCGGCGACGCCGGTGACGGCTCCAGTGGAAGTCGACCCCGCGCCGGAGACACCGACCGAGGACCCGGCCGAGGAGCCGGCCGAGCCGCCAGCCGAACCACTGTAGACACCTCTCCCACGCGGAAGTGGCGGAACTGGCAGACGCACTAGCTTGAGGGGCTAGCGAGCCAATGGCTCATGGGGGTTCAAATCCCCCCTTCCGCACCA
>PVBE012124258.1_pt1 | contig 26937 bp, 20 predicted proteins | sample 1631181 | NCBI WGS metagenome assembly PVBE01 (sample SAMN08397723, study PRJNA350692) | Marine metagenome, whole genome shotgun sequencing project. | isolation source: water | place: Pacific Ocean | collected 2012-04
CACTTGCCCCAATCGCCCGAGGTCCCCGCCTCGCCCAGTACGCGTTGAAAGTTCTCGAAGGCGGCCTCCAGCTCTTCGCGGCCCCATCTACCCCTATCCATCGCTTGGATCCTCCACTGTGTCCAGTCGCATGGTCGCATGCGCTTCTCGCATCGGTCAACGGCAAACCTCGCTCGGGAGTTTGCGCGAGCTGCCAGCCATGGGTGGGGCGACTCTGCGCAGTGCCGGCAGGATCTCTTCCGCCACTCGTTGCATCAGAGCGAGCTGCTGAGCCCGCTCCGGGGCGCCGAATGCGATTCGCAGATGCTGGACGCCAATGCGCTCGAATTCTCGCAAGCGTTCGATCAGCAGGTCCCCATCTTCGACGCAGATCGCTCCGTTGGGTGCCGTGAATTTCCAGCTCTTCGCGTCGCGCTCGGCGGTGATCGAGATGCCGGCCGTCGCGTAGATCGGGAACGAGCTGGGGTCGCGCCCCTCGGCCTCGAGGTGGCCGTGGAGTTGAGAAGTCAGAATGGCGAGGCGCTCCGGCCGCATCGGGGCAGCGGTCCAACCGTCTCCGATGCGCGCTGCGCGCCGCAGTGCCACATCGCTATGGCCGCCGATCACGATGGGCGGACACGGCTTCTGCACGGGGCGTGGGTCCGGATGGATCGGCGGGACGCGGTAGAACTTCCCCTCGAAATCGACGCTGTCGCCCTGCGCGGTCCACAGGCGACGCAGCAAGGCGATGTGCTCCTCGCTGCGGGCACCGCGTTGGTCCCAGGGCATCTGCATGGCTTGCGCTTCTTCACGCAGCCAACCCACGCCTACACCGTAGATGAGTCGTCCGCCGGAGTAGATGTCGAGGCTGGCCAGCATGCGCGCGTTCAAGACCGGATTGCGCAGGGGCAGAACCGCGATGTTGGTTCCGAGCTTCGCCCGGCGGGTAATTCCAGCGACGAAGAGCATGCTGCTCGTCATCTCGTAGTTGGGTGTCATCAGGTCGGATACGGAGTCGTCGGGCATCGTTCTGGACCTGGGTCCCAGGGTGTACTCCGAATCGCTGTGGGGCGGGATGGCTGGATGATCCATCGTCCAGAGTCCCTCGTAGCCGAGCTCGTCCGCGGCCTGACAGAAATCGCGCACATACTCGGGCGAGGCGAGCGGACCTGTATGCGGAATAGCGAGTCCGAACTCCATGAGAAACTCCCTCGCGAAGGGTTGTATCGGGCCGAATGCGCGTGCAGCACGACCGAGAGGGTTTTGGGAAGGGCTAGCAGCCCGTTGAAGAACCCTCGCTGTCGCCAGGCACGCGTCTTTCGCACGATCTCTGCGTTGCGAAAGCTTGCCCTAGCCAGCTAGGGCTGCGCTTCCGCGCCTTGACCTCGCACGAAATCCACGCACCTGGCTCCGCGGGGGTTCTTCAACGGGCCGCTAGAAGTGCGGTGACCAGCTCGAGGTGCGTAGCAAGCGGCTCTGCCATTGATCTCGCAACGACAGGGCGTCGAGCATCCAGCGACCGGGCTTCTTGAAGCTCTTGGGCATCTCGTCCGTGATCAAATGCAGCAGTCCTTCGGGCCGGAGTACCTTCTGCCACAATACGATCTCACGCCGCTGATGGCTGCCATAGGCCGTGCGATAGGCTGCCTCGATCTCGAGCAGCTTCGGCGTATCCGGGAAGCTCTTGTCGTACTCCGTGGAGTATTGCTCCCCGGAACGCCGGATGTACTCCTCGAGCTTGCCCTCGAAGGGCCAGACGGTGTCTTCCATGAATAGCGAGAGCTCGTGTTCGCCGGGCTCGGTCGGTACCTCTTCGATCTCGATCTGTTGCACTTTCGACCACGGAAGGGGTAGTAGCTGCTTCGCTTCGACATCGTGGCGTAGATCATCGAGCTTCTCGGCCAGGCTCTTGAGATCGCCCTCGTGGACGCGGTCCACCAGATGCCCCCAGGCGGCGCCGTCGCGCAGGAGTGTGTAGGTGACGACCCGGTAGGCGTGGCCCGAGCCGTGTGCGAGGTGTCCGTAGTAGAGTAGACGCGCGTCTTCGCTCTTGGCGAGAGCCGGCATCCACTCGTCTCGAATCGCCTCCTCGAATTCGTCTTCCTTGAGCCCGATCAGCTTGTGATCTTCGCGCAGTAGTAACATCGCACTCTCCTCTCACGGTACGCAGAAAGACTATCAAGCTGCCGGCGTCTCTGGCAAGAGACCCATGCGCGGTACAGGATGCAGGGTACGGGCCGGCCTCGCCCCGAGCGTGGCGTCGGGGCTGCTGGCCTGGATTCGAGACTGCGCGACCCGGGGGCTGCGCGCGGGTTTGCGGTGCGGCGCCGTGGCTCGCTGCTGAGCGCGGCTTCGAGTCCGCAAGGCCCGTCGGGGGCAGCGCGGTGCCTGTGCCGACCCGGCCAGTGAGAGGGGCAATGCAGCTTGTCGCGCCAATCGGGGTCTGGTACAGACGGCGCATGCACGCGACTCATCGAAGCATTTCCAGAGCCGATGACCTCGCCCTCAACGTGGTCGACTGGGGTGGTCACGGCGCGCCGCTGCTCTTCGTGCACGGCTATGGCCACAACGCCCATCTGTGGGACGCGCTGGTTCCCGATCTCGCCGATCGCTACCGCGTGCTCGCTCTCGACAACCGAGGCCACGGCGGCTCAGACTCGGACCCCGAGTACCGCTACCACAACGCCGCGATTGCTCGGGACGTCGAAGCCGTCATCGATCAGCTGCAGCTCGAAAAGGTCGTGCTCGTCGGCCACTCCCAGGGCGGGCACGCGTGTTTGCGCTTCGCCGGCCGCCATCCCGAGCGCATGAGCCGCCTGGTGCTGGCCGACGCAGGCCCCGACATTCCCGCTGCTGGCGGTGGCGCGCCGCCGGCCAGCCTCCGGCTGCTCGCAGCGAGTTTCGAGACGGTCGCGGTCTACGAGGCGATCCTGGCGGAGATCTATCCGCAGCTTGCGGCGAAGCACCGCGCGTTGCTTGCCGAGCACTCGTTGCGCCCGACACAGGACGGCCACTTCGTTCCGAGGCTCGATCGTCGATTCCTGCGTCGGGAGTCGAAACCCAGCGCCGAGACCCGCGTCGAGTTCGACCGCCAGGCCTGGGTAGAGAAGGAAAACGCGCGAATCTGGCACTACCTGGAACGGATCACCTGCCCCACCCTGGTCGTTCACGGCGAGCACTCGCCGCTGCTCGCGGCGCAGACCGTGCGCCGCATGGTCGACGACGTTCTCGCAGATGCCCGGGCGGTCGCGATCCCCGCTGCCGGCCACGCCCTGATGCTGGACAACCCCGCCGCCTTCCGCGCGGCGCTGCTGGAGTTTCTTCTCGACGAACAATCGGGCTAGAGATCGACTACGATCCGAGAGATGCCGTCGGGTCCGGAGGCGAACAGACGACTTCCGGACGACGCGGCGGGCTGGCGATTGGTGCGCTGGTCTCGGTCTTTGCCCGACCGAGAACGATCCCGGTCGCTGGCTGCGGGTCACTCAAAAAAAATGGAGCGCGTTGATTCATGACTGTGGAAGATCTGGGAACTCGGCATCTACGCTTTGAACGTGACGGTCATATCGCGGTGTGCACCATCGACCGCCCCAAGGCGCGCAACGCTCTCAGCCGCGCCATGTACTTCGGGATCAAGAAGGCCGTGGAAATCGTGAACCGCTACGAGGCGCCGACCGCGCTCATCATCACGGGGTGCGACGATGTCTTCGCGCCCGGCGGTGAGCTGCGCGGACGGGAGGACGACGCGTACCCCGAGCTCGACATCCTGACCGGGGGCGACGTGATCCCTTTCGAAGCGGTGCGACAGAGCCGGGCCCCGGTGATCTCGGCTGTCAACGGCATCTGCCAGGGGGGTGGCTTGCTGATTGCGATGCTCTCGGATGTGGCCGTGGTGAGCGAGCGAGCGACCTTTCGCGCACCCGAGATCCTGCGTGGCATCGCGGACACGGGTTATGCCGCCTACCTGCCTGGCCAGGTCGGGATCGCCATGGCGCGCGACCTGCTGGTCACCGGGCGGACCCTCGACGCCGAAGAAGCGATCGCGTGCGGGTTGGTGACTCGCAAGGTCGCTCACGACGATCTGATGGACAGCGCTGTCGAGATTGCGGAGTCGATCCTGCTCGGTGCTCCGGGCGCCCGATTTCAGGTCAAGCGCATCCTCAATGCCGGCTACGGCCTGGTCGACTACATGACCTTCTTCGATTCGCTCGGCGGCGACGAGTGCCGCGAAGGAATGCAGGCCTTTGCAGAAAAGCGCTCGCCCAACTGGATTCCCGAGAAGCTTCGAACCGGCAAGAGGTTGTGATCCGAGCCGATGCGATGCGGGCGGACCGCTGGCGCGCTCAGCTCAGCGTCTGATGGGCCGGCGATGGCGCTTCTCGGACCGCGGTGCTCCACGGGCCACGGCGTTTCTCGGACCACAGCATTTCTCCGACCACGGCCCATGCCGGCCGCCCACTCTCCGGAGGTTGGACATCGATGGATTTCGCGTACCCCCCTGAAGCCGAAGCTTTTCGGGCTCGCCTGCGAGAGTGGTTCGAGGACAACCTCGAACCCCGCTTCCGCAACCTCACAGAGGGCGTCGACGACACGGCCGAGCGCCTCGCGCTGCTACGCGAGTGGAACGCGAAGCTCGCCGATGCGGGCTATGCGGCGATCGGGTGGCCGAGCCAATATGGAGGCCAGGACGCCGGGCTGATCGAGCAGGTCGTGCTCGCCGAGGAGAATCATCGCGCCGGTGCGCCGCCGACCGTCAACCCGATCGGCATTGCGAATATCGCCCCGGCCATCATGAAACACGGCAGCGAAGAGCAGCGCGAGCGCTTCCTCTTGCGCATGCTTCGCGGCGACGACATCTGGTGCCAGGGCTTTTCGGAGCCTGGGGCCGGCAGTGATCTGGCGAGTCTCTCGACCCGGGCCATCGACCAGGGTGAGCATTGGGTCGTCAACGGACAGAAAGTCTGGAACACCTTCGGCGCCCATGCGGATTGGTGCGAAATGCTGGTACGGACGACGCCCTCCGAGCGCAAGCATTCCGGCATCAGCTGCTTGCTGGTCGACATGCGACTGCCGGGCATCGAGGTTCGTCCGACCACCACGATCACCGGCGATAGCGAGTTTGCGGAAATATTCCTGCACGACGTCGAGGTCCCGAAGCAGGCCCTGCTGGGCGTGGTCGACGAGGGTTGGGCAGTCGCGATGACCACGCTGACCAGCGAGCGAGCGGGTGTCGCGACGATGCATCTGCGCGTCAATGGGCGGATCCGCGAGCTGATCGAGGCGGTTCGAGAGCTGGACGGCGGGTTCGACGCGCGCAAGCGCGAGAAGCTCGCGCGCCTCTATCTGCACGGACAACTGCTCGAGCGGCTTTCCGGCCGAGCACTCTCGGGCATCCTGCACGGGCGCATGGGTCCGGAGGGAAGCCTGGTGAAGCTCGTGTGGAGCAAGGTCGAACAATCTCTGGGCGACGTGGCGGCCGAGGTGCTGGGCGCGGAAGCCCTCGGCGGTCCCTGGGCGCGGGCGCGGCTCTCGGCGCGTTCGTTCTCGATCGCGGGTGGCACGACGCAGGTCAACAAGAACATCGTGGCGCAGCGCGTACTCGGGCTGCCGCGCGGCACGTGAGGAACGATCGTGGACTTCGAATGGACTGAAGAGCAGGAGCTGCTGCGCGAGAATGTGCGGCGCTTCGTGGAAGAGAATGCCTCGATCGATTTCGTGCGCGCCCAGTGGGAGGATCCGGCGGGCGTGACGGCTGCCGTCTGGTCGAAGCTTTCGGATCTGGGTGTGACCGGTCTGCTGATCCCCGAGGCCTACGGTGGAGCCGGGCTCGGGGTGCTCGACATGGGTGTGGTGCTCGAAGAGTTGGGCCGTGCCATTCACCCGGGCCCCTTTCTATCCAGTGCGCTGGTGGCCACGCGCCTGCTGGCCGCGGCGGGCAGCGAGAAGGACCGGGCCGCGTGGTTGCCGCGTCTGGCCGAGGGCAGGGCGCGCGTCGCGGTGGCTCTCGAGAACGGGGACGATGCCATTCGGGCAACGCGGATTGGTGAAGCCTGGCGGCTTTGCGGAGACCTGGGGCCGGTCATGGATGCGGCGGGTTGCGACGCGCTGTTGGTGCCCGCACAGCTCGACGCGGTCCCGCGGATCTTTCTGCTCGAGCGCGAAGTGCCAAGCGTCGCGCTGACGCCCTTCGGGCAGGTCGATGGCACCCGGCGCTTGTTTCGCGTGTCGCTGGAGGAGGCTCCGGCCCAGCTCGTCGGTGAGGCGGACGCGAGTGAGGCGCTCGCCGAGGCGCGCGATCTACTCGCCATCGGGCTGGTCGCGGACGCCGTCGGGGCGGCAGACCGTGCACTCGAACTCTCGACGGCCTACGCGTCTGAGCGCGAGCAGTTCGGTCGGCCGATCGGGTCTTTCCAATCGCTCCAGCACTTGATGGTCGACATGTTGCAGAGCATCGAGCTCGCCCGGGCCGCCGTCATCCACGCGCTGTGGACGGCCGATGCGGCCCCGCCGGCGGAGCGCGCTCACGCCGCCTCGATCGCGAAGGCCTTCGCGGCTGAAGCCCTGCCGGGGGTCGGCGCATCGGCAATTCAGGTCTTCGGGGGCCTCGGCTTCACCTGGGAGATGGATATTCACTTGTTCGACAAGCGGTTGTGCTCCCAAGCGCTGCTGGGTGGCGATGGGGCACGTCACCTGGAGCTGCTCGCGACCCAGGTCCTCGACTGATCCGCCTCTGGCAAGACGTGGCGACGTCACCCGTTGCGAAGCATTTCCTCAGCCGTGACGCAGCGCGCCCACCAGTCCCCCGTCCACTCGGATGTCACAACCGCTGACGAAGGAGGCGGCGTCGGAGCACAGGAAGGCGACGACCGATGCGATGTCCTCCGCTCGGCCCGGCAGCGTCTGCCCCACAGCGCTTTCGCGCACCAGGGGTGTGCGCTCGCGGAAGATTTCCATGGCCGGACTCCCCGTGAGCTCGAGTCGGCCCATGGAGGTGTCGATCAACCCCGGCGAGAGCGACACGATGCGAGCGCCTCGCGCTCCCCAGTCGGTCGCCAGTCTTTCACAGACGCCGACCACCCCGCGCTTCGCCCAGGCGTAGGCGATGCCGGAGTCGGGCTCCCCACCCGAGACGGCGATGAGCCGTTCGAAGAAGTCGCTCGACAGGGGTTGGTCGAGAACCGCTTCGAGCTCCGCGTCGATCGGTGCCAGCTGCGCCGCGATCGACGCTATGCAGACAGCGACACTGCCCGAGTCGACCAGGGGCAACAAGCCTTCCATCAATCGAGCCGTGCCGACGAGATCCACGTCGATCACATCTCGCCAGCCGGCCATCATCGGGGAGACGCCTGCAGTGTGGACGACCGCGCCAAGCGGTCCGGCGGATCTGGCCGCCCTGACGAGTTCTTCGACAGAGGCGCTCTCGGTCACGTCGCAGACCACCGTGCGCGGCTTTTCGCCCTGTATCGGCTGCGATGCGAGGGACGCTTCTGCGAGGAGCGCCTCGTTGCGATCGCTGAGAAGAAGCGAGTAGCAATCCTGCAGTGCTCGGGCGCAGGCAAGCCCGATTCCACCACCCGCGCCGGTGATCAAAGCGACCGGCTTCATGAGAGATGACTCACCGCTTGCTCTCGAGCTCAGCCGCGACCTCGAGAATCGTAGTGTAGAGCTGACTCGTGAGCGGCCAGCCTGAGTAGTGGGCCAGGTGAAGGGCGAATTCCTGCATCTCCTCGAGCTGGATATCGCCGCTGGTGAGCGCGGATCGCACGTGAACCTCGAGGGCTCCCACCGCTCCCTGGGAGGCGATGCTGCTGAGGGTGATCCAGCGCCGCTCCTTGCGGGTCAATCCGGGTCGGCTCCAGACGCGACCGAATACCTGATCGACGGTGGCCTCGATGAACCCGTCGCTCGGCTCCGGGGCGGGGAATTGGTTGACCTCTTCCCAGACCTCTCTTGCGCGCGCGCAGCTCGTCACTCATATCTGCTCCCTGAGAACCGGGCGAATACCAGATCGCCCGAGAAGATAGACGCTCGGCTCGAAATCGATGTTCACCCGAGCACTCGCAGGTGGAGCATACGTTCACGCCAATGCCCGATCAAGAATTCGGGTCGACTGCGCTGTTGGGCTCGAACGAGATGACATCGGCCGAGATGCCTGATCTGTTGGGGCGCTTCGCGATTCAGCAGCGTCCCGCGGCGCTAGACGTGGATCGAGCTGTGAAATCGCGACGACGCGAGGGTTTTCCGCCTCGCTTGGGCAATGATCCGCGCCGCCGATCCGTTGATCATCCCAGGAATGCAGTCTTCGCGCTCGATCCGAAAACGGCGGGTGCGTTCCGCGCTGTGGTGCATCGCGTGAGCGTCGCTCTGAGCCTCGTTGGCGGAGCGGTGTATTACCCTTCCCTCTGCTTTCTTGTCTCAGACGCCCTCGATCCGGTGAGGAGATTGCTCGTTGACGCATTTGTTCAGGAGCTGCCAGGGACGATGACGCATTTCAAGCGGCGGATCTGGGTTGCCGCGGTGCTGGCCGTCCTGGTCGCGATACTGCTCGGGGCGTTCTTCCAGGCCACTACCCGCAAGGCGCTGGAGCGCGCCGAGGCCTTTCAGTTCCGGCGAATGTTAGTGACGAAGCAAGGCGAAAAAGGCGCTTTCCGGTTCTTCTACGTCACCGATCGCCGTGTCGAAAGACAGGACGCAGCGGTCGAGGAAGGCTTCGGGAACCAACGGCAAGCAGGTCTTCAGTTCGGTCTCTTCGACACCGATTTTGAACCCTCTCTGGGGATCGGAATGCTGGTCGATCCAACCGATTGGTTCCAGAATGAGGAGATTCAGCTCCGCGATGTGAGGGCGCTGGAGCAGGCCGCCTTCGTCGAGGCACTGCGAAAGCAGGTCCAGGCGTCTCCATATCGATCGCTGCTCATCAATGTGAACGGGTTCAGGGAGCGCTTTCCCTCGGCCTTGCGAAAGACCGCGTTCCTGGCCCACGTGCTGGACATCAATTCGCCGCTGCTGGTCTTCGACTGGCCCGGGGATCAGGGTTCGACGCTGCAGGGCTACCGACGGGCACAAGAGGTAGCCCGAGAATCCGGGGAAGAACTCGCCCGGACCATCGAGCTGATCATCCGAGAGGTCCAGCCCGAGCGGCTGTGGCTGCTGGCGAACAGCATGGGCGGCGAGGTCGTCGTGAGCGCCTTCAGCCGGCTCTATCGTGAGCCGGATCTGGCCGACCCGGAGACCGAATTCGAAGACGTGGTCCTGACGGCACCGGATATCAGTCACGAAGAGTTTGGCCGGCAGTTCAAGGACGAGATCAGCGCCCTGACCCAGAATCTCACCGTGTACGTGTCCTCCAACGATCGCGCACTGCTGATGAGCCGCGTCCTCAATCGCGGGCGACGCCTTGGCGAGAGCACGGTCAACCCGGCGAATCCGAATCAGTCCGAAGAGGCCGCCAAGGCGTTCGAGCTGCTGGAGCCGGACAGCGAGCGCGTGGCCCTGGTGGATGTCACGCCGGTCAATCGCACCCGCAACTTCCACAACTTCAGCCTGGAAACTCCGGAGTTCTTCGACGATCTGTACTCGCGTCTCACCAACTCTGAAACCCCCCGAAGCCGGCTGCAGTACCGGGTCCGCACTCCCAGCGGCGCCGAGTACTGGGTCTTGACCCGGGGCCGATAGGCAAGAGCCGAAGTGCTCCTAGTCGGGCACTCCCGTCTTGCGAGCTGGGCGTTGCCGGCGGGCGGAGGAGTTTGACAGCCGACTGGCTTCGACCCAATCCAACGCCCGCTGCTCGAGGTAGTCGTAGAACGGATTGTGGCGCAGTCGTAGGAGCCAGTCGGCCGGGAATAGAAGCAGACCGCGTTCCCCCTGGAACGCGATGTCTCCGAGATGCAGAACGTCGTCGGAGTCGCCCGGGCGTGCGCCGTAGAGCGGGTCGTCGCTCGGGAACGGCAATGCGACGTGGGACAACGAAATCGCTCCCGGCGGCCATCTCTTGCCCAGGGGCTTCGACGAGACCGACGTCGAGAACGGCCCCTTTTCGCGCCCGACCACCCGGTCGCTCTGTGCGCTCTCATTGCCCACGATCGTGAGACGGAACGGGAACGAGCCGTTACCCATGAGGGCCGTCGTGAGCGGCCCGGGGTCCGAGACGAGCAGCGTCGACTTGACCTTGTTCCGATTGATGTCGAAGAGGACGAGCTCGTGCTGATCGGCGGCGAGGTGCTCGAGCAGGTTGTCGATGACAGCGGCGGCGCTGACCGTTGCGTCGACGGTCGATAGGAAGACGACGGTGCGCGGAAAGGCGGCGATGGGCCCGGATTCGGACCTGCCCTCGATTTCGCTCTTGACCCGGCGCGTCAAGCGATGCACCTGATCGCCGGCGTTGACCGCGAAGGAGTTGTACTTGAAGGGATCGAACTCGGGCACGATCTGCGTCCAGGCGAGCTTCTCGAGACCGGGGATCGCCGAGAACAACCGCAGCCAGCTCGCTCCGGCGGCTGCGCGGCTGACCGCGATCGCCGGCGAGATCAGCACCAGGCTGGCCGGCACCTCGCCGGGCGCTCCGTTCATCGTTTCGAGCGTATGGTGGAGCGCGAGCGGCGCTCCGGTCGAGTACCCGACGACGTGAAGCGCATTCGGCGCCGCGACCGACCCGAGATGCTTCGCCGCCAGCGAAACGGCCGCCGCCATGTTCTCCCAGGTCGCGGTCGTCAGGCCAGAGGGGATGGTTCCGTGTCCCGGGAGACGGAGACCCACCACCCAGAATCCGCGCTCGTTCAGCGACTCGCCGAGGGCTCGCAGGCTGTACGGAGAGTCGGACATCCCGTGGAGTAGCAGCACCCCGCCTCGCGGCGACTCCGCGGGAAGCTCGAAGCTCCGATTCCAGTTCGGCTCGAAGTCGCGGGGATCCGCGATGCTACCGGCGCTGTAGCGTGCGAGCGCCAGCTGAGCACCGGTGGCGGTCCTGGCGTAGATCTTCGCGTCGAGCTCGGCGAAGAGCCGATCCTCGAGTGCGAAGTAATCCTCGAGACTCGAAATCTCAGCGAGGCGATCGACTCTGAACTCAGTCGTCAGCTCGACGCTATGCCAGAGTTCGAGCGCCGGGCCGCTTCGGAGCCGCTGGACGTGGAGCGAGACGCCTCCGATGACGAAGCCGGCAACGGCCACGCCAAGGTAGACCAAGGCTCTTTTCAGCGAGTTCAAGATGGGTTGGTCTCGCAGCTATGCCCCGACGATTCTAGCAAGTCCACGGGATGGGACTGGCAATGCCCGCCGCGACATGGGCGAGAACCGATCTTACTCCTTGATCCCGAAGCGCTCGAGCCCGTAGCACCTGATCGCATTCGTGCGCAGGACCAGACGACACTCCTCGGCGTTCATGCCCGCCTGCGAGAAGAGCTCGTGAGCGATCTTGCGCGTGTGCGGGAAGGTTCCATCCGAATGGGGATAGTCGCTCTCGAAGAGGATCTTCTCGATGCCTATGTCATGGCGATTCTTGAGGCCGGTCAGGTCGTCGAAGATGCAGGTGTAGACTCGATCGTCCACCTGCTCGCTCGGCGCCACCGGGAAATCGACGTCCCCGACCCCGTCGCGCCAGACGTGGTCCATCCGCTCGAGCTGGAAGGGGATCCAGCCGGCCTGGCTCTCCGCGAAGGCGATCGTCAGCTCGGGGAAGCGCGTCAACGTCTGCGAGAAGATCCAGTCGGCGAGTGATCCCTGGGCGTTGTGGGCATAGAGCGTCATGCTCGTCGCCAGGGGCGCATCGGGCGAGGTGGTGGGCATCGACGACGACGAGCCGATATGCATCGAAACGGTCGTCTTCGTCTCCTGGCAGGCCTGCCAGAGCACGTCCCAGTCGCCGGTGTAGAGGCTCGGGAAGCCGAGCTTCGAGGGGTTCTCGCTGAAGGCGATCGCGTAGCTTCCCTTGGCCGCACATCGCTCCACCTCTTTGGCCGCCAGCTGGGGATCCCAGAGCGGTATCAGGGTGAGCGGAATCAGTCGACCCTTGCCCGCACCGCCGCACCAATCATCGATCATCCAGTCGTTGTAGATCTGCAGGCAGGCGAGGCCGAACTCCTTGTCTTCGCGCTCTGCGAAGCCCTGGCCGGCAAATCTCGGGAAGAGATTCGGGTAGTTGATCGCCGCCTGGACGTGATTCAGCGTCATGTCCTCGAGGCGCGCCTTCTGGTCATAGGTGCCCGGACGGAAGTCCTCGTAGACGGCGGGTACGTTGCGCTGCTCCTTGAGCGGAATTCCGGCCGGACCGTGCAGCTGACAGGTCGGGCTGGCGAGATCATCGAAGAGCCAGACATCACTCCAGTCGCCGTCCTCGGCATTGCGGGTGAACCCGGAATTTCCACCCTTGAACTCGAGCTTCACCTTCTCGCGCGAGACCCTCGGACCACGTTCGCGCAGACTCGGCGGCAATTGCTGCTGCCAGAGCTCCCTCGGCTCCATGATGTGGTCGTCGACCGAGATCAGCTCCGGCAACTCGTTCTTTTCAGGCGTCGTATCCTTCATCGTTCTCACTCCTCGGATTTATGGTTACTCAGGTTGGGGCCGGATCGAAACGGTTTGCGGTGGGCGGCCGCCAGCGAGTCGCCCCGGTTTCTCCTGAGACTCTTTCGCGCAGGCCCGACCCCCATGGCCGTCGCTTCCCGTCCTTTATAGTACAACCATTCGAGCTCCACTGGCGGGATGTTCCCGATGGCTCGAAGAGCCACCGAGAGAAGGCGGCCCGGCGCCCGCTGGAGTTCCGGGCTGTTTTCGTCCGAGTCCTCTGATCGCCTTTTCGAGGGTCTGATTTCCGGGTCGGCGGGGGGGGCGCCGACGGATGGACCTGGCCGTGTGCCTGCCGTGGTCCCCCTGGGGGCGACACTCGTTCTTCGCCGGCTGAGAGCTGGAATCCATGCCCCGGTCTTCAGGGCGCGTTGGTCCGGCTCGACCCATTTCCGAGCTCGTTTTCGATATCCGCGATGACAAGACTTCGCGTCAGCTCGGATCCCTTCGGCCCGCCGCAGTGGCGAACCCCTCGGTCGAGGTCGGAGGCTCACAACGTCTCCACGTCATCCTTCGGCGACCCATATCCTGTTTGAACGAAGCCCTGCGAGCCGAAGCCCGACACGAAGTCCCCTGCGAGCTAGCGGTACAGCTCAATAGATTGGAGGAAGCCGCGTCTGGAACAGGACCGATCGAGGTCGGGATCACACTGGTCGAGGGGCTGCTGCTCTGGTCGTTCCTCTGGCGGCTCCCACGCGGGGCACGAAAACGCCCTATGTTCGCCCCATCCGCCGCCCAACGATGCAAGCTCGGCGCCGAGAACGGTGTGCGATGCTACCCGTGCTAGCCAACTGACAGGAGGACCGCATGAAGCCGCTCGAAGGGGTCCGTGTACTCGACGTGACCCGGATCGTCTCCGGACCGACCTGTTGCTTCCACCTCGCCGCGCTGGGAGCAGAGGTGATTCGCGTGGAGGCGCCCGGCGGTGACGTGACCTGGAACGTGCCGCCCTTCGTCGGGCCGGAGGGCGCTCATCGCGGGGAGCGCGGGCCACGGGACATCGCTCTGTCTCCGCTACGGCGGGGCCGCGGCAAGCGGAGCGTCGAGATCGATCTCAAGTGCGAAGCGGGGCAGACGCTCCTGAAACGCCTGGCCGTCCGGTCCGACGTGCTGGTGGAGAACTTCCGCCCTGGCGTGATGGAGGCGCTCGGGCTCGACTACGCGTCCCTCGAGGCGATCAACCCGCGTCTCGTGTACTGCAGCATTACGGGCTACGGGCACGACGGGCCCTATCGCGACCGTCCGAGCGTGGACCTCGTCGTACAGGCGGTCTCGGGGCTGATGGCAAAGACCGGCTTCGCCGACGGTCCGCCCACGAAGGTGGGTGCAACGATCGGAGACCAGGTGCCCGGGATCTACGCCGCCTTGGGAATCGTTTCGGCGCTGCGACAGCGCGACCTCGAGGGCCGCGGGCAGTGGCTGGATGTGGCGATGCTCGACAGCTTGATCGCGCTGCTCTGGGACGAACCGATCGACGACTTCGAAGAGCAGGGCGTGCCCGAACGGGTCGGCAACGGTGACCCCCGCGGTTCCCCCATCGGAACCTATCCGACATCGGACGGTTGGGTCGCGGTGGTGTGTGTCGGCGAGAAAGCCTGGGAGCGAGTTGCCGCGCTGATGGGCCGCGAGGACATGATCGAGCGCTGGCCACGGGCTCAACAGCGCCGTGAAAACAGTGAAGAGATCGATCTCGCGGTCAGCGCCTGGACAAAGAAACGCACGACCGACGAAGCCGTGGACCAGCTGATTGCCATCGGGATGGCCGCGGGGCCCATCCAATCGCCCTGGTCGGGCAAGCGCGATCCGCAGGTGCTCCACCGCGGCGCCCTCGAGCCGCTTCGACACCCCGACCAGGAGGCGCCCTCGCAGTACTGGGGGCCGGCGTTGCCCATCCGGATGTCGCGAGCAGAGCTTCGGCCGTCGCCGGCCGAGGTGCTGGGATCGAGCACGGATGCCGTCCTGCGCGAGCTCCTCGATCTCGACGACACGGAGCTCCAGAAACTCCGCCGCGACGGCGTCGTCGGAAACGACGCCGTCTGACTCATCGGCATGACGCCCGAGCGCGCGGCACTGCCGACCGCGCCGCACTGTCGACCACGTCGCACTGCCGACTGCGCCGCACTGCCGACTGCGCCGCACTGTCGACCACGCCGCACTGTCGACCGCGCAGCACAAGGGAGGATCACACCACGGCAGAAGACCACGACACACGCCGCGGTGCGATGGGTGGCGGGCCACCGCGTCTGGTCACGGGCCGTCTGCGGTCTTCGCCAGATCCCGCTGAAGCGTCCGCGCCGCCAGGGCGTTGTGGAGCGCGGCCCAGACGTGGAAGACGCCGATGATCAACAGCGAGTAGCGGACGTTCATTTCACCGAAGCGCGGCTCGAGGGCGTCATTCACCATCCCCACGACCCAGGGCCCGAGGCCGAAGCCGATGAAGTTGATCAGCAGCAGGGTGATCGCCGAGGCCATCGCGCGCATCGCCGGCTGGGCCAGTCCCTGAGTCATTGCCCAGGTCGGGGCGGCGTAGACGGCCCCCAGGAACGATGACGGAATCATCAGGGCAAAGGCGAGCCAGATGTTCGGAACCAGCAAGAAGGCGTAGGAGAAGGGTAGGGCGATCAAGCTCGCGACCGCGGGCATCCACATGTACCAGCGGACGTCGCGACGGGCGAGCCACTCTACGACGAAGCCCGACGCCAGAATGCCTAGCATCGATGTCAGCCCGCTGATGGGCCCGAGTGTATTGGCGATGTCCGTCTTCTCGAGACCGTGGACCCGCATCAGAAAGATCGGCGTCCAGGACGTCGCGCCGTATCCCGCAAAAGAGTGCAGGCTCGCGGCGAGTGATAGGTGCAGGTAGGAGCGCAGGCTGAACATGTACCGCAGCACATCCATCAGTGGTGGCTGCGTGCGCGTCGCGCTCTCCGGGTCGTAACGGCCTCGCGGTGGCTCGCGGAGCGTGAGCCGGATGACGAGTGCGAGCACCACGCCCGTCGCCCCCACCACCCAGAAGGTGGCACGCCAGCCGATCAGCTCCCCGAGATGTCCGCCGATGAAGAGTCCCGCCAGCACGCCGGCGCTGCCGCCCGCACTCACGATGCCCAGGGCCCGGGCCCGGCGTTGCGGCGGAAAGTAGTCCGAGAGCAGGGAGTGGGAGGGCGGCGAGCCGCCCGCCTCGCCGATCCCCACCGACACCCGCGCGAGCGCCAGCTGCCAGAAGTTCTGAGTAAATCCAGTCGCCGCGGTCGCAATGCTCCACAGGCCCAGGGAGACGGCGGCAATCGTGCGGCGCGAACTGCGGTCGGCGAGCCGAGCGATCGGGATCCCAGCGGTGGCGTAGAGCGCAGCAAAGGCGAAGCCGAGCAGGAAACCCAGCGCCGAGTCCGAGAGCCCGAGCTCGTGCTTGATGTCGCGCGCGAGGACCGACAGGATCAGCCGATCCATGATGCTGAACAACTGGATCAGGAACAGGACGACGAGCACCCAGCCCAGGTAGGGACGCGACTCCTGTGATTCGACCGAACCCGCTGACGCGCTCACTGCTTCTCCATGGTCTGCATGAGCGCGCACGACGCCGCCCTGGCCCCGAGATCGTCCATCCGCGTGCCCGAACCCCGCAGTGGCTCCCGGGTCAGCTCCGCAGCTCGAGGCCAGCGTAGCGTTTGTGGGCCGCCTTGACGTGCTGCTCGATTGCGACCGGCATTCGTCACGAGCGACGCTGACTGGATCGGTGATTGCGGGCTTACAAGATTGCAGACAGGTCGGCGAGGCCTCCGATCAGGGCCGGATCGAATAGGCCCTCGGACCGCCGCGCGTCGCGAGGCTCGGTCGAATCTCGTCGAGCCAGTCACAGATTGCCGGGCGGGTTTCTCTAGGATCGATCAGGTCGTGCACGCCGAACTCCTCGGCGCGCGGGAAGATGGACTGGGCGGCCCCGAACTCGTCTTCGATCTCGCGACGCCTGGCATCTGGATCCTCCGCGGCCTCGATCTCACGTCGAAAGGCCAGCGAAACACCGGCTTCGACCGGCAGGGCACCGACCTCGGCAGACGGCCATGCGAGAACCGTGGCGCCTGGCCCAAGGTGGATGCCGAGAGCGACGCCGAAGGCCCTGCGCAACACGATCGCGATCCAGGGAACGGTGGTCTGGGAGGCGGCGAACAACGCCTCCATCCCGTAGCGGATCGTGCCGGCCCGCTCGGCGGCCTCGCCGATCATGAAGCCGGGCTCGTCCACCAGGCTCACCACGGGGAGATGGAAGGTGTCACACAGCTCTACGAACCGACGCACCTTCTGGGCGCTAGTCGCCGTCATCGATCCACCGTCGTGGAAACAGTCGTTGGCGAAAATTCCCACTGGCTGCCCATTCATGCGCGCAAACCCCGTTACCTGGCTGCGCCCATAGCCGGTCGTCTTCTCGAAGAACGACCCACGATCGACGATGGACTCGATCACACGACGGATCTTGTAGGCTCGACGACGGTTCTCTGGGATGATCGAGAGCAGCTGCTCGTCTCGGGGGTCGCGCGGATCCTCGGTCTCGATCACCGACGGCAGCTCCCAGACACTGGTCGGCAGGTAGCCCAGAAAGCGCCGAATCTGGCGCCAGACGTCGGCCTCGTCGTCAGCGACGTTGTCTATGATGCCGCTCCGGCCGTGCACCTTCGAGCCACCGAGCGCTTCCTTGGTCGTGCTCTCGCGGATCGCCCGTTCGACCAGCGCCGGCCCCCCGGTGAGGACCTGGGAGGTGTCCCGGGTCATGATGGAGAAGTGCGACGCCACGAGCCGGGCCGCGGGAAAGCCGGCTACGGGACCGAGGGCCGCGCACACCACCGGAACGACGGACAGGGTGGATTGCGACTGGGCGTTCATCACGGACGGCATCGTCAGGTCGTAGCCCGAGCGCCCTTTCGTGGCGGTGGCACCGGTGATGGACGCACCCCCCGAGTCCAGCAGGCGCACCAGGGGGAGCTTTCGCTGGATGGACAGCTGCTCCGCGTACTGTCCCTTCTTGAGCCCCGCGGCGGAGTAGGCGGCGCCGCGAATCGTGAAGTCGTCGCCGCAGACGACGAGGCATCGACCCTCCACGAGTGCCGTGCCGACGACGGTGTTCGCAGCCGTGAACCCCGTCAGACGGCCGTCTTCGTCCAGCTCGGACTGCCCGGCGACACGCCCGTATTCCCGAAAGCTGCCGCGGTCCACCAGGGCGTCGACGCGTTCGCGAACCGTGAGGCGCCCTTTCGCGTGAGTCTGCGCGATCGCTTCCGCGCCTCCGAGCTCGAGGGCCAGCTCGCGGCGGCGCAAGATTCCATCGACTTCTTCTTTCCAACTCATGGCGCCAGAATCTAGCAGGTCGGAGCCACCTGGGGCCTGCGACGGAGACCTCCACAACGCCAGCCCGCATTATTCATGGTGTCCGCAGTGGGAGATCTGCGTAGCAGATCGAGGCGGAGCCCGGAACCGCTTCATGCGACAACGACCTCGGAACTCACCGTCGCAGCGCCTGAATGTGCGCAAGAAGGGCATCGGCTGCGATACTCTCCGGGCACGCCATGGATGCCACACCCATCGACCCGCTGCACCGCGTGAGCGGCCCCGATACTGCCTGGACCCGAGTGAATATCGCCGAGGGGGTCCCGGGCATTTCGACTCCGCTCAACTGGTCGTGGTGGGACGAGGCGAACGAGCGGATGATTCGCGGCGCCTACTGCGACATCGGGGTCCTGCCCTCGGTTCAGATTCCCGACATCGAGCAGGTCGATCAGCGCGCCTCTGCGATCTTCTTTGGGCGCCCCGCGCTCAACGTGGACGTCTCGCGGCGCATGGCCGATCTGCAGCCCGGCACCTCCGGCGAGGCCCTCGAGCGCCACTACTTCGGCGCCGTCCGCCCGGACGCGCTCTCGGAGCCCTCCCGCCGTCGCTATCCCGCGATCGCGCTAAAGCTGCCCGGACTGTGGCGGCGCGTGCCGGGGCTGCTGCAATCGCTGTATGAAGATTCCCACGTCTGGTGGCAGGCCGTCGTGGCCCCCGGTGCGCTGGACGATATCGACGACGTTCGGAGAACACTCGAGGAGGCGTGTCGCCGCTGCGATCAGATCGCGAGGCCCCATAGCGTGCTCGCCCTGCTCGGCGGGGCACTCATCCAGCAGGTGACCGGCGTGGCGGAGAAGGCGGGTCATCCGGAGCTCGTTCTCGACGCCTTAGGCGGATACGACTCGGTGGAGTTCGAGACCCTCCAGGAGCTCCTGGCGGTGCAGCGGGGCGAAGTCTCCGTGGAAGAATTTCTGCGTCGACGAGGCTATCAGGGACCGCAACAGGGCGAGATGTCGAGCTTCTCCTGGCGCGAGGATCCGAGCCCCGTGAAGGCGCTGCTCGAGTCGCTCGAGGGGACCGACAATCCGATCCTGGAGATCGCGGCGAAGCGTGCGCGGGAGCGCGAAGCGGCCGAATCGAAGATCTGCCGGGCGTTGGGACCCATCCGGCGGCACTGGGCGCGCTGGCTCTTTTCCGAGGCCGCCCGCATGCTCCCGCAGAGGGAGACCGGCAAGGCGGCCATGATGTTATGCATGGATGTCGCTCGGGCTTGTGCGCGGAGGCTGGGAAGCCACTTCTCGGAGCGGGGCTTGCTGGAGGATGCAGAGGACGTCTTCTACCTCACGCTCGAGGAGATCCGGGGCCAATGGCCGGCGGACGCCCGCCAACTCGTCTCCGCGCGCCGCAAACAGCGCAGCGAGTATTCGCGCATGGAGCTACCGGAATCCTGGGTCGGCATGGTCGAACCCCTCGAGCCTGCCCGCGATACGAGCGATGCCCCCCTGACGGGGCTGGGGGTGAGTCCGGGGATCGCCGAGGGCATCGTTCGACTCCTGCAAGACGGTTCCGGCGAGCTGAATCCCGGCGAGATCCTGGTCTGCGAGGCCACGGATCCGAGCTATGCGGCCTACTTTCTCGTCGCCGACGGCGTGATTACCGATATCGGAGGTGCGATGGGCCACGGGGCCATCGTCGCGCGCGAGGTCGGCATTCCCTGCGTCGTGAATACGCGGGACGCGACCCGGCGTCTGCACACTGGAGACCGCGTGCGTATCGATGGCGCGACCGGTTCGATCGAGATCCTGGCCACGACGGAAGAGACGAGTGGAGGGCCTTCATGACTGTTGATCACAAGCGCTCGGAGCCGATCTGCGACGAGGACGACGACTTTCACCCCGCTGGACCGGATCACTGGTGGACGGAGACCTGTTGGTTCTCCTTCATCGTGCCGGAGCGCGATTTGATGGCCTATCTCTATTGCTGGAACAGGCCCAATATCGCGTGTTCCGGGGGTGGGGCGATCATCTGGGACGCCAGCGGCGAAGCGCCCTGGGAAATCCCGTATTACGACTACCAGTTCAATCTGCCCCCCGCCGAAGGGGATATGCGAGACATGGTCTGGCCCAACGGCATCGGTGTTCGCTGTCTGAGCCCGCTGCAGCGCTATGCGCTCCGCTACGAGAAGCCCGATGCACTCGAAATCGAGATCGAGTTCGCCGGCGTGATGGACGCGGTCCTGACCGGGGGACACATCGACCAGGTCGGTCGAGTCACCGGACACATGAAGCTGCGCGGAGAACGCTCGGAGATCGACTGCTACGCCATGCGCGACCGTTCATGGGGGCCGCGCAGTGATCTTCAGGGCATGGGCACGCGCGTCGGGTATTGCTACGGGACGGTCTCGCCGAACACGGGCTTCCTGCTCTTCACCGATATCGATGACGAGCGTGACGACATGAGCACGCGCTACGGCTACGTGATTCGGGACGGCAAGCGCTGTGACCTGGCTCGAGCCGTGCGCAGGGTCGAACGCAGCAATGGGCGGCCGACCCGAATCGCGATCGAGGGCGAGGACGTGAACGGACGCGCCGTTGAAATCATCGGGGAGTGCCGAAATCGCATGGCCTTCGCCCCCTATCCCGGCATGTTCTGCTGGCTTTCGCTCGTCCGCTGGGAGCTCTTCGGGGAGGTAGCCTGGGGCGAGAACCAGGACGTATGGCCTCCGGGTTCATGGCGTGCGCAGCGGATTCTCCACCTGACGACGGGCTAGCGCTGTCGGGAGAATATCTATGGCTGAATCCGATCAGGATGACAGAGTCGAGGCGACCGTAATCGATGAGAGCATGATTGCTGCCCCGACAGCCATCCCAGCAAATTTTGTCCTCGTTGCGGTCCTGTCTGCCATTGGGGGCGCGATATTCGGCGCTGTGCTTTCGACCGCCGGAGTGTGGGCTACGAATCAATGGGAATTCATGCGCGATCGAACATTTGCCTCGATCGAACGGGAAAGAGATGCAGCGACCGAAGAGCGTAATTCTCTCGAGATTGAGAACAGCGGACTGAAGGCAAGGGCTGATGAAATCTCGCGGTCGCACCCCATTCGAAGTCGTTACGGCCCCAAGTTCGAAACGCTGGTTTTTATCGAGCTCAGCGAATCTGTTTCGGCGCCCGTCGAAAGTGGCTCCTGTGGTGGCGCACCCTGCGTCGGCTTCGCGGCGCGCTTCGATCCAGAGGTCGATCAGTTCGGAAATCGCAAGGTCGAGATATTGATAGACGGACGCTATCTCGGGAATACGAAGTACGATTCGGCCGAAATTCCCTGGTACACAGCAACCGATATTCCTTTTCGCGCGGGGTGCTGGAGGGTGGCAGTCATCAATGGCTTGAGGCTTCAATTCATAGTTGAAGACGACCGCCAGAATCGGGAAAAGCTCGGAGTTGCGGTGTCGGAACTCGGACCACCGAAGAAACTGGGAATCAGCATGATAGGCGAAGCTATGTGCCCCGACGACACCTAGCTGCTCCTCCACTCTATTTTCATGCCAAGCCGACATTTTCCGTGGTGGATGGGCAAGTTTGGCTGACTTTTTCATACCACCGCTAAGTGCTCTTGGCGGTGGTATGAAAGAGGCAGCCCGAATTGTCTATCCGCGTTGGAGTGGGACTGACCGGAATACGCGGATGGGTCGATAAGGCCGAAATGGCGGAGACTCACCGAAACTACAAACTCAGTACCGAGAGCGGTCACTCCGACGGCGGCGTAGCGGCTCGCACTCGGAGCGCTTACGCGCGTGGAGGTAGGTCATGACTTGTTCCGACCTGTCGCATCGGTGGATGGTTTCTAGTGCTGCAGGGGGAAGCTCCGGCGCGTGGCTGCCACGATTCCTGCCCGCACTCCAGGCCACCAGCGTTCGCGCCGCGCGCACCGTTGCCACGATGTGAACCAGCTCCACTGGCGCGCCGTGGTTCCGGCCGGTACGAGGCCCCAGCCCAGCTGAACAGGTGATTGAAGCTGGGTTTCAGGAGGTCCAGCTGCCAGCAGAATGGCGAGTCGCCCGAATTGCGAGCGATTTGTCCCTCGCTCCGGGACCGCACGGCAAGGATCCCTAGCGAGGGGCCATGCGAGCCGAGCTTCGCGGCGCCGGGGCGACTATTTTCTCGGCAGTCCTCGTGAGCGGAATCGTCGAAGCGCGGAGATGCGAGCGCTTCGGCATGATCGCTGGGGCGCCGACGGATCCTTCGCTGGGGAGCTTCTATTGCGAGATCGCCGACTCGGAGGCCAGGCACGAGGCTTTCTTCGTCGCGCTGGCGAGGACATACTTCTCTCGAGTGTCCGTCGAGGCACGCTTCGGTGCTGTGCTCGACGCCGGGGCGAAGATCGTCGAAGGCCTGGTGATCCGACCCGCGCTTCACTAGACCGGACGGGCTCTGTGCGCCCACGATGACGCAATAATGATGCAGCGAGACACGACAGAGCAGCCCAGAGGACACGCGGCCGACAAGGCCCTGCGAAAGTACCTCGCTCAGCACGCCGAGCCCGAGGCTGACCGGGTACGCGACTGCATGGCTGCCGACCGGCGCTACGGCCACGTGCTCTGCATCGCCGCTTACGGTGAAGGGGAGGGGCTGGTCCAGTCGCTTTCGAGCGTTCCGGAGGGACCTCGGGGAGCGATCCTGATCATCGTCGTCATCAACGAATCGAACTCGTCACCCGGTTGGGTGTGCGCGGCCAACCAGGATTCACTCGCCGCGCTGCGCAGGCGCCGGGCTGGAGCGGCGGAACTCGGCACTCCGATGGAGCGGCAGAGCCATCCGCGCGGTGATCTCCTGATCATCGATCGGACGCATACAGGTCTCGTTCTGCCCGACGATCAGGGCGTCGGGCTGGCACGCAAGATCGCTGCGGACGTCGCTCTCGCTTTGTGGACAGCCGGGAGCATCGAATCTCCGTGGATCCATTGCAGTGATGCCGATGTCATATTTCCGACGGACTACTTCAGTCGGCCGCTCGCCGTGGGCAGTAATGTCCCGCCAGACGATGGCCCTGCAGCATTCGTCTACGACTTCCGCCACCTGACCGAGCCCGATCCCGAGATCGCCCGGGCGGTACTTCGCTACGAGATCTTTCTCCGCTACTACGTGCTCGGCCTTCGCAGTGCGGGATCCCCTTATGCGTTCCACACCATCGGGAGCACCCTCGCGCTCTCTCCGCTCGCCTACGCGAGGGCGCGCGGATTCCCGCGCCGCAGAGCTGCGGAAGACTTTCATCTGCTCGCGAAGCTCGCCAAGCTGGGGCCGGTCCGCGCGCTCCGCGGCGAGCCCATCTTGCTCAGCGGCCGCATTTCGACCCGTGTTCCATTCGGAACCGGCACCGGGATCGCCAAGCAGCTCGAGCGCGTCAAAGCTGGCGCCTTCCATCCCGACTACGATCCCCGCGTCTTCGCATATCTGGGGGTCTGGCTGCGCACGCTCAGCTCGCTAGGCGAGGGCAAGCTGCCGGGCGAGCTGAGCCTGCGCGACTGCCTGTCCGAGCACGCGGCCGCCGTGCCCGAGGTCGACGCGGCGCTCCTGCATGACGTCCTGGATGAGGTCGGCGCCATCCGCGCGGCGGAATCCGGACGACACCGGGGCATCCGACACCTGAACGAGCGATTCGACGCCCTGCGCACACTCCGCTTCATCCATTGTCTGCGCGATCGCCGCTTCGCCTCGGTTCCGCTGGAAGCGGCGATCCGGGAGGCGCCCTTCATTGCCCCCGACTCACTCGCGGGGGGGCTGGATCTCGCCGCCACGCGCGAGGCCCTCGCGAGACTCGAAGCGGCCGACCCCGTCGTCTGAGGCTGCGGTTAGCCGTTGTGTCTCACAGCCTTGGCCACTTCGCAGACTTCCCCGTAGCGGGGCACATGCGCCTCATCCGAAGTCTACTTGTCAGAAGCGCACTTCTCTCGTGTGGATTTCTTTCCCGGCGGAGTCTCGACTTCAGGTGTCCGCGCGACGCTTCGCTACGCCAACCCGACTCAACGTCGTCACCAGAGCCGGTGCGAGCGTCACATCCGCCACGAACGCCACCGCGATGGCCGTCGCCGTCAGGGTTCCAAAGGCGAACAGATTGTTCATGTAAGCCTGCGTGTACACCAGGAACCCCGAAACCAGCACCAACGTGGTGAAGAGCATCGCCTGCCCGGCGCCCTGCAGCGTGCGCTGCACTGCCAGGTGTGGATCCCCTGTCTGCTCGAAGTAGCGGCGGAAGTTGTGCATGAAGTGGGTCGTGTCATCGACCGCGAGTCCGATCGCGATCGTACCGATCAGCAGTGTGAACATGTCGAGCGGAATGCCCAGCCAGCCCATCAGGCCGAGAACGAAAACGATCGGGCTGAGGTTGGGAATCATCGAAACCAGTCCCATGCGCAGGCGTCCGATCAAGGCGATCATCAGCACGGTGATCACCATGAAAGCGCTGATGTAGCTCCGGATCATCGTCTGGAGCGCTGCCTTGACGGTGTTGCCCAGAAGTCGGAGGAGTCCGGTGGCGGTGATCTGCACATCGGGTCCCAGGATGCGTTCGAGCTCTGGAAGCAGGACTTCGAGGTAGGGGTTGTAATACGCTCCATCGACCATCGGCACGCGCAAGGTGACGCGGCCGAAGCTGAACTGGGAATCGACGAAGTCCTCGACGTCGTCGCTCCCGGCGTTCTCGAAGAGCAGGAGCTCCTGGGAGACGAGGGACTGCTCGGACGGGATCGCATAGAACGCCTGCTGATTCTCGTTGAGTGCCCGGTGCGTCTCCTTGACGACATCGGTGAGGGCGAGGGTCTTCTTGGCGCGCACGCCATCGACCTCGAGTTGCAGCGCATACTGCTGAACCGCTTCGATCCTGCGCAGGAAGTCGGGATCCTTGAACCCGTTCTCCCGCCCCGTGTCCACGAGCAGCTCGAAGGAGACGGCACCTCCGAGGTCGTCGTTGAGGACATGGGTGGCAACGTAGATGGGGTCGTTCTCCGGGAACCACTCGAGCATATGATGTCCGAGCACGACCTTCGGAAGTCCCGTTGCCGCGACGATGAGCACGCCCGCCCAGATCCCCATGACGGTCGTGGGGTGGTGCGTCGACCAGGCGCCGATGCGCAAGAGCAGTCGCTGGGAGAGCGTGTCGTCTCCGCGGGCCTCGGCGGTCCGCATGGGGAGGACGGCGATCATCGCCGGCAGCAGGGTGAGGGTGAAGAAGAGCGAGAACATCACGCCGGCCGGCGTGAAGATCCCGAAGTGGCTGATGGGGCGCAGGGCCGCGGGGATGAAGGAGAGCAGGCCCGCCGCAGTGGTCAGCGACGCCATGATGATGGGGAGACCCGAGTGGGAGAGCGCGTAGACGACTGCGCTTTCCTCGTCCTCGCCCCGGCCTCGCGCCTGATAGAAGATGGCGAGAAGATGTACGGCCCCGCCCACACCCACTGCCAGGAGGAAGGACGGAATGATCTGGGTCGGGGGCATCACCAGGACGCCCGTCGTGGCCATGAGCGAGAGCGTCGCGATCACCGTCAGGACGACGGTCAGCAGCGTGACGACCACCGCCCCGATGCGCCGAAAGAGGAGCGCCAGGAAGAGCGCCACGATCAGGATGGACAGGCCCGTGAAACGACCTATGTCGCCGCTGATGTGACGCGAGAGCTCGGTGGTGAAGATAGGGGGGCCCGCCACGAAGATCTCCAGACCGGGCGTCCGGTGACGGTCGAGAATCTCGTAGAGTGCGGTCGTGATGAGGAGGTCTTCGGCGCCGCCGAGGAGGCGCGCTTCCTCCTCGCGCTCATCGCTGCTCGACACATCGTCTGCGAATCCCGCCAGGATGTCATCTTCCTCGTCGACGACGTATGCCTGGGTCTCGATCACGATCGTGGTGAGCCCGCCGTCTGGCGAGAGCAGGTTGTTCTCGAAGATCGGGATCGCTTCGGCGCGCGCGCTGCGCTCCGAGAGCTCTTCCGAGGTCTCGGGCCACTCCGCGAGGAAATCCCCCACTTCGAGGCGATCCTCGAGGCCGCGCGTGTCCCGCGCATTCACGAGACTCGTGACCTCGACCAGGAACGGGACCTCATCCTCGATCTCTTCGTGGATCGTACGCAGTCGCTCGAGGAAGTCCTGTTGGAAGACGCCGTCGCGAGGGCGAAGGGCTACGAGGATCATCGTCTCGCGCCCGAAGGCCTTGCGAAACGCGTCGTACTGCACGCGGATCGGGTCGTCTGCGTGAAAGAAGCCTTCGGAGGTCGCATCGAGGTAGAAGTGGCGCAGCTCGCTGGCCAGGCCACCGGTGGCAAGCAGAATGGCAGCGATCACCCATGGCGCGCGGCGATAGACGAAGCGGCCCCAGCGACCCAGGGCGGCTTCGATGCGATCTCGCATCGGGTCTCCTCATGTTCGGCGCGCACGGAGAGAGGCTCTGCGACTCTGTCTATAGCGGAGACTGTGTGGTTTCAGCCAGCGGCCGCGGCTGTTCCTTCATTTTTGCCCCGCCGGGTCTTGGGGTCGCCCCGCTGCAGCCGTGAGAAGAGATCGCTCGCAGATCCGTTCGATCACCCGCTGGTCACCGTGTTCGTTCACATGGCAGCAGGCGTCGGACTGCGTGCTTCGCTTTTCGTCTCTGGCTCCGGGGGGCGAAGCCCGGTTCATGGGGCCGGCGCTACCGCACGCCATGAGCGAGCTCGTGAAATCGGCCTCCTGCTTCTTTTCCATTCCCTCGTCTGATCAGCCGGGATCGTTCGCGGCGCCGAGTGTGGCGAGCGGTGACAACGCAGCCGATTCGATTTCGTGCATGTGCAGCGCGCATGAACCGGACAATTGTTAGAAGGTTCTGCCGTCTGGCATGTGCAGCGAATAGGCAATTCGATTGACCGATGTCGATCGGCCGCTCGGCGGCGAGTTCTCTCGTTTGCTCGCAGGCTGTTGCGTTCCATCGTAAATGCTCGCCCCACCCCGGGTGTGCGATAGCGATCTGATCCCCCATCGTCCCTTCGAACCGACTCGGAGGACGATCCTGATGGCGAGCACCCTTTCATCGGCACGACGCGCGCTCAAAGAGTTGGGCCCGCGCGGCCA
>PVBE012581533.1_pt1 | contig 26932 bp, 23 predicted proteins | sample 1631181 | NCBI WGS metagenome assembly PVBE01 (sample SAMN08397723, study PRJNA350692) | Marine metagenome, whole genome shotgun sequencing project. | isolation source: water | place: Pacific Ocean | collected 2012-04
TCAAGATTGTCGAGCAGGTCGGCAACACTGGCACCCAGAATCTGAAATTGTGCATCCTTGTCGTTGCCCGGTACATACGCCGAGTCGTTCTTGAGGTGAATGCTTCCCTTTGTATCGAGCCTGACGGCTCCGACCCGGAGCAGTTCATCCAGAACCGCGCGAACGGGAATATCGCCACTGTACTTTTTCACCAGTTCGGCAAAACTCGGTGCTGGTCCATCAGCAGTAAGGGCGGCAGGTTTTCCTGAACTATCCTGGAATTCACTGTCCCGGCTCCAGCCGCTGATGATACGAACACCTCGGTTATAGCTGCTTTGACCCGCTGGTGATTCTTCTTGCTGGCGAAGTCGTGCGACTTCTTTTCTGTTCAGGCCCGTCAATAAAGCAATTCTAGAGACCGATTGTTTGCGCCCGGAGACGGGGAAGTCCTTATCGGCGCTGGCGACATAGACCTCCCTGGTGATTTCCGCGAACTCACCATAAGACACTCCATGGCGAAGCATGATCCGGACGAGCGGGCGGAGTAAACAGGTGATAGCAGACTTTATAGCTGTATTCATATTTGGGAATATTATCCCAAATATATAAAAAGTCAAGGAATTGGGAAAATATTCCCAATTAAGATCTCGTCATGATCGATCTTGACTACCAGCGGTTCCAGTGAGTAATGCTGGCCGCCGGTGTTCGTCGCGCGCGTTTGAACTCAGTACCGATAGTGTAGGCAATCGGTAGAAGAGCGACCTGCATAACATCCTCAGGGATATCCAGTAAGTCAGCCACGCGCTGTTCCTCATAGAGATGAACCGTCGTAAGGACAGAGCCTAACCCGCGTGCCCTGAGGGCGAGTTGGAAACTCCAGATAGCGGGGAAAATGGATCCCATGGTGGCTACCCAGCGAGCTGGTGAAGTATCTGCGGGTGGGCGGCCCTCTATGCAGGGGATGAGAAATACAGGTACATCCTGAAGGTATTCCATCAGTTCGCTGGCACCGGCGTATACGCGGGAAGTCTGGAGATCTCCTGCCTCCATTGCCTTTGCCTGGGAGGCACGGAATTGACCCTGCTCACTCTGACGGCAGATATCTGCCAGTGCAGCCCGCTGTTCCTTGTCGTCGATGACTATCCAGCGCCAGGCTTGCCGGTTGCCTCCGGTGGGTGCCTGTATAGCGAGTTCAAGGCACGCTTCTATGACGGTCCTTGGTACTTCGCGCTGCAAATCGAGACGCTTGCGCACGGCGCGAGTGGTTGCTAGCAGTTCATCGGTCATGCCTAAATCGAATTCCATCGTCGTGTTCCTCCATGATTTTGTCAACAGAATAGTGGGGGTCAGAGTAAAGTGCCAGAGCACGTTTCTGGTACTTTACTCTGACCCCAACCTGTGTAACGGTAGCATTGCGTAAGCTGTTACGAATGAGATGGGAATTGATCTATGAGTGAAAAAGAGGAGAGCACAGAGAAGAGACTGGAACAAGCTCTGCAGAAGGGTGCTCCTGAGCTAAAGGTTCAGCGGATTAGTAAAGTTGAAAGACTCACGGGAGGCTTGTCCTCGCAAAACTTTTTTGTCACTGCTGATACCGATGACGGTGAGGTTACCTGGGTTATGAGGGTTGAGCCGAAACACGGCATGATTACACCCTATAGCATGGAACGTGAATTTAACCTGATTCGTGCAGTTGGCGAGGCAGGGATTCCTGTTCCGGAGGTTTTGTACCTGGAGCAGGATAAGTCGATTATGGATGGGGACTTCATTCTGATGTCCCTTGTTGAAGGTGAGATCTACTCGCAGAATGATCCCCGGTTGCATGCGGACCCTGCGTTAATGAAAAGCGTGCAGAATCAGTTTGTAGAGGCACTCGCTAAATTGCACAGCATCTCCCAGGATGTGATCCCGAACTATGCAGATGGTGCTGAATCGGTGAGGGCGCAGGTTGAAATTTATCGAACCAGGCTGGCGCGAGCCGAGCAGATACCCAGCCCGGCATTTAGGCATGCCCTTGAAGTCCTTGAGCGGGGTGCTCCAGAAGCACAGAGAATATCACTGCTGCATGGTGACTACCGTTCACCCAATCTGATGTTTCGGGACGGCAAGCTTCAGGCGATTCTTGACTGGGAGCTGTCGAGAGTTGGTGACCCGCTGACAGATATCGCCTTTACACAGACAACAGGTGCCGGTATCTGTGCAATAGAGGGTGAGCTTGCAGAGTACTACACGGAGCTAACCGGGGTTTCGATAGGTGAAGAGGAAATGGAATATCACCGCTTTCTGGAAGGCACAAAGGCGGGGATCATTGGGCTCGGTGGAGCCACTGCTGTAGTCAAGGGCGGTACTGATCTCAGGTTGCTGTCAGTTACTGTCAGTGCCCTCGGCGGAGGGCAACAGAATGACGTGAAAGAACTTGAATCCAAATTTGATAAATACCGGGGGAAATAGTCAATGATCGTACTTGATTCTGTTCAACTTCTCGATGCTGTTCACCGCTCTCTAAGCAGCAATGTACTGCCGATGCTGGAAGATGATTTTGCCCGGGTACAGATTGCGGCTGCACTGAAAATCCTGGAGGAGGTTGGTGATCGACTGGAGAATGGTGACCCTTGTGAGGATTTTAATGCAGCTATTAGTGCTGATGTGACTGATCTCGCGGGCAGGGTACAAAAAGATGAGCCCGACTTTGCCCAGGCGTTAGAGGCTGCGGTAGCTTCTGCGCTCGATGGGGGTGAGCCAAGGGATGTGAATCGTCAGCTGGTTGAATCTCTCTGGTCTGCGGCGACAAAAACGGACGCTAAACATAGAACCGAACTGCTTTCTCTCTTGAATGAACGTGCAAAAGAAATTTCCGCAAACGACGCAAGGTGGATATGCCCTGAAGCGCTGTTATCATTGATATAGCTAGTTCCTGTTCGTAAATGGAGAAATTTGGCCAAGTATCGCAACACAACATTAGCGCTAGATATATAATTCAATCACTTATAAAGGAAGGGCCGCCTAGGATAGCCCACTCGATGTTAGAAAACGGACAGGAGCTAGAGAATAGGGCTCGGGTAACGGGCCCAGCCTACAACTAACTTAGAAAGGATATTCATCATGAAATTTGGTATCAGCTATTTTGCGACACACATGGGTGCTGACCCGGCTGAACTCGCGATTGACATTGAACGCCTGGGATTTGAGTCCTACTTTGTGTCGGAACATTCACATATTCCAGTTGATACGGATTTCCCGCTGGCTGATGAGGTACCCATGCCTTATCGAAGTATGTTCGATCCGTTTTTATCGTTGGCTGCTGCCGCAGCTGTTACTAAACGGATAAAACTGGGTACGGCCATCTGTATCATCCCGCAACATGACCCAGTCAACCTTGCCAAGACGATCTCCACCCTCGATCAGATATCAAATGGGCGCGCTATCCTGGGGATTGGCGCTGGCTGGAATCCACCTGAAATGGAAAATCATCGAGTCGCCTTCGCGGATCGTTTCCGCATAACGCGTGAACGAATCGAAGCCATGAAAGAATTGTGGACCAAGGAAGAAGCAGAATATGCGGGTAAACTGGTTAATATCACCAGATCCTGGCAGTGGCCAAAGCCCGTGCAGCAACCCTATCCACCCATTCTGGTTGCTGGTTCAGGAGCAAATATCATTAAGCGCTGTGTCGATTTAGGTGATGGCTGGATGCCTGTTTTTGCTATCCAGTGGCATGAGTCTCTTCGCAACAAGCAGACGCCATTGGATGACTTGCCTGAAATGGCGGCGGAGTTACGTCGTCGGGCAGAAGAAGCGGGTAAGCCGAGACCTACAATCACAGCTATGGGACTGCCGCCAACACCTGAGTATATGGATTTACTTGAGGAGCATGGTGTCGACCGGCTGATGCTGGGACTGCCGCCTGAAGGTAAAGAGCTGGCGTTCGAAACACTTGAATCCCACGCACAAGCAGTCTCTGCCTATTTGTGATCTAAGCGGAAGTTGTCGGATCCAGTTGATACCCGATACGGCGACTTGTGGCAGGCTTCCCTTCAATAGGATAGCCTGCCAAGATTGCTCGATGACCTACAATATCATTCCGCCATCGACTACCATTTCACTGCCCGTAATGAAACTTGATTCGTCTGATGCAAGATAAAGCACCATTTGTGCGACATCTTCAGGCTCACCCAGGCGACCAATCACACTGCCGCTGGACATGGCTTCCAAGGCTGCAGCCGGATCCGGTAGCGTATTAACATAGTCGGTAACCATCCGTGTACGGATTGTCCCCGGATGAACAGAGTTACAGCGAATACCGGTTTTTGTTTGACCGCAGTGTAGGGCTACTGATTTTGTCATCATTGCCACCGCAGCCTTGGATGTGTTGTAGGCGGTAAGGTTGCCATTTGCGCGCATGGCAGCACCAGAAGACATATTAATAATGGAACCACCATTGCCAGCCTTCTTCATTGCGCCAATACCGTATTTGCATCCAAGAAACACACCATCAACATTGAGTCCCATCACCTTGCGCCAGAACTCGAGGCTGGTGTCCTCGATATTAGCTGCCGGGCTGATACCTGCGTTGTTAACGAGTATATCGAGGCGACCATAAGTATCTACTATCCAGTCGCATGTCTCTTGCCAGTCGGCCTCACTGGTAGCATCAAGATTCCTGAATGCTGCCTTTTCACCAATTTCTGTTGCTGCCTTCTGGCCTTCCTCCTGCTGAACATCGGCCAGGACTACCTGGGCTCCCGCTTCAACCAGCATTTCCGCGCAACTCTTGCCTATTCCCTGGGCGGCGCCCGTTATTAGCGCCACCTTGTTGTCTAATTTACCCACTTCTAAGCTTCCTCCGCATCGATGAACATTATGGCCAGGTCCAGTTATTGAGCCTGACGATGATTTATTCCAGCCAACACTATACCCTAGCTTTCAGCAACAGGCTCTTCAACAGGTCGAATATTGACCGGGATTGCACTCATCATCGGTATACCCGTATGAGGGTCGAAATCCTTATCGACGCTGGTCAGTCGTCCCGTGTTGCTGCCAATGTGACGTACCTGCATGTCAAATTCCGGGGCATCACCAAAGCCATGGGCCATGGAGACAACACCCTCAAGAACATCCGCTGCCTCTTCAACGATCCCCAATATTGAGCTGTGATCAGAGACAATTTCAACCATGTCGCCAGAAGACAGATTCCGGGCTCTGAGGTCTGCTGGGTTCATATAGGCTGGGTTATAAAGCCCATTGCGTTTTAGCGCTGGGATGTCTCTGCCAACAGAGTTGTAAACGCCATGCATACGTCGGCTGACCAGCCGGTGGCTGAATTCTTCGCCCTCCCGGTAGCCACCGCCGGAAACGAGTGCCTCGGTCTGAACCGCATGGAGCTCATCCATCATAAAGCTGTTACCAATATCCAATCTTTCGCTGCATCCTGCATCTTTTGATAACACCTTTATTGAGGGGTCGTCAAATATGTGCCCATGTGGATACTTTTTGACTTCAGACAAAGGCACGCGGGAGTCCCGGGTAAGGATTTCAAAGAGATCATCCATGCTGGGTTTGTTTTCCATGTCCAATGACGCTCCGGCAAACTTCAAACTCAATCTCATGCGTTGAGCAAGGCCATAAAAGAATTCCCACTCTTCAAGCAGATCGGATCCTTTAGGGGGCGGCACAATGGCGGGATGGTACTGTGCAAAGGGTTCCGGGTAACCCGCTGAGGCCCCATTCATGATCCACAGCGCTTCATGCAATATCGTCATGGAGGGTTGCTCAAGGGAAAGCTTAGGGGCGACCACGTAATCCGCCTGCTTTGCAGTGGCCGACATGACAATATCCAAAGTGATATTCAGATTGAGCTTTTTCATGGCTTCATAGGTTTTAAGCTGATCTGGCCAGACTGCCATGGGGTTACCTCCCACACTGATCAGGGCCTTTACCTGGCCTTCCCCTTCCATCAGGATTTCATCGGCAAGTGCGGCTGTACTTAAACCCGCGGCCGAATTAGTGAGATTTCGGACCCGCAATTTTTCCCCAAAACCCCAGGTGGGTGGCTTCGGCTCACATTGTGCCTTACCTCTTCTCTCTGGCATCAGCACAAATGGGTTTGGCATTTTTTCGCCTTCCCGCATCCAGCGCCCGCAGAGGCTCGCAATAACCAGTCCCATGTACTCGGTCAAGGTACCCCTTGGAGACATGTTAGGGCCCGTACCTACCGTGACATCTCCACTGGCTGCAGATGCGAAAAGGTGGGCTGCTTCAATCAGCATCTCTCCTGGAACACCAGCACGTCGCTGAACATAGTCCGGGGTGTATGGCTCTATGCTGTCGCGCAAGGCATCAAAGCCTTCAACATTCTCCCGTATAAATGCAGTATCTTGAAGCCCCTCCTTGATGATGGCTCTGGCGATTCCGGCCAGAATCGTGGGATCTTCTCCGGGTTTGCACTGGAGAAATACATCAGCTTTTTCAGCGCATTCCGTTCGCCTGGGGTCAATGACAATGGTCTTCATCCCTCTTTTGCGCGCATCGAGCATTCTCTTGGCGGGGCTGTACTGGGGAGTACCCCACATTGAGACCAGGGGATTAGTACCGACAAACATCCACACATCCGCCTCCGCAAAGGGGCGAGGTCCTGCATTCCAGCGGCCGTGCAGCGCCATTGACATGGACTTCCCCGGTTGATCAATGGTGCCACTGCTAAACCTCATTGGAGATTCAATGGCCTCCATAAAAGCCATCGACATGGGTCCACTGGTTGGGTAGAGATGGCTGAATGTGCCGGAGTACATGGCCACAGCACGTGGGCCGTGCTGATCGAGGATCGATGTGAGCCGATTGGCAACCTCATCCATCAGGGACTCGCTGGCAATCTTTGCAAACTCTCCTGAGTCCTGCCGTTTAACCGAATGAGTCAATCGCTCAGGAATATAGTGCTGGGCCGGTAATTGCCTGCCCTTGATGCAGCTATACCCGAAGTACATGGGGTTGTGCTTGTCGCCAATTACCTTTGTAATCCGATCGTTTTCGACCTCCACCTTCAACCCACAAAAGGCGTGACAAAACCGGCACATGGCGTAACGGGTCTCAGACATAACAGTCTCCCTGCCGCAAGATTGATTGGGATAAGAGTAGAGTACCAGAGTAAAATCACGCTGACCCTGATCATCGGAGGAATAAGTTGTAAATTCACCCTTCACCAGCAAAATTAGTTGGTTATACTGACCCTGGACCCTGACAGTCCTTAGATCTGAATTCGTCCTAGAGACGAAACAACAATTATTTGAGGAGAATCGTATGCCCAGAATAAAAGAAACAGGTGGAATGGAAGGATTTGGCGGTGTCTATGCACACTGCCCGGATCTATTTGAAGGATTTATGTACCGTTATGGATTGCTCTGGACCCATAGTCGATTGGAACCGGTACTGAAGGATCTAGTTCGTCTAAAGTCGGCGAATTTAAACGGTTGCCACTACTGAATTCCTGCCCGATCTTCTGCGGCGCAGGAGAATGGTATGACGGAAGAGATGATCACACAGATGTTGGATCATCGTAATTCTGACTTTGATGAACGCCTGATGTTGGCGTTGGATCTGACCGAAGATTTTGTGATGAATCACGCCCATAGTGTAGACGATACATTTATGGCGCGGCTAAAAGAACACTACAGTGATGCGGAAGTTGTCGAGCTGACCATTGCGATAGGCGTCTGGGATTCAGTTCACAAGTTCAACAATGTGTTCGATGTGCATCCGCCGGTGGAGGAAGGTCTATTTACGGTGGACCCCCCTGATGTGCCCGAAGCCATGCGTCAACACGTAAAGGATCCAGGGAATAAATATTAGTGACCAATTGGTTGGGATTTGATCCCAATTCTTTTGCAAAGGGAAAGCATGGATGGCTGAGCAGGTTGACTATATTGTCGTTGGTGCAGGCAGCGCGGGTTGTGTGTTGGCGAACCGTATTTCGGAAGACCCGGACAGGACTGTTTTGTTGCTTGAAGCCGGAGGGCAAGACAAGAATTTGCTCATCCATATGCCGGCAGGGTATGCGGAACTTGTTGCTGAAGAGAATGAACAGAACTATGGCTTTGAGACAGAAGCTGAAGCCAACTTAGCAGATCGGAAACTGTACTGGCCCAGGGGGCGGGGCTGGGGTGGGTCATCTTCCATCAATGCAATGGTCTATATTCGCGGTAATGCCTGGGATTATGATCACTGGGGTCAACTGGGCAGCCCGGGTTGGTCCTACCAGAGCGTGTTGCCCTATTTTAAGCTTGCGGAGAATTTCTCCGGTACTGGCGACAGTGAATACCATGGCACAAGTGGTCCCCTGGCAGTTAAGAAATCTGATACAGATAGAGACCTGTTGCTCGACATATTTGTCGAGGCTGGAGGTCAAGCCGGCTTTCCCTTAACCAATGATTTCAACGGCCGTCAGCAGGAAGGTTTCGCACGCTACGATCACACCATGATAGGTTCGAAACGCTGCAGTGCTGCGACGGCCTATCTGCACCCGGCACTTGGGCGCGAGAATCTAACCACACGAGAGAATGTCACCGTCGATAAAGTCATTTTCAACGGCAAAAAGGCTGTGGGCATTGAATTCATTCACGAGGGCACTCGACAACAGGTTCATGCGAACAAGGAAGTCGTTTTGTCGGCGGGGTCGTTGAATTCTCCACAGATACTGATGCGCAGTGGCGTCGCTGCAGCAGAAGATATCACGCCACATGGCATAGAGGTGGTCCATGAACTCAAGGGAGTGGGGCAGAACCTGCAGGACCACCTGGGAGTGATCAGCCAGTTTGCCTGCACCAAACCTGTAACCTTGCATCGTTCAGCAGTCTGGTGGCGTCGTTTGCTTGCCGGTTTTCAATATCTGGTTGCGGGTACGGGAGACGCGTCCTATCCACCCACCGCAGGTGGCGCATTCTTTAAGTCCCATCCGGACAAGGATATACCGGATATGCAACTGCACTATGTGTCCGCTGCGATGCATGATAGTCATGGTCGTGGTGGCATTACTCAGAGTCATGGGTTTTCTTGTATCGTTTACTGTTGCCGACCGCAAAGCCGAGGATACATGACCTTGAAGAGTGCTGACCCGACTGATGAGCCTTTGCTGTTTCCAAACTATCTGTCTGAGGAGCAGGACATCGTAGACCTGCGGAATGGGTTCCGCGAAACACGTCGCGTTTTGATGCAGCCGGTATTTGATGAATACCGAGGTGAACAGCTAAAGCCGGGACCTCATGTAAATATTGATGATGATGCTGACCTGGACCAGTGGATTCGAGATACGGGTGAGACGCTCTATCATCCGGTTGGGACCTGCAAGATGGGCGCAGATGAAATGGCGGTCACGAATGAGCATGGCCAGGTGCATGGTATTGAAGGTTTGCGGGTAGTGGATGCATCCTTGATGCCGACGCTCATAGGTGGCAATACGAATGCACCTGTCATCATGATGGCTGAAAAAATATCCGACCATATTCGAGAGCGGGGTTTCTTGCCACCGCAGCATTGACCCCATTGCCGAAAGTTATCGCACAGTGGTTTGCCCGCCATCAACTGGGATAAGCTGGCCTGTGATGAATTTTGAGGCATCCGAGGCGAAAAAAACCATCACCGGACCCAGGTCCTGATCAGGGTCACCATACTCGTGGCCCAGGTAGATTGAGTGCAGGTTCTGCCAGTAGATAGCATCAGTCTGTTCATCGGTTGCCCTGGCTATGGCTTCCAGATACATGGGGGTAGCCATGGCTGGCAGGATGGCGTTGACGCGTACCTTATCCTTTCCCCAGGTTCCGGCTGCCGTTCTCGTCCAGGAATGAACTGCACCCTTGGCAGCGGAATAGGCTGCAGCTGATACTTCAGGTCGCAGTCCAGAAATTGAACCAAAGTTGATAATTGATCCACCCCCGGACTCCTTGAGATACCGGTGGGCAACCTGGTTGGTCAGCATGGTGCCGCGTACGTTAACAGCAAACATGAGATCCCAGTCTTCAACTGATACATCGCCGGCATCGGAAGTGCGCTGAATGGCAGCAGGGTGCGCGAGGGCATCCAGCCCACCGAGATTTTTCACGGCCTCCGCAAATCCTGTTTCTACACTTTCCCTTTCAGAAATATCTACGTGCATATAGGTTGCATTCCCAGCGCCGGATGCATTTGCTTCCTTGACGACCTCATTGCCCGAATCATCAGTGATGTCCATAGCGACCACTTCTGCACCAGCATTTACGTATGCGCGGACGGTTGCTGCACCCATTCCACGTGCCGAGCCTGTTACGATAATTCGTTTATCCTTCAATTCCATGATTTTATCTCCCTAATAATCGATAGCGAACGACTTCAATCGTATGCATGAACCTAATCAATGTTGCAGTTCAAACTTGAAACTAAGCGTCACTCTCTAGATCCTTGTGCTGTTGGTCTTGGCGATCTTTCCACTTCATCTTCACATCAGTCTCAGATGCTTCTGAATCGTACGCAGGAGATGTAATGGTTTCGACAAATTCAACTTCTAAAACTATTATTGAATGGATCGTGCTTTGCGCACCTTGCCCTCTTAGAAAACCCAACAACCGTTCAAACTCTGAACCTGATTCATGAACCGTACAACTACCTTTGAACCGAAACCCTTTTCGAGCAATAACGTCTACTACGTTGACTTCCGCCGCAGGATTTGACCGTAGATTCTTCACCGACTGCGGGGAACGCACTTCGCCAATCGCCAGATGATTCTCGTCCAAAACAAAAGTCAATCCTTTTGGCGATAGGTTAGGAGTACCATTCGGACACACAGTGGCGAGGAACCCAAGTCGCTGAGCGGATACGAATTCTCTAATATCTGAGCTTATCTGTGCCATTGCTCAGCCGTCTAACGCCTGTGTAATTTGCGCATTGAAGCGTAGCGTAAATGCGTCAAATTGACACACTTGTTAGGGATTGGCAATTTCAATTTTGCTCCCATGGATCTGTTTTGTTGGAATAGATTGTATATCGATGTTTTCTAAGCACCTGACATTTATGGCCCATCCATTAAAAGGTTTTATTCCTTCACTTACTTCCTGTGGTGTTGGGTCACTTGGACGACGAAATGGAAGTATTCCGCAAACGTGACAAAAGTAGTCCTTTGCAGTTCTTGAACCCCATTGATACAAAGAAAGTTCTTCCCACGGCGTTTCTAGTCTCAGACTTTCCTTTGGAACACGATGATTGAGAGCTCCTCGTCGTAAACAAATGGAACAGTCACACATTCGAACATGATCCAGCTCCATTTCCACAGAAAACCGCACTCGACCACAATGGCATGACACTCGGTATGTTTTCATAGATCCCTAACATAATAGTAGACGGCCAAGTGGCCGCTTAATCTGGTGATTGAATAGTTTTCTCAAATCTTTCAGCAACATGAAACGAGTATGTCTCCCTGGATCTTCGAAATCCTCGCAGCCTATCCTGGAAAAGAGCGGCCAGGTGGCAGTATTGCTGTGAAAAGTACGACCACAGTTCCTTTTCTTGGGGGAATATGCGGCTTGAGTCTGACGAAAACCTACGATGTGATTCAGCAAGTTCATACAGTTTAGATCTGTAATCACGACTTGGATCAAAATCGCTCTTCTACAAAATGGGTGAATGATTGCAGATCTGGAAAATAGCTTACGAGAGTGTATCCGAGTCCGCAACTATAGTATTCGGGCTGAACAAGCCTATCTGCAATGGATGCGCCGTTTTACTCTGACTCCGATGCTGGTTTCCCGAACGCCAGCATCGCATTGCCGGGCATGTGAAAGTACAAACCATAGCCGGAGCTGACGAACAACATGCCGTTCGCACTGATGGGGCCAGCGCCGCCACCCATCGAGCCACCGCTAGTTTGCAGTCCTGCAAGACTGGTGACGGACTGTGTAGTATCATAGTGCCATAACACCTTTCCTGTATTCTCATCATGGACACGCAGTACGCCATCCATGGCACCAGCCATAACAAACCCCGGGGCAGCAGTTATTGCCTGGGATATACCCGGGTGACAGAAGTCCCGGCCTTTACAGATGTCTGTCGGCGCTGGTTGCTTCCAGATCACATCGCCGGTTTTCATGTCCAGGGCATAGAGTCCAGGGCGGGCTGGTTCTGAATATTCGCGGCCATCTGGCATGTCCGTTACCGGCACATAAAGCGTATCCCCCGCGGCTGCCATACCAAAATGAATGCCGCCCTGAACACCACCCCGGCCCACTGGATTTTGCCAGATCACTCGACCACTCTCCGGATCCAGGGCGTGTACCACGCCTGATTTCTGACCACCAATCACAAGATCCCTGCCATTGCTCAGGTGCGCCAGGATTATGCCCGCAGCCATATCGTAGTCGGGGCCGTTCTCCTCCGGGCAGTTGTCATCCTGAACAGTGCCACAGGCACCGTTCCAGGCATCATTGGGTGTGCCCTGAAAGGTCCAGCGTACCAAACCTGTATCCAGGTCTACCGCAAAGATAGCATCGCTGGTCTTGGTTGCAGGGGAGGAAAGGTTTTCTGCTGTACCAAAATAGACTTGCCTGCGGGCAACGTCTACTGCAGGCGCATTCCAGACTGCTGCGCCGGATGGACCATATTGCTGCGTCCCAGAACGATTAATGCCTTTGGCCGTAGGCGGATCGAAAACAGCGTAACTTTGCCATTTCACTTCTCCATTACTGGCATCATAGGCCACGACGGAGCCGCGAAACTTGCAGCATTCATAGGCAGGGTTTGTTGGTGGACCTGTTTCCAGCGCTGAAATTGAAACAAGAAGGAGCCCATCATAATAACTGGGTGTGCCGGTAATGGTTGCATTGGGATGACCATCAGGTCGGTGACGCCAGTTAAGTTTGCCGGTGATCGCACTGATTGCATAAACATTACCAAGAACGTCTCCGAAGAATAATTGTGGATCAGCAGCTTCGAATTCGTCAGCTTTGATAAAGGTTTCGGCTACGATACCTGTTCGGACCTCTCCCGATGCTTCAAAAGTCCAGCGTATACAGCCTGTTTGAGCATTAAGTGCGTAAACCCTGGCATCGTGGCCACCAAAGTAAAGCGCGCCCCCCAGTAGTGCCGGTTGCGAACGAATTCGATTGGCCCCCGGAACAGCAAAAGCCCATTTCAACTCGAGCTGTGAAAAATCTTTTGCCGAGAGTGGCTGAGCACTGGCAGGAATCATACGTGTGTTCTTGAGGTCAAGACCCCAGTTGTTGAAAGCGGGGGGGCTGGTACGATCAAAGGCGGCAGCGTCACCCTTACATTGCGGTGCAGGCTCTGGTTGTGGTTCTCCAAGTTCACTGCCTGCCAGATACTCGGCCACCTGCAAACGTTCAGTCTCGGTCAGAATTTGTGATTCGGTTTGCATGAGCCCTGCATTCATGGCGCGCAATACTGCCTCGGGTGTCATCATGCCGATCATGCCCGTATGCGGTGCTTTGGCCACACCCTGTTCGTGGCAAGTTGCACAGGTGCTCAAATAGATTTCGCGGCCCGGATGTGCGTCACGAATCCTCTTCGCCTTTGCCAACTGCTCCATGCTTTCGGCCGCTTCCAGATCTTGCCCTTCGAATACAGCGCCAGTGTGCTTTTGTTGTTGATTGTGCTGTTGATTGGGTTGTTGTGAGGGTGCGCAAGCGGTCGCGAGCAGGCTGAGCAAACAGATGATCAGGCGAGTATTATGCAGGATGTGATAGGTCGAGAAATCGGCAACCGAAAAAATGGCCATAGGTTTATTCATCTGTATCCAGCCTAAGTTGATAAGTCCTGCGATTCTTTTCAGGTAAATCCACAAATGCCAACTAGACTAAACAGTCTGCAATATCTGTACAACCCCATCAGGATTGTCGATCATCAGGTGGTGGCCCCCTTCGAGTGTGTGTGTCTGCCAGGCAGTGTCTTCCTTGAGCTGATTATAGGTACCATGGGTTGACGGGTGCTCAAATGAAGGGGCCAGTATGTAGTGCCGATTAGTAATGGCTTTGTAGGTTCCGGTTAGCCTGATCGGTTGGTTAAAGCACTTCAGCGGGTGGTCAGTTCCCTTTTCGTCTACCCATGCTCGGTCGCCCTCATTTACCCCGAAAGCTTCAGCGGTCATGGGTGGAACAGTTTTTCCTCCAGTTGCCGCTGCCTGCTCATTAAAGGTGTCCTCGAAGCTCTGGGGCACGGTATCGAACATGGATTGGCCATCTTCTGGAACCAGTGCATCGAGATATACAAGCGCTCTAATGTTGCCAGGCAACTGGTCAGCTACCGCAGTGATGATCATTCCTCCATATGAGTGACCGCACAGCACGACATCCGATAGGTCGTAAGATTCAACGATACCGGTAATGTCGCTGATATGAGTCTCCAGGTCGATATCATCATTCAGCAGGTGGGCACGGTCACCAAGTCCTGAGAGAGAGGGGGAAAAAATATTGTGCTTCTGTGCTCGCAACCGCTGTGCGACTCGCTGCCAGCACCAGCCACCAAGCCATGCGCCATGGACCAATACAAAATTTGTCATCACCTAGCCCCTGTTGTTAGCAGGTCTTTGGTATAGACCTGCTCTCTGATAAGTGTGAATCCTAAAGCTCCGCTGCACCGACGATGCTTAGCACTTCATTGCAGCCATCTTCTATCAAAGAAGCCCGGGCGTCGCGCATGATCTTCTCCACCGGGTATTCACGGCTCAAACCATTGCCGCCAAATATCTGAATGGCTTCACTGGCCACATCGAAAGCAACCCTGGTGCAGTAAGTTTTAGACGCAATGGCGTAGTGCAATTTTCCAGCGTCACTGGTGTTATTGAATATTGAAACCTTGCGCGCATAGGTGCTGGCTGTTTCTACTTTTCGGTACATATCAAAAAGCCGCAGCTTTACACTCTGATGTTCAATTATCGGCTTTCCTCCCTGCACTCGTTCATGTGCATACGCCCTGGCCAGATCAAATGCTGAGCGGGCAACGCCGCTGAAGGTTACTCCCATAAAGGAATTCATGAGGGTAAGGGTGCTGTACAACTGATCTGGGTAGCCTTCCTGATCAATCACCATGAACTGTTTCGGAATTCTTACCTCATCGAAGAATATTTCACCCTGGCACATTGCCCGCTGGCCAATCTTGTCCAGGGGTTTGCCCTTGGATACACCAGGAAGGTCGAGTGGTATCACTGCAACTCCACCACCCTGTAGCCCCCGGTCCCCCTCAATCGTGCAGTAAAGGGCAGCAACGGTTGCGATCGGGCCATTGGAAACCCAGCTCGATTTTTGCCCCCTGATGACATAATCGTCACCATCAAGCTTGGCGATACAATTTGCCTTGATGCTTGCATCTTTAAAGTGCGGTTCTGTGAGCGCGAGGGTATCGCTGCCGTGGTCAGGCTCGGTAATTGCCCAGCAACCGATCTCCCTGTTGCCTGGCTTGGTGAAACGTTCTATGAGTTCAGCATCCCCTGATGCTTCTGCAAACCCCGCAACAAACCCGCCTCCGCGTGAGCCCAGAGCAAGACCAAGCCCAGCATCGCCCCAACCTTTTTCCTCACAGATAATTGCATGAATACGTGCCTTCTGTATCGGGGTCAACTCTGAATCTTCCCTTTGAAACTCCTCGATACCGAGTTCATCATATTCATCGAAGGCATCCCAAAGGGGCGAATCGGCTGCAATAGCATCCTGGGGGTCATGTATCTTGTCAATTTTCTGGCCGAGGGGGCGCATAACATCCTCGGCGAATCGATGTACGGTGTCTTTTATTTCCCGCTCTACATCGGTAAGTTCAAGTTCCAGATCGGTTGATGACATCATGGCCTCTTGTGATTCGTGTCAGTTCGCAAGCATGGGAGAATCCAACTCAAACAGCAAGTTGCCATTCCAGGATTGGATTCAGGCAGAGGGGATTCTAATTCTCGTTTTTGCAGACCCGCTCTATCGACCTAGGACTTGGTTCTTATCGATTTTGTGATTGTTAAGGTTTCTTTAGACACAGGTGCGCTTAACAGGCCGACCAATTCATCTATTAGGTTGTTCAGGAACAGGTCTGCCCGCGGACCGTGAAAAGCACTTTTCTGGCGTGAGTGATGACTCATTGAAATGGAACAGAGTCTGACTGCACTGTCCATTCGTTGCAGGTAAGCACCACTATTAAGATGGGGTAGTGCGGCACGCAATAATTCGCCGGTCTGCAGGGCGCTTGTTCCATGGCCTTCCTTTTCCTCCACCAGGGACAGGGCAGAATTTGGAGTTAGCGCGATTTCATGGCCGAAGGCAACGACGAATCGGCGAAATGCCGGATTTGATTTAGCGAGGAGGAATGTCGGTAAGATCATGACTTTACACAGGTCCCTCAAGGCAGGTTTTTTGTTCTTAGCCAGAATTTCCTCGAGTATTGCCGCACGCTTTTCATGGATTTCTTCATTGCGGGACTCATGGATAGCCTTAATCAGGCCTTGCATATTCTCAAAATGGTACTGCAGGGCAGACTGGTTTTTTTGACCAGAGACCTCTACGATTTCGCGAATCGAAACATTCTCGATGCCCTTTTTTGCAATCAGCTTTTCAGCTGCGCGCATAATGGCATTTCGAGTGGATGTGCTGCCGTTTTTTTTGCCTTCCAACGGGCTTTTTATTCCTTGTGAGTGCGACGAAGTGGTGATGAATTATAGAACATGAGTGGCTGGTAGTTGTAGCGAGACTATCAAAGTGAGCTCCTTATTCCAGACACAACGATTGTAATTTGATTTGAATATTGGAAAATCCTGCCTGGTTGGTTTAGAAGTGTCACTGGCATTGGACTTGATTAATGTCTTACATTATATTGCTAAATACTGGTGGCTCGTCAACTTGAAAGTGAGAATACTTTCCTTTGGGCATGCTCCGGCGTGGGGCTCTCTCTTCTTGAGCATATCTGCAGGTTGCCAAAATCATGAAAAAGGTCGCTATAGGTTTCATTACGTTGCTGGTAGTGTTGCTGGTAGTTCTGGCAGGAATTGCCGGTGTTTCACTTAGCACCCAGGTAGGGCAGAATTTTCTGCTGAATCGCATTGCCGCCCTGTTCGTACGCGAGGGAGCTACAGCACTGCCGGATTCCGAAAGTCTGCGAGTTTTTGTATGTGGCAGTGCATCACCACTTGGTGTTACGGATCGTGCCCAGGCGTGTATAGCAGTGCTCACACCTGAACATTTTTTCATCGTTGATTCCGGCGCTGGTTCCACGGATAACCTGAACCGGGGCAGGCTACCCATGGCTCGACTTCAGGGCATTTTCATCACCCATTTCCACTCTGACCATATCGCGGAATTATATGAGGTTAACCTTAATTCCTGGGTCCAGGGGCGCACAGAGCAGCTGGTGGTCTACGGACCCGAAGGTGTAGAAAGGGTAACGGAAGCTGTAAACGAGGGGTATGCGCTCGATCGAGAATATCGCGTAGCCCATCATGGTGAAGCCTTGTTAAAACCAGTGCTGGGTGAGCTTGTGCCCGAGACACTGGAACCAGGTGTAGTCTTTGACGATGGTGCGCTCAAGATTACCCTGTACACCGGTGATCACCCGCCTATCGTGCCAGCTGCAGGCTATCGTTTTGATTACCAGGGTCGCAGTGTGGTGATCTCGGGCGACAGCCTGGTGACGGATGAAACCCGTCGAATTGTTGCGGGTGCTGACCTGTTGCTACACGATGCGCTATCAGAATCCATCGTATCAACACTTTCCGGGGCGGCGGGGGAGGCTGGTCTTGATCGAATTTCGAAGGTCATGTCGGATGTTATGGACTACCACGCGTCAACGACATCGTTAGTCACACTGGCTGACTCGACCAACGTTGATATGGTTGCGCTCTATCACCTGGTGCCTGCGCCGGTGAATTCGGTTATTGAGAAGATATTCGAATCCGGTTTGCCCTCAAATTACCTGCTTGCAGACGATGGCATGTGGTTTGAGTTGCCGCTTGGCTCCGATGATATTGTTGTGGCAGGCCCATAGTCCGGATAGTTCATGAGGAGGCCTGGTGAGGGTGCGAGCCGCACCCTAGCCTGGTTAAAGGCCGTAGCTCCAAAACCTTTCTTCACGAAGCTGTAGTTCACCGCAAACAACCAGCATATGCTGCCAGACCTGCTTCTTCCTCTCACGCACCGGCTAATATGAGAAGAATAAAGATTGCTCCAACGCCACTTGCTGCATAGCCTGCGGTTCTCCTGGCTTTTCTATTCGCCTGACTATCGAAAACACAAAAAGGGGTGAACTGCCTGATGATGAAAATGGAAATGAAAGTATAGAATGCTTAACTTGAAAAGAATGAGAAGCGTCGGCCACGGGGAGCCGGCGTCCTGTGCGCTTCGGGCAGCTCACAAATTCGCTCCATTCGGGTCACGCTGCCATCAGCAAATTCCCAGACCATTTGCTCACCATCCGGGTAACGCCGTACCACGACAGGACCCCAGCCGAATACGTTGAAATCGAGCACACCGTTATTCCAGGTCATGCCCGCAGAGGTTCTGGGGCAAAACTCTTTATCACCTATGGTAAAAAGAACTGCACCTTCAGTATCATTGGAGTTGGGGCCGGCGGTACTGTTTGGGCCGCCGTCATGAATAAGACCGCTGCTGGTGACTACGACCCGTGAACCGCATTGCTCCAGGCGTTCCACATGGCCAACCTTGCCAGTTACGGTAATCCAAAGCCCGCGAATGTCCGCAGCACCTTCGGGCAAAGGCTCAGTGCAGTCCCTCAAGACAGGCAGGGGAAAGTGATCGTAGCTGCATCCCGGTGTATTGCCCTTGGGAATATCTGCTGCTATTTTTCCGCTACCATCCAGGGTTGGCAGTTCACAGTAGTTGATCAGGCTGCCATCACCGGCAAGTGTTGCCGGGTCGATAGTGAGGGGAGGTCTTGTGGAAAAAAATAGGGCATAGAATGTGAAGACGCCAAAAACCACAAAGCTGAGTACGATACCTTTCAGCATGCTCTTCATTTCAGTACTTTCGTTTCAGTGCTTTCACTTCATCAACGATGCGAACACTAGAGCCAGACTTCCAGGTTTTTCTTACGTCCGATATCCCTTGTCAGTCTGATGTCCAGCACTGCCTTCATGTCACAAGCTGACAGCATGTCAGCAACATCCTTCTTGCCATTGTCGTCCAGCGATTCATACTCATCCTGCACGCGTTTCAATAGGTAGAACCTATAGGGTTGTGCTAGTGCATTGATCGTCGTGCCGCGAACCTCGAATGAACCCATACCTATGCCCCTGATGACCTCAGTGCCCTGAGCAAGATCCTGTTGTGTATCAAGCCAGTCGTTGATGCACTGGGCTGCGACTCTTGTTTCAGGTACGAAATCAATGGCGATATGCTTCAGCAGATTGATCAAGGTTTCAGGTACCTCATCATCGGCCAGGTATTCACCGTCCTGTACTTCAAACTCTCCTACATCCGGCTCGGGCCGGTTCATGCGTTCAACCCACCTGAACAATCACACGGCATTTGCCTGCATCAGTGATAGGGGTTTAGGGTCGCGCCCGAGGTGAGCATATAAGGGTGCAATCATGCCGAAGTCACCCACGCTGGGTTTCCCACCGAACAGATATGGCTGGTCGGCGAAATGAAGGTTTAGCTTCTCCAGCAATTCCAGGTACAGGGTCTCAACAAGTTCAAAGGTTTCTGGGACCGCGCCAAAGGCCATGCAGGCTGCGCGCATTTGATCTGCTGCCTTATCACCTTTTTCTGCTCTGCCAGGGCCACGGGGCATCACGGATTGGAAATGAAAGCGGAGAAATTCGAGGTTCTCCGCTTCAAAGTTCCACCTGTAATGCATGGCCGGGCGCAGCAAACCCTCTGCACCAATCACGTCAAACAGTCTGCTCAATATGCGCTGTTTTGGTGTTTCGGGTGAGAATAAATGCCCATTCATGGCCTCGTAGTGGTCAATTATCGCGGCCCCATCCCGAATGACTTCACCTTCCGCGGTTTCAATGGTGGGCATGCTCGCCCTGCCGCCGGCCTTGGGAATAACAATATTTCTACAGTGTTCAGTGATTGGTGTCGTTTCCCTGTATTCAAGTCCCGCTTTAATCAGGTAACTTCTTGCCCTGCCCGTGTATAGAGACAGTGGCGTACCGTAGAGTGTGATCTCTTTCATCAAGCCCCCTAGTTAGACCAGATAATAGTTTCAAAGTCAGTATCTGGTTTCTTGTCTATGGTGTAGTCAATAGCAATAGGTGCCTCAAGTAGCGCCGGCCAGAGCGGCTCGACCATCTGCTCATCCATGGCGTAGAGCGCTTCACGCATCTTCTCAAGTTGTTGTGGGTTTGAGTCACTCAAGTTTTGTTGCTCGGTTGGATCATCACTCAGATTGTATAGCCAGGTTTTTCCGTTTTGCTCCTGCAACTGAAGTTTCCATCCATCCTGTTGCAAAACCTTGTAGCCACCTGTTCGCCAGAAGAGAGGTCTATCCAGGGCAGGCTGTGGGTTCTGCAACGCATAGTCAAGAATGTTCACACCATCGATGATTCGATCGTCAGGCTGCTCGGCTCCGGCCACTGCGAGGACGGTTGAGAATATGTCGATGTGTGCAACGGGTGAATCGTACTGACTACCAGCAGGAATGCTTTCTGGCCAACGGATAAAATAAGGTGCGTGAATCCCGCCTTCAAAAAAAGTAATCTTCCAGCCCCGGTAGGGTTTGTTCAGATCCGGCAAGCCGACGTAGCTCGCGCCACCATTATCGCTGGTGAAAATGACGAGGGTGTTATCGGATATACCATTTTCTTCCAGGGCTGCGAGTACCTGCCCGATACCACGATCAAGTCCGCGCAGCATCGCTGCATAGGTGCGTTCAGTGTGGCCTGTAATGTGATCAAGCGCATCATAGTCGGCTTTTTCCGCCTGCAATGGTGTATGTGGCGCGTTGTAAGCCAGGTACATAAAGAAGGGTCTGTTGCGGTTAGCCGCAATGGCCCTGACAGCCTGCTGGCTCAAATAGTCAGTCATGTGTGAGTCAGGCGTGAACCGCTCGCTGTCGTTAAAACGCACCGCATACTTCAGGTTCGCCCAGAGAAACTTGTCAATAGGGTCAAAATCCTGCTTGGAATTCACGACCTGCTCATCATCAGGATCCATATACATGGATCCTCCCGGCAGGAATCCCAGGAACTCATTGAATCCCTGATCGTTGGGCTTCATGCCATCACTGGCACCAAGATGCCACTTGCCCAGCGCGATGGAGTGATACCCCTTATCTTTTAACATTTCCGGCAGTGTCAGTTCGCTGCCCGGTAAGCCCAGCTCCTCTGATGGCGGGTAGTTTTCTGCATTTTCTTCGATAAAACCGTCACCACTAATCATCTGTGCAAACTGGACATTAGCGGGCGTAAACTCGAAGCCTACACGAGTGGGATAGCGACCCGTGAGTAGTGCCGCGCGTGATGGCGCACAGGTACCGTTTCCCGCATAGCCGTTTGGAAAATGCATGCCTTCGGATGCGATTGAGTCGATGTTCGGTGTCGGGACACTGCCACCGGCGATACCACCACCGTAAAAAGTAATGTCATTGAAGCCGAGATCATCGGCGACGATCAGGATGATGTTAGGTAGCTGATCTTCACCGCCAGTTTCGGATGGACCTGCCTGCCAGCTAATGGTTCGGTTCTCACCGACCGGGTTCACAATACTGGATATGATACCGGGCAGGTAGTACCAGTACTGTGAAGCCAGAAAGCCTGTGACCGTTATGACAACCGCGAGACCGACGAGTGCTTTCTTCACGACGACTTTTCATGACGACTTTTCACGACGACATGGCTTTCTGAAACGCCGGGCGTTGTTCGACGCGTGAAACATAACCTTTCAGGTTGGCCATTTCATCTGCTACACAGCCGAGCCTGTTGCTCATAAAGCTGGCATGTCCGAGCATAATATCAGCACCTGAGAAGTCACCGATAAGATAGTCTTTGCCTGCCAGCGCCGCATCTACCGGGGCTAGCGACTTTGCCAGCAGGCGTTGCGCCTGGGCGAGTACGGTTTCATCACGCTTTTCCTGCGGCAGCAACAGTGTTTGCACTACGATCGTGTTGACCGGCGGCATGACCATACCTTCACAGTAGTGAAACCACTGCAGGTAAAGCGGAAACTCCGGTTCATCGGTGGCTGGTTTCAGACCGCCATTTTTATGCCGTTCGAGGACATAGTCGACGATGGCGCCCGATTCATAAATGCTAATGTCACCGTCTTCCAGGACGGGCACGCGACCAAGCGGATGCCGGGCACGGTGCTCGTCTGACTTCAGATCCTTCGGATGAAAGTCCATCCGGTTCAGTTCGTAGGGGAGTTCGAGTTCCTCCAGCAGCCAGACGATTCGTCCGGCCCGGGAGTTGGGGGCAAAGTGTAGTTTCAGCATACTAAAGTACCTCGAACAGGCCGGCTGCACCCATACCGCCACCGATACACATGGTACAGACGACAAACTTCACGCCGCGTCGTTTTCCCTCAATCAATGCATGGGCCACCATGCGTGAGCCAGACATGCCGTAGGGGTGGCCAATCGATATGGCGCCGCCATTAACGTTCAGATTCTCATCGGGAATACCCAGCTTGTCACGGCAGTACACAACCTGCACCGCAAATGCCTCATTCAGCTCCCATAAACCGATGTCATCTATTGTCAGGCCGTTCTTCTCAAGTAGCTTGGGCACAGCAAACACTGGCCCGATTCCCATCTCGTCAGGATTAGTGCCGGCAACCGCAATGCCCCGATAGGCACCGAGTGGTGTGAGTCCGCGTTGCTCGACCAGTTTCGATTCCATCAGTACACATGCAGAGGCGCCATCAGAAAGCTGGGATGCATTGCCCGCGGTCACATGTTTGCCTTCTTTGATGACCGAACCATTCGAGAATACGGGCTGGAGCCCAGCGAGACCTTCGGCGGTCGTTCCAGGCCGGTTACCTTCATCCTTATCAAGGTTACTTTCGATCTCGGTGACGTCACCGGTTTCCTTGTTCTGCAATTTCATCACTGATGGCAGTGGCACAATCTCCTCATCGAAAGCACCAGCCTGCTGGGCAGCCGCGGTTCTGGCCTGTGATTGTGCCGCCAGTTCATCCTGAGCTTCCCGGCTGACACCGTAGCGTTCGCCTACTACTTCTGCCGTCTCTATCATCGGCATATAAAGTGCGGGCACATTTTGCAGAAGGTCAGGGTCCGGAATAACAAACATGTCCGCCGTCTGGTTCATGGAGATTGATTCCACGCCGCCACCGATCGCGATGTCCATACCGTCTGAAATAATCTGTTTGGCGGCCATACCGATAGCCATCATCCCTGAGGAGCACTGTCGGTCTACGGTTTGCCCTGAAACCGTATCGGGTAAACCCGCACTCAGCAGGCTCTGCCTGGCAACATTCTGAAATGCAGAGCCCATCTGAATCGCGGAACCCATGATTACGTCTTCCACTTCGGCTGGGTCAATTTTTGCACGATCCACGGCATGCCTGATGGCGTGGGCACCCAGCGCAGGTGAGGTGGTGTTGTTGAAAGCACCGCGATAGGCTTTGCCAATCGGGGTACGTGCTGTAGAAACAATTAGTGCTTCGCGCATGGTTCAGTCCTCTAAATGAAAAATTTCAACAGGCTTTAAAGCCATCGGGTCCGGTACTAAAAGGCTCTTGATAGCCGGGATAGTGGGTACCCTACCAGTGTTTCTTCGGAACGCATAGTAAGGCGGGCGCACAGTTCACTTGTCGCTGCAAGCGTCTGCCCAATTCCGCCTCTGTGACAAGCTGTTACCCAAATGGAATATTGCTTGCGAAGCTGTACACTTTGCCAGAGTAATGAGATACATTATATTTGGCTGGTGTAGCAAAGCTTTTCGATCTTTGCGTTCATTGGCAAGCCTGTAGTCGGAACCCGAGATAGAAACAACATTAGATAGTCACGCCTGTAGATTATCGGTATCGTAACCAGACCGGCTAATGGCAAGGTTGTCTTCAGCTCCAAATAGTCCATAAAAATGAATTACTAAATGAGCCTGATTTTTGTCACCTGAAGCACCACCCTGGTATCGTTGGCTACTCTTGTCTGGTGTCTGGATTCAATACGCTGCATTTGGGCTTGTAGCAACCAGCCTGGCGCCACTGACCGGGTTGATTGAGTCAGATCTGAAGCTGACTCATGCTGAAATGGGCACAACGATGGGTGCCTGGCAACTGGTCTATATAGTCTCCGCTATTCCATGCGGAATATTGTTAGACAGGTTGGGACCCCGCTGGGCGTTAACTATTGGCTCGCTACTGATTGCTTTATCTGTTTTCGCCCGTGGAACCGCGGACAGTTTTATTGAATTGATCCTGGCGGTAATGCTGTTTGGCCTGGGTGGTCCAATTATCTCTGCCGGCGCCCCCAAGATAATAGCTGAATGGTTTACGGGGTCCTCTCGCGGCCTGGCTATGGGTATTTATATGACAGGGCCAGCGATGGGTGGCCTGGTCTCTTTGACTATGACCCACTCTATACTGCTGCCGGTGCTTGATGGTGTCTGGCAAAGTGTCATGTTCCTCTGGGCAGGTGTTGCTGTTTTCGCTGCAATTATCTGGCTGGTCGTTACCTCGCACCCGGTAATGCGTGTTTCAAGTGGAAGCGGCGTCGCAGGTAGCGGCTTGCCCCAAACCAGAGTTCTGATACGGCTCGTAAAGAACCCGGCAGTTTTGCTGTTACTGATTATGAGCATCGGTGTCTTCCTGTTTAATCATGGTTTGAACAACTGGCTCCCGGAATTACTGAGATCCAGCGGCATGACCCTGATTGAAGCAGGGTACTGGGCGGCTATTCCCACCGTGATTGGGCTTGCGGGTTCACTCCTGATACCGAGGTTGGCTACACCGGAGAGGCGATTCTACATCCTGGCTGGATTAAGTCTGGCTTCTGCTTTTGCGAGTGTACTCTTGCACTTCCAGGCACCATCACTACTGTTTACAGGTCTTCTCTTACAGGGCATTGCCCGCTCCTCCTTGATGACCATACTGGTACTGACGCTCGTTGAATTACCGGGGATTGAGGAAAAAAATGTTGGTGTTGCAACGGGGCTATTCTTCTCTGCAGCTGAAGTGGGTGGTGTGCTTGGTCCCATGTCACTTGGCTTGCTCTATGATTGGACCAACGGCTTCAATACCGGTCTCTTTATGCTGACGGGTGTGGCGATGATGATCTTCCTTGGCACTCTAAGGCTAAAAAGATTATGCCGAGGTTAAAGCTAACAGACATAAGGACTTGGCAGGGTGCGAATCCGTAAACCAACCCCTTCACACCCCGTGTACCTGTCGAATGCTGAAATAGGGTGGATCATAGACATCCATGAGTGAGATGATCTTAGGCAGGATCAGGGGAGCGGGCTGATATGCGATACATAATCTACGGCGCCGGTGCTGTCGGCGGTACAATTGGTGCACGCCTGTTTCAGGCTGGTGTGGATGTCGTTCTGATCGCCCGTGGGGAGCACCGGGAAAAGGTTCAGGAGCAGGGGCTGGTGTTGACACAAAGCGGAGGGTCACAGACCCTGATGGTTGACGTGGTTGGTCATCCCCGTGAAATCAAATTCCGCCTAGATGACGTTGTCTTCCTCACCATGAAGTCACAACATACTCTCACTGCGCTGGAAGATCTGCGCGCGGCAGGCGGCGGTGACCTGCCTATTATCTGTTGTCAGAATGGGGTTGAGAATGAGCGCCTGGCTGCAAGGCGATTCAGCCGCGTTTATGCCATGGTCGTGGTTCTTCCGGCAAGCCATCTTGAACCCGGAATCGTTCAGCACGAGGCGATCGGCTGTGGAGGGATACTCGATGTGGGCTGTTATCCTGTTGGGATCGATGCATTCCTTGGCACCGTTACTGAAGACCTGGAACTTGCGGGTTTCAGTGCACGACCCGATGAAAAGGCGATGCGCTGGAAGTATGCAAAACTGCTGAACAACCTCATTAATGCGATACAGGCGGTCACCGTGACTTCCGATCGCACCCGGGTAATCTACAAATTGATGTACAAGGAAGCCTTGCGCTGCCTTGACGCTGCAGGAATCGAATACGCTACCCAGAAAGAGTTTTCTGCTCGAGTTGGCAAATTGCTAAAGCTGGACCCTACCATGGCACGAGGCGGTGGATCATCCTGGCAAAGCCTAACCAGGGGCACCGGGAATATTGAAGCTGACTACCTGAATGGAGAAATTGTGCTGCTCGGCAAACTGCACGGTGTCGCCACACCTGCAAATCAATGTCTGCTCGAACTTGCCAATCAACTGGCCGCGTCTGGTGCAGAACCCGGCTCTATACCTGTTGACCAGGTTGAGGCGAGAATAGGTGAGCTGGAACAGGCGGGCAATGAGGGGTAGCGAGCTTCTAGCCTTTGAGGTGCTCATAAACCGGAATTGAGCTACCAAATGGCGCGGTCCCCTGGTCGTCGTATCCACTTTCAGTATTCGTTAGTCTGAAAAAGGAAAGCAGGCCTGGCGAATAAAGGTTAGTGGATTCGCAAATCCGAAGAAGCCAGTGCATTTGGTGAGACCAGCAAGGAAAAACTTGGGTTGACCAGTGTCTGGACCTTCAGAACTGACAGCTGAAAACTTCTCGGGCAAAAAAAAGGGCGGATAGACCGCCCTTTTTTACATTTTGATGCTAAGCCTAGTTGAAGTGCATCGATAAGGTCACGCCATACGTACGTGGTTCCATGATGAAAGAGTTGCTGAATAGACCGGTATTGCCATCGGACGTATAAAATCCGGTGATATTGTTATCATCCTGGATATTCTTAACCCAGGCCTTGACGGTCCATGTCTCGTCTGAGTTTGTCAGGCTGACAAACGCATTAGACACATCCCATTGTAAACATCCCTCTTTTAGTCTCACATCCAATTAGAGTTATCTGGACTTTAGTATTTATTCAAATATTCAATTGGCGTCAAATCCTCCAATGA
>PVBE010167706.1_pt1 | contig 26922 bp, 25 predicted proteins | sample 1631181 | NCBI WGS metagenome assembly PVBE01 (sample SAMN08397723, study PRJNA350692) | Marine metagenome, whole genome shotgun sequencing project. | isolation source: water | place: Pacific Ocean | collected 2012-04
CCAAGGAGAGGACTACCAATATCGTCAAGGTTGAGGCAAGGCCCTTCCTAAGACTCCAGTTGACAGCCTGATGATCCATTGGTTCACCACTTTTTTGAGGCTTCTCCACCTCCCTATCATGGCCGAATATTAGAGCAGTTGAAATTCGGCGCCATGAGGCTGTCCGCTACTAGCGATACTGTCGAGTTGTGCCTCTTGACGAGTCAGACGAATTAACGGGTCGAGTCTTTAACGACCGTTACCGGATCATGGCCCATCTGAGCCATGCTCAGGCATCAGATAGCTATCTTGCGCATGACCTAGAGACTGGTGATCACGTATCCATCAAAGTTTTTAGCCTTTCGATTTCCGAAGATATTGAATTTTCGAGACGTCTCGTAGCAGATACAACGAGAGCAACATCAGTGTCCCACCCTTGCGTCGAACAGGTACAGGACTGGGGTCGATTTCAGGACAGCCTTTACGTTGTCGCCGAACATTGCCCTGGCGTAACTCTGAAATCTTTCTTAGAGGAAGGGCACCGGCTTAGCGCAGCCCAAGCGATCAAGCTTGGTCTCGACCTCGCAGCAGGCCTCGAAGCCATTCACCGCGAAGGGCTTTGCCATGGTGACATTTCCCCGAGCAACGTCATTTTAGGTTTCAATACATCCTCGAAACTTTCGGCATTTCATTTGGGTGATGCAATAAGGGCCGCCGAAGCTGGCCGTCTTGAAATCGTCGGTACTGGGTTCAGTGACCGGCCGGAGGAGTTTCTGGCACCTGAAAACATCAGAGGCCTTAGCGGTCCTGAGTCTGATGTGTATTCCCTTGCAATGACCCTTCGGGTCGCAAGTGACGACCCCGCAAACATGTCTAAGACTCCCGACGGAACTGAAGTTGCAGGAAACACTTCCAAATGGCAAGACTTTGGCCCGGCGAAGGACATTCTTGAATTAGCTCTGAGAGAAGACCCAGACTCGCGTTGTGATGCGAAGTCGCTAATGGAAGGGCTTGCCGACGCGGCCTCCAATTTCGTGAAACCCGCGCCGATCCCAATTCCTGAGTCCTTGCTGAATCAAGTGAAAGTTCAAAATCAAAGCCGGCAAAGAGTGGTAGCTAGCGATCAAGTTCGTTGGCGCCCGGTATGGAAATTGGGAGCAGCTGCACTTGGCGTCCTCTTGGCACTTTCAGTTGCGGCAGCATGGGCCGTAAGCAGCGTCCGCCCGCAAGGTGTTCCTAGTCACGTGGTAGATCAGTACACCGGTCGTACCATCGGCGAAGTTCGGGCTATTGCTGATTCAGTTTTGTGGATTCTAGATGAGGACCAGGTACGAACTGACGAACTCCCTAACGGAATCGTGATGGCCCAACAACCCGAAGCTGGGAGCCGTCTAGTCGAAGGGGCGATGCTCATCGTTGAAGTAGCTAGTGGGCCACGTTTGCGCATGACCCCGCTAGTTCTGGGATTGTCCACTGAAGCTGCTTCGGCTCGGCTTGCAACTAAAGGATTCGAAGTTGACCTTGTTCAGCCGCTTTACGACGAGACAATCACAGCCGGAGAAGTGATCAAGCTAGTGATCGACGGTGAGCCAGCATTGGGTGGATCTCTTAGAGAACCGGGAACTAGGGCGATCCTGGTGGTTTCTGGGGGTCCTGTTCCCAGAACCGTTCCACAGCTAATAGGGCTTGATCGGGAAGGAGCAGAGGGAGCATTGAATGCACTTCAACTAACTATTGCACGCCCATTAAGTCTTGAGGTCAGCGAGTCTGTACCCGAAGGAACGGTTATGAGGCAAAGCTTGACGTCTGGCCTGTTGGTCGAGCGAGGCTCTGCGGTGTCGTTGACACTTTCGGCAGGTCCCGACCGTCGGGAGGTACCTGATATGCGAGGCCTTACAGTCATCGAAGCCGAACAGCGTCTAGCTGAGGTGGGGCTCAAACTGGGAGACATTGAAGGTGAAGGAGAGGTGGTTCAGGCAACAGAACCCCCCGCGGGAACTATGTTGGCCCCCGACTCCACTGTGCTTTTGTGGGTTCTCTCTGATTAATAGCCAAGAGTTGTGCTTAGTTACCGATTTGGAACCACAGTCGCCCCGTAGAATTCTTTAGATGGCATCGGGGAACAGCCCAGCGCGACTGGCGCGAATCGAAAAGCGTGAACGTAACGCCAAATGGCCGAACCCCCCTATGTATATAGACATGTCTGAGTGCATCAACTGTGATGTATGCATTCGCGCCTGCCCACCAAATTTCGGAGCGATCTTTAACCATGGCATTGATGTGATTATCTTGCCGGAGTTGTGTTCGGGTTGCGATAAGTGTTTGGAACCATGTCCCGTAGATTGCATCTATCCTCTTGCCGCTGAGGATTGGGAACCCTCATCAGCGAAATGGTGGCAGGAACCCTTGAGTGACAACGATCCTTACGTGTGAACGGCTTCGGAGAATAAGCACCATGAATCAACCACTTTCACAAGACCTCGTTACCCACATAGCTTCGCTAGCGCGCATTGACCCCAACGCGGAGGAAGTAGGCCATTTCACTGAGCACCTTGAGAAAATACTTGACCATGTCAGTCAATTAGAGGCACTCGATCTCGATTCTGTCGAACCAATGTCACACCCGTACCCGCTATCGAATGTTTTGAGAGATGACGTCGTAGGCCCGACCATCGAACCTCAAGAAGTGTTGACACAAGCCCCAGATGTCGCTGAAGGTCAATTTCGCGTTCCCCCTATTTTGGGAGAGTCATCTTGAACTTTGCTCGAGAATTGGCATCGGACATTCGAGAGTCTCGTAAGAGCGCGACGGCGGCGCTGGAGGATTTTCTCCGGACCATCGATGCCAAAGAACCAGACGTCCATGCATTCAATTTAGTTGACCGCGAAATGGCTATCGAGGCAGCCGGAAAAATTGATGAAACCGTTTCCCTCGGGCGTGACCCTGGCCCGCTCGCTGGGGTGCCGGTTGCTCTTAAAGACAACCTGTGCACTAGAAACCTCGCTACTACCTGTTCCTCACGAATTCTTGAGGGATGGGAGCCACCATATGATGCCACTGTCGTAGAACGGCTCCGAGCAGCGGGGGCAGTGATCATTGGAAAGACCAATCTCGACGAGTTTGCGATGGGTAGTTCGACCGAACATTCTGCCTTTGGTCCCACGCGAAACCCTCACGACCTAAGTCGTGTCCCGGGAGGGTCAAGTGGCGGTTCAGCAGCCGCCGTAGCAGCAGGTTTTGCTCCCATCGCACTGGGTTCTGATACTGGAGGATCTATAAGGCAACCAGCTGCACTGTGCGGTGTCGTAGGCGTAAAGCCGACCTACGGGTTCGTCAGTCGATACGGGCTAGTTGCGTTTGCATCTTCATTCGACCAGATCGGGCCCTTTGCGAATGATGTGGCAGACGCTGCACTGGTGCTGGAAACAATTGGGGGTCATGACCCCCTAGACAGCACCTCGATCCCCGCACCAGTCCCCAACCTTACGGATGGTCTTAATAGGGGAGTTGAAGGCCTCCGTGTCGGGTTGGTCTCTGAGCTTTTGGAAGGTATAGATGAGGACGTTGTCGATCAAATTCATCAAACTGTTGATGTTTTGAGAGCTGGTGGAGCCACTGTCGACCTGGTTTCTGTGCCGGCGGTGGAATACGGATTAACTGCGTACTACTTGATCGCACCGGCAGAAGCCTCGAGCAATCTCGCTCGGTACGACGGTGTCCGATACGGCATGAGAGTGGAAGGGAGCGAGGTAGCTGCCATGAACTCTGCTACCAGACGACATGGATTCGGCGATGAAGTAATTGCCAGAGTTATGTTGGGAACTTTCGCTTTGAGTGCTGGTTACTACGACGCCTATTACGGCAAAGCACAAAAGGTTAGAACTCTTACTAGGCGAGATTTTGATCTGGCGTATGCAAACCACGACGTTCTCTTATCACCAACCTCGCCGTCAGTAGCGTTCAAATTCGGTGAACGATCCGACCCGATGACTATGTACCGATGTGATACCTGCACGGTGCCCAGCAACCTAGTTGGCGACCCTGCTATTTCTGTCCCATTTGGAACAGGCGAAGGCGGAATGCCAGTTGGGGTGCAGATCATGGCTCCCCAATTAGGCGAACCCCAAATGTTCCAAGCGGCATCGTTTATAGAATCACAAGCTTCGAAACGAGGTGCCACGTGACCGATTGGGAAGTCGTAGTCGGCCTAGAAGTGCACGTCGAGTTGGCAACTGAAACAAAGTTATTCTCACATGCGCCGAACAGATTCGGCGATGATCCAAACACGAATATCACTCCGGTCTGCCTTGGTTTGCCCGGGTCGTTACCCGTGTTGAATCGGCGAGCCGTAGAACTAGCTATGACGATCGGACTGGCCTTGGGTTGCGAAATTCGGCCATCGGTGTTTCATCGAAAAAACTATTTCTACCCCGATATGCCTAAGGATTATCAGGTAAGTCAGTACGACCGCCCCATCTGCGTTAACGGCATACTGGATTTACCGAACGGGACGCGCGTCGGCATCGAACGCGCTCATCTCGAGGAAGACGCAGGAAAGACAACACACATCGGCGGAGATGACGGTCGAATACACGGAGCTGAAGAGGCCTTGGTCGACTACAACAGAGCCGGTGTCCCTCTTCTGGAGGTTGTTTCCAGGCCGGATATTCGGTCCGCGGAAGATGCCAGAGCCTACGTTGAAGAACTCCGAGCAATACTGATAGCCACACAAGCTTCCGAAGCACGTCTTGAAGAGGGATCGATGCGCGTTGACGCGAATGTGAGCGTGCGTCCGGTTGGTTCACAGGAACTGCGTACTCGTTGCGAAATAAAAAATCTCAATTCGTTGCGGGCCTTGCAGCGGGCCATCACTTATGAGGTTGAGCGTCACATCGACCTCTATGAGGCTGGTGAAGAACCGCGACAAGAAACCCGTCACTGGTCCGAGGAGGGGAGAACCCACACCTTACGATCGAAAGAAGAAGCTAACGACTACCGATATTTCCCAGAACCAGATCTTGTGCTGCTTGACCCAGATCCGCAATGGATCGAAAAAATTGCAACAGCTATGCCGGAACTCCCAGCTCAGCAAAGAGAAAAGCTCGTCGCCCTAGCAGGAATTGATATGGAAACAGCTGCAACTGTTGTGGGTAGGGGACTGGCGCCGTTGGTATCGGCTGCCGCAGACTTTGGCGCTGACCCTGGTCGAGCTGTCATCCATGCAGTCCAGAACTTGGCAATCGATGAAGCAGACAAACTTGATCCCGCTGGTTTCGCTGAATTAATTGAGATGGAACAGTCCGGCGCCCTAACGGCCACACAGAGCAAACAGATTCTTGTAGAGATGGTCGAAAGTGGGCTTGACCCTGCTTCTCTAGCTCAGAAACACGGATTCGAATCAATGGATTCGACTGAACTTGAAGAGATGGTCGATGCCGCTATTGCTGAGAATCCAGACGCGTGGGAAAAGTTCTGTGAAGGAGAAGAAAAGGTTCAAGGCGTATTTGTAGGGGCTGTTATGAAAGCGTCAAAAGGACAAGCTGACGGGAAAGCGGTCTCGTCGATTCTTCGACAACGCAGTGGCAACTAAAAAAATGACGGGCAGCCAATCTGCGGTAGGCGTCGGAGTTGCAGTAGGCGCAGTCTTGTTCCTAATGACTCGAATGCCCCTATTTCTGGTTTTGGGTCTCGCCGTTGGCGCAGGAATTGGCTCTAAGTTAAAGAAGTAGTCCTAAGTCGAATCACCATCCAGGCTGCGGGCCGAACTGCTCCCATAAATCTATTTGACTACTTGGGGAAGCTTCTTTGCCTGCCTAACCCAGGCGCCGACCTCTTTTTTTGACGGTAGACGATTAACTAATCGTTTCCGGCGCTTTTCATCTTCAGCGACGAGCGACTGATGTAGTTGTCCTGGCCGACTTTTCCGAAGTTTACGAATTGAGTCAACTCCGGCAGCCTCTAGTAGCTGCGCGTACCGCGTAGAGACGCCAGTTATTCGCATGAGATCTGCCTTGTGAACCCATTCAAGGACACGACTTTCAGAGACACCGACGGTTTCTGCCACTATCCGTCGTCCCCTCCTTGTGGCACCGGCCTCGAGTAAAGCGCTACAAGACCAGAGATCAGCTGCTTTAAGACGTGAACGATGGCGAACACCGATGTCTTCGATCGCCTCGATCGATGGCATAGGAACCTCTATCTCTGTGTGCAGTACCAGTTTGTAGCACTAGATACGGTCTAGTGGTTAGTGGAGCGCTACTCGGCGCCAACGCGAATCCAGCCCTCTTGTTTGAATCTGCACCATACAGCACCACCCCGAAAGAGCATTAGGGCGACAAGACAACCCCAAAGCCAACCCATCCCCAGATTCGCAGTAGCAAACACGAATCCTGCGAACGGAGCGAAAGTACCGATCATCGCCCATGCCAAGAACCGAAGATCTCCTGCGCCGATCAGGATCCCATCAATCCCGAATACCAGAGCATTCAGAGGCTGGCTTAGAGCCACGAAAACAAAAAGAAACCCAGTTAACTCAACCACGCCTGGATCGTTAGTAAATAACTTCGCAATTGGTGAACGTGCAGCCAAGAGCAACGCTCCGCCCACGCATCCGACTTGCACGCTCAAGCCGATCATCCGACGACTAGCGGCTTTAGCGGTTTCGACTTGACCGGCACCCAAAAACTTTGCGATCAACGCTTGGCCAGCAATGGCTATCGAATCCAAGCCCAAAGCAAGCAAACTCCAAACTTCGATACTTATCTGATGTGCAGCTAATTGTGTGGTGCCCTTCCGTGCCGCTACAGCGGCAGCCAGCAGAAATGACGCGCGCAGAGCGCTAGTACGCACGAACAGATGGAACCCGACGCGGGCGTAGCGGAAGAGACGTCGAAAGTCAGGCCGAACGGATGCCTTGAGTTTTTGTGATGCTCTAGAAATGACAACCAGATAAGCCAAAGCACATAACCATTGAGCAAACACGGTTGACCAGGCCGATCCAGCGATACCTAAATCGAAGATGAAAACCAAAACGAGTTCCAACCCTAGATTTATTAACGCCCCAGCGAGGGCCACCATCAGGGGAGTGCGCGTATCTTGCAGGCCTCGCAGGTAACCGGTTCCGCTCATCACTATGAGCTGTCCGACCATTCCGACCAAGCTAATTCTTAGATAGGTCAATGCTTCTGTACGTACGAAGGCAGTCGGTTCAAACAGGTCCACCAAAGCCCCCGAGAAGATCGCGATGCCGACCGTGACGACAGCGCCCGAGAAAATGGCGAGCCACACCGCTTGAACACCCTGGGCAGCAGCTTCATGATGTTGACCTGAGCCGAGAAGGCGACCAACTATTCCCGTGGTGCCGTATGCCAAAAAAATGAGCATGGAAAAGACGGTTAACAAGATTGCGGCTGCGACCGCGAGACCAGCGAGTGCCTCGGTGCTGATATGACCGACTATTGCTGTATCGGTCAACACATAAATGGGCTCAGCAATCAAGGCACCAAAGGTAGGAAGCGCTACAACTAAAATGGCGCGGTCATGTGAAGTTCGACGAAACAATCTGACTCACTCTTTGAGGCTTATCTGCCATACACCGCTGGCAAGGTCGATGAGATAAAGATCTTGAGCATGACCAGCGACAAAAGCTACCGGGTGAGATGCGTGCAGTGGGAGTGCCAGCACCGATGGGTCCTCGTCCAACTTTAAAGCCATCAACTGAGCCCCGCACATATCGGTGAACAGATAGCGACCCTCAAGAATCGGGTGAGGTCCACCATGGACAACAAACCCGCCGATGATGGCGCAACGGCCCCGCCCGTGGCGGTACTCGAAATTTGGGCTGCGCAGGTGCGAGTTGTCCTGCCCGAGGAACGGTCTCGAGCCTTCCACGAGATTCCAACCTAAATTGGCGCCCGCGTCGGCTGGGGTCAAAACATTTAGCTCTTCAACGCATTGTTGGCCTAAATCTGTGAGCCAGAGGTCACCCGTGGTTTCGTCGAATGAGAAACGAAAAGGGTTCCGAACGCCACTCACCCAAATCCTAGGATCAGAACCGGGGCCATGATCTGGATTTTCAACTGCTGGTTTGTGAGGTGGCCACTGATTCGGGTTTACATCGAGACGCAGGACAGCTCCCAAAGGCGTCGAAAGATTCTGACCATGACCATATGGGTCGCCCAAACCCCCTCCATCACCGAAAGACACGAGCAAACGTCCCTCAGAATCAAACGCCAGATCACCGCCGTTGTGCATCGCTGATGGTTGATCGACAACGATGATCTCCACCGCCGCTCCCGGGTGCGACATACCTGACTGCAAAGAATGAGCCGTTACTACGCTCGAACCGGTCAAGTCAGTTCGATTGAGGTACAACCAGTTCATGTCGGGGGAAATCGCTAACCCCAATAGCCCCTGATCCAGCTCATTGCTGGTGTTGGAAGCCATGTTGATGACAGGCTCAGCCAGTACGCCCCCTGAATCAAACGCATAAACGAGCCCATTCCTTTCAGCCACGAAGCCAGTTTCAGCGTCTAAGAACACCACTGCGATAGCCCCGGGTAGGTCAAGAAAAAGAGACAACTCCAGATCAACAGATTCGACTTGCTTTGGTTCAAGCAACGGTATGTCGTTGGGGCAAGATTCGTTGGAGAGCCTAAATTCTCTGGAATCTTGTGAAGGGGTTGAGGTTTCGGTTGTCGACCGCCACCAAATTTCGTCTCGCCGGTCAATAGAACCCCCAGAATCTGGGTACGGCTGTTGTAAAATAGCGATCGCAGCAATCGTTGCAAAGGCAAAAAACATGAAGCGCGTGGTGCCTGACAGCCGTGTCATTGGCTGTTGAATCTAGCTGTGAGTTCATCAAACCGGAGAGAGTTATGCCTTCGGAAGTTGCGACTGGCATTTCACGCCGCCAAAATGGTTCCGTGCGATCACATATGAACCAGTCCTGCGTTACTCGCTTTCTCGTAGTACCCGCGTAAGCGGGTCATTCGATCCCGCTTGTTAATGGTCCCCTAGGGGACCATTTCCGCTTACGGGCCATATCCAAAGCCCACATTTACCAATAATTCGTTAATAGGAGAAGATCGATGGAACTGACCGGCGCTCAAGCTCTCGTGAAGAGTCTTGAGATGTGCGACGTAGAGGTCATGTTCGGTCTTCCCGGAGGAGCGATCCTTCCTGTATATGACCCAATTCTCGATTCAAAGATTCGGCATGTCCTTGTCCGACATGAGCAAGGCGCCGGCCATATGGCCCAAGGGTATGCGCACGTCACGGGGAAGCCAGGAGTCGCGATAGTCACTAGCGGCCCCGCTGCGACCAATATCGTGACCCCCCTGTGTGATGCCTACATGGACTCGATACCCATGGTGGCGATAACAGGCCAGGTTGCCCTTGCTTCGATTGGATCAGATGCTTTTCAAGAATGCGATACAACCGGCATCACTATGGCTGTCACTAAGCACAACTATTTGGTTACCGACCCTGCAGATATACCGAGGATCGTTAAGGAAGCGTTTCATATCGCAACCACTGGTCGCCCAGGCCCAGTGCTTATAGATGTGCCCAAAGATGTCAGCAATCAAGTTATGGAATGGCACTGGCCAGATGAGATTGATTTACCTGGTTACGCACCCATCACTGAGGTTGACGCAGATAAAATTGCTGCGGCGATAGAACTTATTTGTGCCGCTGAGAAGCCTGTGATTTACGCAGGAGGGGGATTGTTAAAGGCTCATGCCGCAGATGCCTTACAGCGGTTTGTTGACCTAACCGGAATTCATGTAGCTACGACTTTGATGGCACGCGGAGTGTTTCCAGATGAAGATCCGCTTTGTCTTGGAATGCCAGGGATGCATGGGAATTACTCAGCGGTTATGGCCTTTCAACGGTCTGACCTGTTGATCAACCTTGGAGCGCGCTTTGATGACAGGGTTACAGGGAACACCGAATTTTTTGCGCCAGATGCCAAGATCATTCATGTTGATATTGACCCTGCTGAACATGGGAAAGTCCGACGCCCAGATGTGCCGATACAGGGCGACGCACGCCGGGCTTTAGAGGCGTTAATTGCAAAATATGAAACTTCGGGTGGTTCTGCAGTGGACCGCTCAGAATGGAAATCGACTATCAGCGGCTGGCAAGAACAACATCCATTGCAGTATGAGCAAGCTGACAGTGGCTTCCCGCTGAAACCTCAGTTTGTCCTCGAACAACTCAGAGATAACACTCCAGATGACACTATTGTGGTGGCAGGCGTCGGACAGCACCAGATGTGGGCGAGCCAATTTTGGAAGTTTAACTACCCATATACATGGGTTAATTCGGGTGGTCTCGGAACAATGGGTTTTGCTGTGCCGGCCGCGATTGGAGCGAAGGCGGGCCAGCCGGACAGAATGGTTTGGGCCATTGACGGCGATGGTTGCTTCCAAATGACTGCTCAGGAGCTGATTACTGCCGCAGCTGAAAACATTCCCGTCAAAATTGCGATTCTAAATAATGCTTACTTGGGAATGGTTAGACAATGGCAAGAGTTGTTTTACGACGAGCGGTACAGCGAGGTCTACTTGAGTCCAGATCATCCTGACTATGTAGGTTGGGCTGAAGCTATGGGTTGTGCCGGGATTCGAGTTGAATCTGCCGATGAAGTGGTGCCTGCAATTGAAAAAGCGAATGCAATTAATGATCGACCCGTCGTCATCGATTTTCGGGTGGACGCATTTGAAAAGGTTTATCCGATGGTCCCTGCCGGCGGATCAAACGATGACATTATTCTTGGCCCTGAAGGTGACGCTGATGCCAAGGCAAAGGGTACGGCTCCTTCATGACAGACACATCAGCAACTGGGGGTGAGCCGAGTCTTCATATCTTCTCTGTTCTCGTTGAGAACAGGTTTGGAGTCTTGGCCCGAATAGCGGGGTTGTTCAGTAGGCGAGGTTTCAATATTTTCTCACTTGCCGTGGCACCAACCGACGATCCGTCGCGAAGTCGAATCAGCATCGTCGTTGATGTTCACAACACTGATGTGACGCAAATAGCCAAGCAGCTCGACAAGCTTGTCAACGTGTTGGATATCACGGAGTTGCAACCTGAGTCCTCGGTTGAGCGAGAATTGATGCTCGCTCGGGTTGCTGCTAGTGATGCGGAAGCTGTGCGACAAGTAATCAACGAGTTTGGGGGCTCAGTAGTTGACTCAAATGCAGAAGAAGTAATAATCAGTGTTCACGCCCACCCGAGTGAACTTGATCTTTGCGAGACTGCATTACGTAAATTCGGAATTCTCGAACTTCAACGAACAGGTCGGATTGCGCTAGGCCATCTTGGTGGCTGAGAATTACTTTAAGGAACGAACAGGTCTTAAGCCGAACAGCGGCTTTGCGAATTAGGAGCACATTGATGCCAGCCACTATTTATTACGAAAACGACGCAGATTTGAGTCACTTAGCTGGCCGAACTGTCGCGATTATGGGTTACGGCTCACAAGGACATGCCCATGCTCTAAATCTTCGCGATAGCGGCGTTAATGTCGTGGTAGGTCTTCGTGAAGGATCTGCTTCAACAGCGAAAGCTGAGGCTGAAGGACTCCCCGTGCTTACCATCGCTGAGGCGGCGCAAAGAGCTGATGTGATGATGATGGCTCTTCCTGATACGGAGCAGGGTTCGATTTATTCTGAACATATCGCACCAAACTTGTCGGCAGGAAACGCCATAGCGTTCTCTCATGGTTTCAATATTCACTTTGACCAAATTCAACCCCCCGACGACGTTGATGTCTGGATGATTGCGCCCAAGGGCCCCGGCCATAATGTCCGCCGAACATATGCCGAAGGCGGGGGAGTCCCTGCTCTTGTCGCTATTCACCAAGATGCGACAGGCAACGCACTGCAGGATGCTCTTGCTTACGCCAAAGGAATTGGTGGCACTAGAGGTGGTGTTTTAACCACAACCTTTGCGGAAGAGACGGAGACAGATTTGTTCGGTGAACAAGTTGTGCTCTGTGGTGGGTTGACGGAATTGATTCGCGCTGGGTACGACACTCTGGTCGAGGCTGGATATCAACCAGAGTCCGCGTACTTCGAAACGTTGCATGAGGTGAAGCTCATAGTGGACTTCATATATGAAGCTGGGATAGCAGGTATGCGGTACTCGATATCAACTACTGCTGAATATGGAGACTTAACCCGAGGCCCCCGAATTATTACTGATGAGACTCGCGCGGAAATGAAGCGCATCCTTGCTGAAATTCAAGATGGAACTTTCGCAAACGAGTGGATTGAAGAGAATAGAAATGGTCTCCCCAACTACAAGCGTCTTGTAGAGGAAGGCAAGGAACATCCGATTGAAGCAGTGGGAGCCGAATTGAGGGCAATGATGCCTTGGATAACAGCTGGGAAACAGGATGTGACAGAAGCTTCAGGTGGCGACGTCAAGTAAGCGAAGTAAGGTTCTGTAGTTTCAATGCTGCCTGTTCGACTGCGAAAGCGCTAGTTACGTGGCAGAGCCATTAGTTACACCTGTAGTTGTTCCTCAACGGGGTTCGCTTTTAGTCGCAACCCCACAACTTGAGGATCCAAACTTTCGCCGGTCGGTCATCTTGGTTATTGAAAACGGTGCTGAAGGGTCTTTGGGTGTGGTCCTGAATCGTCCCTCAACGCGATCATTGGAAACCTTGCTCCCGACTTGGTTGAAGTCGAACACCTCGTCGTCGACAGTTTTTGTGGGAGGACCAGTTCAGCCGGATGCTTTGCTGGCTTTGGTGCCTGGTTCTTCTGCGTTTACCGGTTCCAGCAAAATTACAGACCAAATTTCAATGTTAGATCTGGAAGCAGACATGGATTTGGGCGAAATAGACATGAATGCAGTTCGGTTCTACTTCGGATATGCCGGGTGGAGTCCTGGCCAATTGCGTCTCGAGATAGAAGAAGGGGCCTGGTGGACTTTCGACTCGACAATAGATGAGTTGGCGTGTGACCCGTCCGATTGTTGGCGGAGTGTTTTAGCCAGACAAACCTCAGCAGCGAGGTTGCTCTCTATCTACCCTGATCAGTCGTATATGAACTGATCTAAGAGCTTAAGTAAGCAGCAGTTTGGCGTACGGCGACCTGGCAATGTTGACGAAAGCAGAGGTCTTTCTGGCTAACTAGCCAGACGATTCACGATGTAGTCAATGCAGGCGCACAAGGCTTCGACGTCATCGGGTTCCACGGAAGGGAACGTAGCCAGACGCAATTGGTTTCGACCGAGCTTTCGATACGACTCGGTGTCGATGATCCCATTGGCTCGAAGGACGGCACTAATTGTGTCCGCATCGACCCCTTCGAAGTCAACTGTGCAGACGACGGGAGATCGCTGGTCAACATCTGCCACAAATGGCTGAGCAAAGGAACGGTCAGTTGCCCATTGGTAAATGATTCCGCTACTTCGCGAGCATCGCTGTTCGGCCCATGAGAGACCGCCGGAGTTGTTAATCCACTCGACCGTTTCTGCTGCTAGGAAGATCGTTGCGAGACTTGGTGTGTTGTAGGTCTGTTCTTGGCGAGAGTTTGAGAGGGCGATTCCTAGATCTAGGCCTGCCGGAGCCCACCGGTCACCAGAAGACAACCGTTCGATTCGTTCAAGCGCTGCAGGGGAACAAGCTGCGAGCCAGAGACCGCCATCAGAAGCGAGGGCTTTCTGGGGAGCGAAGTAGTAACAGTCAACCTCATTTGGGTCCCAGGAAATTGCTCCGGCCGCAGAGGTAGCATCAACAAGCACCAAGCCGCCGTTGTTTGGACGGTTCAACGCTGCCGTCACACCTGTAGAAGTTTCATTGTGGGTGAGGGCGTAAGTATCCACATTCGAAGACACTGCTGAAGGGCAAGTACCAGGTTCACTGGTGATTATTTCTGGTTCCGCGAGGTGCGGTGCATTTTGTACAACTGTTGCGAACTTTGAAGAAAATTCTCCAAAAGCTAGGTGCTGACTGGTTGACTCGATTAGGCCGAAAGAAGCTGCGTCCCAAAACAGAGTTGTCCCGCCGTTTCCTAGAACAACCTCCCACCCGGTCGGTAGTCGGAACAAATTAGAGAGACCGTTGCGAAGTCTTGAGACGTGACCTTTGACAGCGTTTTGTCTGTGACTGGTGCCTAGATAGCCAGGAGCCGCCTCAAAAAGGGCGTTGATGGCATCCTGTCGAACTTTGGATGGGCCCGATCCGAAACGCCCATCTTTTGGAAGTAATCCAGCGGGAAGGGAAATTGATGTTTCAGTCGCGCTCATCGCCTGCCAGTATGTCGGTGGGCCGTTTGAGTTAGGCCCCAAGCCTCTAGGAGCCTATCTGTGAATAGCCGAGTTTCGTCCGCTGTCGGACAGATCGCCGAATCCGCCACCCTCGCTGTTGACTCGAAGGCAAAAGCACTAAAAGCAGTGGGACAAAACGTCATCGGTTTTGGAGCTGGAGAGCCTGATTTCGCTACGCCACCTCACATCGTTGAGGCTGCTGTCGTCGCCTGTAGAGAGACCAAGTATCACCGCTATTCACCCGCAGGTGGGCTTCCTGAGTTGAAGGAGGTGTTGTCCGAAAAAACTCTGCGTGATTCTGGATTGAAACTTGATCCGACTCAATTTTTGGTTACCAACGGAGGAAAACAAGCGGTCTTTAACACGATGATGAGTCTCATCGACCCGGGAGATGAGATATTGCTGCCAGCTCCATATTGGACCACATATCCCGAGTCGATTCGCATGTTTGGTGGGATCCCGATCGAAGTGTTTGCGGGTGCGGATCAAGGATTCCGGGTGAACGTTGAACAGCTTGAGGCTGCGAAGAGCAAGAATACTAAGGCTCTTATCTTCGTGTCGCCGTCAAATCCGACAGGAGCTGTATATCCCAAAGAGGAGATAGAGGCGATCGGACGGTGGGCCGCCGATAATGGGATATGGGTGATTACTGACGAAATATATGAGCACCTTGTATATGGACAAACAGAACATCATTCAATGCCGGTGGTGGTGCCAGAGGTCTTGGATCGATGCGTTGTCTTGAACGGAGTTGCTAAGACTTATGCGATGACGGGATGGCGAGTTGGCTGGATGGCTGGACCACCCGACATCATTAAAGCGGCTTCGAATATGCAAAGTCATGCGACCTCCAACGTCTGCAACATCGCTCAGGTTGCGGCGACAGCGGCACTCAGTGGAGGTCTTGAAGACGTGGCCACTATGCGGGCAGCATTTGATGAACGCAGAGTCACTATTCACAGGATGCTGAATGAGATCGAAGGAGTGGATTGTCTTGAACCCGAAGGAGCGTTTTATGCGTTTCCTTCGCTAGTGGGGTTGCTGGGTCGCGATGTAGCTGGGCGTGAGGCCAAAACAACCTTGGATTTAGCGACCATTATTCTGGAAGAGGCGAAGGTGGCATTTGTACCCGGCGAGGCTTTTGGGGCACCTGGGTACGCTCGATTCTCGTTTGCTTTGGGAATTGAGGACTTGGTAGAGGGAATAAGTCGGATAGGTGAATTGGTTACTAACTGACATGGCGCGCGTATTAGTCACGGAAAAACTTGCAGAGACGGGGCTGGAACTTCTGCGAGCCCGAGGTCACGACGTCCAAGTTCATTTGGACCTATCCCCAGCAGATTTGCGGTCGCATGTGGCTGATGTCGACGCCTTAATCGTCCGCTCGGCGACTGAGGTCGATGCCCAACTTCTTGAGGCCGCAAATAGGTTGCAGGTTGTCGGACGAGCTGGAGTCGGCTTAGACAACGTGGACACATTAGCTGCGACAGCACGTGGAATCTTGGTTTGTAATGCCCCGGAATCGAATGTGGTATCGGCGGCTGAACATTCAGTTGGTTTGCTACTGGCACTTGCTCGCAACGTTCCTCAGGCCCACAGCGCTTTAGTCGAAGGTCGGTGGGAGCGCAGCCTCTGGACTGGAGTCGAGCTGTTGCACAAGACGGTCGGAATAGTTGGCCTTGGACGGGTGGGCAGGTTGGTAGCCCAACGCCTCAGTGGTTTCGATCTTCAAATTTTGGCTTTTGACCCGTTTGTCAGTTCTGAGTCAGCCCGAGAGGTGAACGCAGAAATGGTGGAACTTGATGAACTGTTAGGTCGGTCAGACTTTGTGACTGTCCATCTGCCGAAGAATGAAGAGACAGTGGGTTTGTTTGACGCCGAAAGATTTACCAAATTCAAAAATGGTGCTTTTTTGGTGAATGCTGCTCGAGGAGGCGTAATTGTTGAAGATGACCTAGCCGACGCATTAGACAAAGGCCATCTTGCCGGAGCGGCTCTGGATGTGTTCGATGTCGAACCCAAGTCGAGCTCACCTCTGTTCGGCAGGTCCGATGTGGTGGTTACGCCCCACCTAGGGGCGAGTACCCATGAAGCTCAAGATAGGGCTGGTCTTACGATCGCCGAGCAGATAGCTCTCGCACTTGACGGAGACTTCGTTCCCTTTGCAGTCAATATTGCCGCTGAGGAGGCCTCTGACGCACTACGCCCGTATTTAGGGATCGCTGAACGGCTCGGAGCTTTCTTTAGTGGGTTAGTCGGTGAACTCCCAGGAGAGATTGAGGTGAAAGTAGGGGGTGAAATCAGTGGCTATGACACCAAGATCGTGGTTCTTTCAACAATGCGCGGAATTTTGGGTAGCTCTTGCGATGGCCCAGTGACTTTCGTTAACGCACTCCAACGAGCAGATGAATTGGGCGTGGTCGTGAGCGAGTCCGGCGCTCGTGATGCAGGAGAATTTCGAAACATTATTGAGGTGCGTGGAGGAACCCATGCTGTTGCCGGAACTCTTGTCCGCTCGGGAAATGAACCTCGTATCGTGATGATTGACGATCATTCCGTTGAAGTGCCGTTGGCGAACCACATATTGGTGATTAGAAATGATGATCGCCCGGGAATGATGGGAACGGTAGGGACAATCTTGGGTAAAGCAGATGTCAACATCTCGTTTATGGGCTTAGGGCGTGATGGAGTAGGAGACCATGCCTTGATGGCGTTGGCGTCAGATCATTCGATACCAGAAAAGACCCTTGAAACCCTTAGGTCTGCAGAAGGAATCCAGTCGGCCTCAGTAGTTGAGCTTGAATAGTGACCGATGGGTGAGGCTCTTAGCTGGTGCTTGGGAGCCAACCTGATCGGTTCGTTTCGTAGCCATCAATCGAATCTTGGCTTCGGAGGGTGATTCCGATGTCGTCAAGTCCTTCAAGAAAACGTTCCCTTGTGGCGTCGTCCATCGGGAAGTCTTCCTCTAGTCCGATCGCCGGGACCAGCACCTTTAGCCGTTCGACGTCAACAGTCACTGATAGATCAGGGTCTTGGTGGAGTGCTTCTCTCAGTTTGGAAGCACCCTCCTCACTAATTTGACACGGAATTAGCCCGTTCTTAGTTGCGTTGTTTCTGAAAATATCGCCAAACCTGGGCGAGATGACCGCCATGAAGCCGTAATCCATGAGAGCCCAAACTGCGTGTTCTCGGGATGATCCGGTTCCGAAGTTGGACCCTGCAACCAAGATCGAGGCACCAGCATAATTTTCGTTGTTGAGAATGAAATCTCGTTCGTCTCGCCACTCAGAGAACAGTCCCTTTCCAAATCCGGTGCGCTCAACTCGTTTCAACCAATCACTTGGGATGATCTGATCGGTATCAACATCACTTCGGTCAAGGGGTACTGCCCGCCCTTCATGTACTCGAACTGCTTGCATTAGTAATCCTCTTTCAGTCCAAATCGTCTGGAGTTACGAACGTGCCAGCGATAGCGCTCGCTGCAGCGACAGCGGGTGAAACGAGGTGTGTTCTTCCCCCGCGCCCCTGCCTACCTTCGAAATTACGGTTTGAGGTTGATGCCGATCGTTCGCCTGGCTGCAGCTTGTCTGGATTCATAGCCAGACACATAGAACACCCTGGCTCTCTCCAATCAAATCCTGCGTCCTTAAACACTTGGTCAAGTCCCTCTGCTTCAGCCTGGGCTTTAACTTCGAAAGATCCCGGAACTACGAGGGTTCGAACTCCTTGCTTGACCGTTCTGCCCTTAGCTACTCCGGCCGCCAAGCGAAGGTCTTCAATCCTTGAGTTAGTGCAAGACCCGATAAAGACGGTGTCAACTGCAACGTCGCTCAATTTGGCTCCTGCGGTCAAACCCATATATTCCAATGCCCGCTTCGCAGTATTGGCCTCCACCGGGTCTGAGTATGCATCAGGTCCTGGGATTGGGGCGCTAATAGGTATCACGTGTGCGGGGTTGGTGCCCCAGGTGACGTGTGGTTCCAGTTGAGTTGCATCGATGTCGACCGACTTGTCGAAGACAGCGTCATCATCGGTTACCAAACTGCCCCATTCAGTAACAGCGTCTTCCCACTCTTTTCCGTGGGGAGCGTGCGTTCGGCCTTCCAAGTAAGCAAAAGTCACTTCGTCTGGCGCTATTAGCCCGGCCTTGGCACCTGCTTCGATTGACATATTGCACACCGTCATTCGACCCTCCATTGAGAGTGCCCTTATTGCTGAACCGCGATATTCAATAATGTGACCGATTCCGCCACCAGTACCTATCCGGCCGATAATCGCTAAGACGATGTCTTTTGCGGTCACCCCTGTGGGGGCGTCACCGTCGACGTTGATAGCCATTGTTCCGGGTCGACTTTGAGGAAGGGTCTGGCTTGCTAAGACATGTTCCACCTCGGATGTCCCAATCCCGAATGCTAGAGCGCCGAATGCTCCGTGGGTTGAGGTGTGACTGTCTCCGCATACCACTGTCATCCCCGGCAAAGTAAGACCCTTCTCTGGCCCGATGACGTGAACGATTCCCTGACCAGGATGACCCATCGGGTAGAGCTGAATACCGAACTCCTCGCAGTTCGCTCTTAGTACTTCAACCTGTTTTTTACTGGTCTCATCTGCAATCGGTAGATGAATATCTTCGGTAGGAACATTGTGATCCTCGGTAGCTACAGTCAATTCGGGTCGACGGACGTTTCTTTCGTTCATCCGTAAACCGTCGAATGCCTGAGGTGAAGTCACCTCATGAATGAGATGAAGGTCTATGTACAACAGGTCGGGTAAACCGCCACCACTCCTTACTAAGTGTCGTTCCCATACTTTGTCGCTAAGGGTGTTACCGGACATCTAGATCCTTTGGTTTCGTGCTACCGCGCCACTAGGGCACTGCATCACTGTGTCAGTCTGTCCCGGTCTCGGTCCAGTTGGACTTTGAGAGGACGTCTGTTATTGCTGATAAAAGTGCCTTCCGAAATACTTGAGGTTGGCCAACGCAGACCGTGTGGCTGCCCTTCACTTCGTGGCTAGTCGCTCCCGGAATCACTTCGAGCATCTCCCGTTGTCGTGATACTGACACAACTTCATCGTTAGTGGTTATGACCGCGGACACGGGGACGTCGATTGTCCGAAGCCAGCGTCGACTATCGAATAAGCCAACGCGGTGGCCGGCCTGAATGAGCTTAAGAGGATCATGGCGACGCAGTTCGCCGATAGCCCATTGGCGAAGGTCTTTACCCGACTTTCCTGTGAGGAGCTGACTGCCAATCAGTTGACGCAATGCTCGAGGGATCACTTTTGCTGCTTGAGCCAAAGTGCCAATCACAGCGAACCGAACATGGTCTTGTTTAGTGGTACTGAACGAGGCAGCTGTCGCGCACATTACAAGACCCATCACTCGTTTTGGGTGCCGTCTCCAGATGAGTTGAGCGATAGGTCCACCCATTGAATAACCGACAGCTATGACACGATCTATCCCAAGTTCGTCTAGCAGGGCAACAGCGTCATCAGCGCAGTCAGTTAAGCGAAAGGGCCTCTGGGAACGGATACCTCGGCCATGACCTCGATGGTCGAGAGCAACCAAACCGTAGCTACCTTCTAACGCCGAATAGCTGCTGTACCAATTGAGGTCGGCCGTGGCCGTCCAACCATGAAGCAGCAGAATTGTTGGAGCACCCGGTGGAGCTTCAACAACCCGGGCAAAGGTACGTCCCCGTCCCGGCAGTTCATAATGACGCCCTCGCGGGAGTACCAAACGGTTTTGTTGATCGTCTTGTTGAGATGCTTCCCTAGGGGCAATTGCTGCGTCACCACTCATCGAAAATCTCTACCCCTCGATCGAGATAATTTCGACGGATAAAGGGCCTACTCCTGGCTCGTATTCAACTACATCGCCGACGCTGCCACCTTCGAGGGCTCGACCCATAGGAGAACCAGGCGAAATGACTTCCAGCTGGTCACGCCGTTCCTCTATTGAACCAAAAAGATATTTTTCTGTTACCTCTTCGCCCTCGAAACGAATTTCCACAATGACACCTGGAGCAACTGAGTCGCTCGATGTTTGTTCGACGATCTCACAGTTCTCTAGGACCGAAGAGAGGTGAAGGATTCGTCCCTCCATTTTCCCTTGCTCTTCCTTAGCGGCGTGGTAATCACCGTTTTCTGAAAGGTCACCAAGCAGGCGCGCCTCCTCGATCTGGTCGGCAATGTCGATCCGACCGCGAGTTGTTAGATCCTTGAACTCCGCTGCAAGACGAGCATGGGCTTCAGGGGAAAGATGGTGCAATTCAGCCACCTCTAAAGCGTATCGAATTTCGTTTGAGGTGTGAACTGCACCATAGGTTTCTCACCGAGGATAATTAATCAGTTTGACGTGGGGCTCAAAGTTGCCGACAATGGAGGTTGTGAAGGCAAACCTGACCGCCATCATTATTTCGTAGCGCACGCGTTTAACGTGTGCGCTTGTTGACCGTCCCTGGGGGGGCGGTCTTTGCCTTTATAGGGCTCCTATAGAACGGGCCCACCAACCTCTGTCCAGGAACTGAACTAGGAGAAAGTAAGTGCCTCATAAGATTGCAGTTATAGGTGGAGACGGCATCGGGCCCGAAGTGATCTCAGTAGCGCTTGATGTCATGAGGGCAGCGGGCGCGGAATTAGACACGACGGACTTTCGTTTAGGTGGATTCCGCTATCTCGAAGATGGAGTTGTTCTCCCCGACGAAACGCTCGAGGAACTACGCGCTTATGACGCGATTTTGCTTGGAGCAGTTGGCACCCCTGAAGTTCCGCCCGGGGTAATAGAACGAGGACTGCTGTTGAAAGCGCGATTTGAACTCGATCTTTATGTCAATTTGAGGCCATTCGTCCTTAGCAATGGTCACGAATTCGTGGTCATTAGAGAAAATACAGAAGGGACTTATGCGGGTGAAGGCGGTTTCCTTCGTAAAGGCACACCCCATGAAATCGCTACGCAAGGCTCAGTGAACACTCGAAAGGGCGCCGAGCGGTGTATCCGTTATGGATTTGAGTTGGCTCGAAGCCGAGAGCGAAAACACCTCACCTTGGTCCACAAGACCAACGTCTTGACGTTTTCAGGTGATCTGTGGGAACGCACATTCCAAGAGGTAGCTGCGGAATACCCTGATGTCGAAACTGCGTACAACCATGTCGATGCCGCCTGCATCTATTTCGTAGAAGACCCGACTCGCTACGAGGTTGTTGTTACCGACAATTTGTTCGGAGACATCCTGACGGATCTTGGCGGAGCGGTCGCTGGTGGAATTGGACTTGCATCATCAGCGAATCTCAACCCAGATCGCACAGCTCCATCGCTTTTCGAACCAGTGCATGGTTCTGCTCCAGATATTGCGGGCCAAGGACTAGCTAATCCAACAGCAGCAGTGCTGTCGGGTGCAATGATGCTGGAATTTTTGGGAGACGTTGAAACTGCTGAACGGGTCCGAGCTGCCTGTGAGGGAATCCCAAGCACCGGGACCACCGATGAGATCGCAACTGCAATTCTTGGGAACGTTTCTCAGGAGGCTCAATGACCGAAGAAAACAACCAACCTTTCCTTGACCGTCAAGGCGTTCGTGATGTCTCCTGGCCAGAAAAGGTTGAGATTTTTGATACGACCTTGCGCGACGGAGTTCAGTTCGAAGGTATCTCGGTTTCCTCTGACGACAAACTAAAAGTCGCTCGACAACTCGACCACCTTGGTGTCCATTGGATTGAAGGTGGATGGCCTGGGTCAAACCCGAAAGACGAAGAGTTCTTCCAGCGAGCCGGCGCTGAGCTAGAACTTAACAACGCTCAGCTCGTAGCTTTCGGATCGACTCGTCGACCCAAGGGTCGAGTAGACGAAGATCAAACGCTGTCTTCTCTTGTGGAAGCTGGGACCTCGACTGTTTGCATAGTCGGAAAATCCTGGGATTATCACGTTACCGAAGCACTGCGTCAGCCATTGGATGAAGGTGTTGCAATGGTCGGTGATTCCGTTGAGTTCTTGAAGGCTGAGGGACTACGCGTGTTTTTCGACGCAGAACATTTCTTCGACGGTTACAAACGCAACCCTGAGTTTTCGCTTCGGGTTCTGGAAGCGGCAGCTGTTCAAGGTGCTGACTGCCTAGTCCTGTGCGATACCAACGGCGGCTCGCTACCTCACGAAGTTGAAAAAATCGTTGCTGATGTCGTACGACATTTCGATGGTGTCCAAATTGGGATGCACACACAAAACGACACAGGCTGCGCTGTCGCTAACGCCGTTGCTGGTGTGGTTGCCGGTGCAACGCACGTTCAAGGAACCATCAACGGGTACGGAGAAAGAACCGGCAACTGCGACAACACAGTATTGGTGCCGAACCTCACCTTGAAGATGGGAATTGAGACTCTCCCCGAAGATCACATTGAGAGACTGACCTCTGTCTCTCACCACGTCGCTGAACTGATGAACATGCCCCCTCAACATCAACAGCCATACGTCGGGACATCAGCGTTTGCACACAAGGCTGGACTGCACACCAGTGCAATTGCTCGACGACCCGATAGCTACGAGCACGTAGATCCGACCGCAGTCGGAAATAGCACAAGGTTTTTGTTAGGCGATTTATCAGGTCGAGCGTCAGTCGAATTAAAAGCTGAACAACTGGGCATCGAAATCGAAGACAAGCAAATGGTTGAAGTCGTAGAGGAAATGAAACGCCTAGAACATGAGGGCTACCACTTCGAAGTAGCCGATGCTTCCTTAGAGCTGATGATGCGACGAGCAGCAGGTGAACAGTTCGACTATTTCGATGTCGAATCATTCCGGGTATTAGTGGAACGAGGGCAAGATCGGCAATTCGATACCGAAGCGACGCTCCGTATAGTCGTGGATGGAGAACGGTTGATCACCGTGGGAGAAGGCGATGGCCCGGTCAATGCACTCGACAACGCGTTCCGAAACGCAGTGATCGATATTTATCCGGAACTAGCTGAGGTTCACCTCACTGATTACAAAGTACGCGTTCTCGATACCAATCGTGGAACTGGCGCCGTGACCCGAGTGTTAGTAGACAGCGCTGACTCGGAGGCGACATGGACCACTATCGGAGTATCAGAGAACATTATTGAAGCGTCTTGGCTTGCTCTTCGTGACGCTTTGATTTATGCGCTTTACCGACACCGCGCACATGCCGACAGTTCTCTAAACTGATCTTCTATGGCGGCTCCTAGACACGTACCATTGCCACCGACAGATAGCGCAAGCACCTATCGGTCACCAAATGTTGTCCCGGCAAGCTGGGTTAATCGCCGCCCCGGAGACCTTGAATCCGTTCAACCAAGCGGCGGCTCGCTGGGATACCAAGGTCCCGATCAAGGTTACGCGCTGCGGCTGTGTCGGAGCTTTAGAGAGCACCTTCATCTCAGCGAACAAGAACATCTAGATGACGTTGAACGCGGATGCGTTCAAATAGCTCTTAAGAGAGCATCGTTATTCGGCCGCGCCCCAGTCGTGCATGATTTGGAGATGGCTTACCGAATTTGGGGCTTTCTTGATGCCACCGCAGATACGGAACTAGTTACAGAACGATCTCGGCTTTTTGAAGGGCTGTCTGAGTCGCATCACTATGTAGACGTGCGCCGTCTAGTTGCCACTGTTCCAAACGCGACGCTGAAGATGTCACCCAGCGAATTAGAAGAACAGTATCTGACAGACTGGACGTCACTATTGGAGCTGTCATGAATGATTCAACACCTGATCGTGAGCTACTTCGTCTTCACAGACGTGCATGCACTGACTTTGCTGCCCGGATGCGATTGCCGGCCTGGGAGCACCTTCCCATGCCGTTGACGGATCCCATGAATGAGCTAACAGTCGGCGACCTGCTGTGCCAGGTGGCCAACGGCAACCTGGCTACCGCGGCAGAATTAATAGGCCAAGCCGTTCCCCAATCGGTTGACCTTGGAACAGAGCCCACCAAAGTTGTTGTCGAATCGATCCGCACAGTTTTAACTGTCGCCTCAGCTTTGGACCACCGATCGGGCTTCAGTCCTCAGCACCGGCAGTTGTTGTGGCAGCGAATAGTGGAACTGACCGTGCTCGGCTACGACCTGCAGCAGGCCATCAGGGCAGGTACTGGTTTGGATGACCTTCTTGTCGATCGGATATCTGCGATAGAACCCGATGTCACTGTGTGGCCATCACTCGAGTCGCTTGATTTTGATATGTCAACACCGCCAGTATTGCGTCTCCTGGCTCAACACGGACGACCCTCAGGTCTTTGGGTTGACCCGTCTGACCCTTGCTGTGGCACCGGACAGTGCTGAGTGAGCAAATCCCGGATGCGGCTTGGCTTCGGATACATCAACTAGCCACTGCAGAGGTGGATTATCGCATTCGCCAAATTCTCCCTGAATATTGGGAAGCATCAACTCCATGTGACGAGTGGGATGTTCACGACTTGGTTGCCCATTGCGTTGTCGAAAACATGCGCGCGTCGCTCATCCTTGAAGGAGCCCCGTTCGAAGATGTCATGTCCATTAGCCCGGAAATAGTGGTCGAAGACCCCGAAATGGCATGGGAAGTTTCGTGGCGAAATGTTGTAGCGGCCTTCGCAGATGCTGACCTAGAAGGCCAGGTTGAACTGGGAGAGCAAGTGATTCCGACTATTGAATTCTTACGAATTCGAACTTGCGACCTCGCAGTCCATGCCTGGGATTTGGCCGTGGGACTCAATGTCGATGAGCGAATTGACGACGAGGTGGTGGCAGCTGCACTTGTGTGGGCTAGGGAGCGGAGAGACCAAATGGCACAGATGCCAGAACTTTTCGATCCATCGAGACCGTCTTCTCCTGGTGCAGATGATCAAACCCAACTGTTGGAGATCTTCGGTAGGGAAGTCTGAACCGGTCAAATACTCTCGTACCCTCAGTCATGTGAGTACTACTCGTCTTCGCTTCGCTCCCGCCCCAACAGGGTCACTTCATCTCGGATCGGCGCGCACAGCTTTATTTAACTGGCTCGTAGCGCAAAGTACAGGAGGTCAGTTGATCCTGCGGATCGAAGACACTAATGCTGAACTCACGCGACCGGAATTAATTGACAATATCTATAGATCTCTCGACTGGCTTCAGATTGGCTTTGATGGTGAACCAGTTCGGCAAAGCGAACGAACTGACCTATACAACGACGCTGTCGAAGGGTGGATATCGGACGGCTTGGCCTATGTCGAAGATGGAGCCGTCCGCTTTCGCGTTCCCTCCGAGGGCACCACGTCGTGGGACGACATAGTCAGAGGAACCGTCGTGTTCGAAAACCAACACATTGAAGATTTTGTAGTGAGGAGGGCCGATGGCACTGCCACCTTCTTTACTGCGAATGCGGTTGACGACTTCGATCTAGCAATAACGCATGTCGTGAGAGGAGAGGACCTTGTCAATGTGACGCCCAAAGTCATAATGCTGCGACAAGCTCTTGGAGCCACCGACATGCCAGAATTCGCTCACTTACCGTTGATCGTGAACGAACAGCGAAAAAAGCTTTCGAAACGACGAGACGATGTCGCTCTTGAGAGTTATCGAGACCGAGGTGTGCTACCAGCCGCAATGATCAATTACTTGGCCTTACTTGGTTGGGGCCCGCCCGATGACATCGAAGTGCGACCAATCGAAGAAATCGTTGGACTTTTTCAGCTAGCAGATGTCAACCCATCTCCCGCAATGTTTGACGTCAAGAAATTGGAATCAATCAATGGTGACTACATCCGAGCTATGACACACGCGGAATTCACTGACGCTCTGACTCCCTGGCTGAAAGAGGAATCGTGGAACTCCTTGATTGACAGTGACCGGTTGTCGCAGGTTGCTCCCTTAGTGCAGGAACGGACACGCGTTCTGTCTGAAGGGCCGGCACAATTGGATTTCTTTTTTCTCGAAACACCTGAAATCGACCAGAGTGCCTGGCAGAAGGTTATGACCACAGATGAGGCCCCGTTAATTCTTGAGTCCGCAAAAACAGCGTTGGCGACCTTGGATTGGGACGTGGACGTCTTGCATGAAAGCTTGCGTGCTATTGGCGAATCACATGACATGAAGCTAGGCAAAGCTCAAGCACCGATCCGGGTGGCGGTGACTGGCAGATTGGTTGGACCACCCTTGTTTGAATCGATGTATGCACTGGGACGCGAAACAGTGCTCGAGCGAATTAACGCTGCATACAGCAAGCTTGTTGCTCCTTAAAGGATTACTACTTGGTGTTCCGTTGAGGTTGTTGTTTGTTGGCCGAAATGATCGCGCTACCCTGACCGTTCTGCTCTATTGAGCCCATCCGATCGGGGATGGTGTAATTGGCAACACATCTGGTTCTGGTCCAGTCGTTGGGGGTTCGAGTCCTCCTCCCCGAACAAAAAACCTCATAATTTCTGTTTTGTGAGTTGAAGATCCCTAAAATAGATCAGTGTGAGTAGCGCTTTTGGTCCGTATTTGGACTAAGAAAGCAGAACTGAAATAGAAGAAGTAACCAAAGGAAACTTGCGCTACTGGTTTAGGCTGGTAATTTGCGCATTCGCTAGGCAGTAGGCCTATGCGTTCAAGGAGAGAGGGGGTGCAACGCGTGGCGTTGCTCGAAGTCTCAGACATAACTGTCCGATTCGGCGGAATTGTTGCGCTCGATGACTTGTCGTTCAACATGGATGAAG
>PVBE012458120.1_pt1 | contig 26907 bp, 36 predicted proteins | sample 1631181 | NCBI WGS metagenome assembly PVBE01 (sample SAMN08397723, study PRJNA350692) | Marine metagenome, whole genome shotgun sequencing project. | isolation source: water | place: Pacific Ocean | collected 2012-04
GAAGAAGAAGAAGAAGAAGAAGAAGAAGAAGAAGAAGAAGAAGAAGAAGAAGAAGAAGAAGAAGAAGAAGAAGAAGAAGAAGAAGAAGAAGAAGAAGAAGAAGAAGAAGGAGAAGAAGAAGAAGAAGGGGAAGAAGAAGAAGAGGAAAAAGAAAAATGTGAATGACGATGCAAAAGAGCAAATCACAAAGTTGGAAGACCTTAAGAAAACAGAAGTCATAGGCGAGCTAAATACATTGCATAGTCAGGGTATTGAATTAGTTGAGCCAGCTGATTTGTCAGGGTCATTAAAAGGCAGGCATAACTTATACAACCATCTTGAGCTTACAATAAGAAATGCAGAAGAGTCAGTATCAATAATGACTACAAGCCAAGGTCTGCTTAGAAAAATAGAAGGCTTTAAGCCAACGTTCGAGAAATTAAAGAAACGCGGTGTAAAAATAAGAATTGCTGCGCCATTGACAAAAGAAACAGCAGCTGCAGTAAAAGATATATCTGGAGTTGCAGAAGTAAAACATGTGGATACGAAAGCAAGATTCATAATTGTTGATGGAAAAGAAATCATCTTCATGATAATGGATGATTCCTCTGTGCATCCGACTTATGATGTTGGCATATGGGTCAATACTCCATTCTTTTCAAGCGCATTGGAAAATCTGTATGATATGGCATGGAAGAGCATGAATCCAGCAGCAGAAGTATCAAAAAAACGCTGATACTTCTTTTTATTTTTTTAATATTATTGTAGATTAAATGAAAAAATTTATCTATAAATTTTTAATCTGCAAGATTGGAAAATTTAAGTTTAAATTTGTGATTTTCCAATAAACAAAAAACTTATATAACTCTATAAACTCTGGTTCTAATTATCCAATAATAGTTTTAATTAACAAAATCAAATGAACAAAGAAAAGATTAAAGAATTTAAAAAAATAGCAAATGAAATTAGAAAGGAATCTATAATCATGACGCATAGGGCACAATCAGGACATCCTGGTGGTTCGCTATCAGAAGCAGATATCCTGTCAGCTTTGTATTTCTATAAACTACAAATAGATCCGAAAAAACCGGATTTGGAAAACAGAGACCGGTTTGTTTTAAGCAAAGGTCACGCTTCTCCTGCTTATTATGCTGCATTAGCAATGAAAGGATTCTTTGATAAAAAAAAGCTGGAAAGTTTCAGGAAGCTTGGAGGATTGCAAGGACATCCAGAGCTTAAGACACCTGGAGTTGATTTTGCAGGAGGTTCATTAGGCCAAGGAGTTTGTTTTGCAAACGGTCTTGCATTGGCTGGAAAGCTCGATAAGAAGAACTACAAAGTTTATGTTATGATTGGTGACGGAGAAAGCCAGGAAGGCTCTGTATGGGAAGCTGCAATGGCAGCCTCGCATCATAAGCTGGACAATTTAGTTGTAATACTAGATAATAATCAGGTACAGGAAACCGGAAAGACAAAAGATGTTATGAACATTAACCCAGCAGCAGACAAATGGAAGGCATTTGGTTTTGAAGTTTTTGATATTGACGGCCACAACATGGAAGAGATTGTTAATGCACTTGACAAAGCAGATAAAGTAAAAGAAAAACCGGTAATGATTGTAGCAAACACAATAAAGGGAAAAGGAATTTCATTTATGGAGTTAAATCACAAATTTCACGGAAAAGCCCCGGATGATGAACAATTCGAAAAAGCAATGAAAGAGTTGAGTAAAAATGACTGAGGCAAAAGCTACAAGACAAGGTTATGGAGATGGATTATTAGAAGTAGGTAAGTCCAATCCAAATGTAGTTGTTGTTGATGCCGATTTAGGTGACAGTACTAAAGCAGAAATTTTTGGAAAAGAATTCCCTGATAGGTATATTACTACAGGAATTGCAGAGCAAGACATGATTGGCATTGCAGCGGGCCTTGCTGTTTCTGGAAAAATACCTTTTGCAAGCACTTTCGCTATTTTTTCTGAAAGAGCTTTTGAATTTGTAAGGAACATAATCTCAAGAAACAAGATTAATGTAAAAATTGCAGGAAGCCATGCAGGAATACATACAGGAGAAGACGGAAAAAGCGCTCAAGCCATAGAAGACATTTCCATTTACAGAACATTGCCAAACATGATTGTTATACAGCCTTGCGATTATATAGAAGCAAAAAAAGCAGTTCATGTTCTCGCTGACTACAAAGGACCTTCTTATATGAGGTTATTAAGAAATCCTCTTCCGATAATCCACAACAATAATTATAAATTTAATATTGGCAAAGGAGAAATATTAAAAAAAGGAAAAGATGCAGTAATTTTTGCAACAGGAACAATGGTCCATGAGGCATTAGAAGCTGCAGAAACCCTAAAAAACGATAAAATAGATGTCTATGTTGTAAATATACATACAATAAAACCCATAGACCAAAAATTAATCATAGAACTGGCAAAAAAAACAAACTGTGTAATTACAGCAGAAGACCACAATATTATTGGAGGCCTAGGAAGCGCAGTTGCAGAAATTTTGTCAGAAAATTATCCATGCATAATGAAACGAATTGGTGTGGAAGACAGATACGGAGAATCTGGAAAATACGCAGAGCTTTACGATAAATATGGATTAAGTGCAAAGCATGTTGCAGAAAAAGTTAAAAAAATTATTAAACAGAAAAAATAAAACGATAATGGTGATGTTAAAATGAAGATATTTATTGATAGTGCAAATGTAGATGAAATTAAACAAGCAAATGACATAATTCCATTAGATGGAGTTACAACAAACCCTACTCTTATCATGAAAGAAGGCCGCGATTATGTAAAAACACTCAAAGAAATCACTAAAATTGTAAACGGCCCAATAAGCGCAGAGCCTATTTCTCTAGACGCAAAAAATATGATAAAAGAAGGAAAAGAATTTGCAAAACTCCACAAAAATATTGTAATTAAAGTTCCAATGACTCCGGAAGGAATGAAAGCCTGCAGAGCATTGACAAGTTCAGGAATTAAAGTAAATACAACATTAGTTTTCTCAGCTAATCAGGCATTACTGGCGGCAAAAGCAGGAACTTATCTTACAAGCCCATTTCTTGGAAGATTAGATGACATTGGTCAGAATGGAATGAATTTAATAAAAGAAATAAGGCAAATTTATGATAATTATGGATTTAAGAGCCAAATTCTTGCAGCAAGCATAAGAAGTACAGAGCATGTAAAAGAAGCAGCAATTATAGGCGCAGATATAGCCACAATACCATTTAAAGTTTACGAGCAAATGTTCAAGCATTCCCTAACAGACAAAGGGATAAATCAGTTTTTGGATGACTGGAGTAAGCTGCAGAAAGAATTGAAGAAGAAACAAGATAATCGCTAATTTAAATAGCAAAATTTTAAATATGCATATAATTCTAAATCTATTAATATGGAAATAGAAAAAATAATCTTGACTTTGCATGCTTATGAAAGAAAAGTGCTTCCTGCCTTAAAAGAAACTACATCTTTCGAGGAAATAACAAAAAAAACAGGATTGCAAAAAGTCGAAGTAATGAGGGCATTGCAATGGCTGCAAAATAAAAAATTAATAAGAATAAATAAGAGATTGCAGGAACAAGTAAGCCTCGATGAAAATGGCATAAAGTACAGGGCAAATGGTCTGCCAGAGAGAAAATTCTTAGAAGCAATCAAGGAAAACTCAACTTTAGAAGAATTAAGTAAAAAAACAAATTTAAGCAGGCAGGAACTGAGCATAAGCCTTGGAATGCTTAAGTCAAAATCCGCAATAGAAATAAAAAAAGAAAAAGGACTTATCATATCAATTACAGACATTGGCAAAGACATTCTAAAAAAAGGCTTCCCAGAAGAAGAATTCTTGAAAAAGAAATTCCCAATAAACTCTTCTGAATTAAAAGACCTGGACAAGCTTGCATTTGAAAATCTAAAGAAAAGAAACAGGATTGTAAAAGTAACTATTGTAAAAATAATAAATGCAGAACCTACAGAGACCGGGGAAAAAATAATTGAACATGGAATAAGCGGAAAAGAAATGCTGGATAGGTTGACACCAAAGGCATTAAAGTCAGGAGAATGGAAAACCAAGAAACTCAGAAGTTATGATGTGAAAATCAATGTCCCTAACATATCTGGAGGCAAACAACATTTCGTCAACCAGGCAATACAGTACATAAAAAGAATTTGGCTTGACTTGGGTTTTAAGGAAATGACCGGGAATCTTGTGCAAACATCTTTCTGGGACTTAGATGCATTGTTTGTTCCCCAGGATCACCCGGCAAGAGACATGCAGGATACTTTTTACATTAAAAATCCTAAATATGGCAAATTGCCCAAAGAACTTGTAAAAAATATAAAAGCTGCGCATGAAAATGGATTTACCACTGGAAGCAAAGGCTGGCAGTATAAATGGTCAGACGAAATAGCAAAAGAGAATTTGTTAAGGACTCATACAACTGTTTTGTCAGCTCAAACAATAGCAAAATTAAAGAAAGAAGATCTGCCAGCAAAGTTCTTTTCAGTAGGAAAAGTGTTCCGAAATGAAACCTTATCCTGGAAATCATTGTTTGAGTTCATACAGGTAGAAGGAATTGTTATTGACCCTAATGCAAACTTCAAAAATCTAAAAGGCTATCTAAAAGAATTCTTTGCAAAGATGGGATTCCCTGATGTAAGAATCAGGCCGGCACATTTCCCTTATACAGAGCCATCTGCAGAGGTAGACGTTTGGCACCCCATAAAAAAACAATGGGTAGAATTGGGTGGGTCCGGAATATTCCGCCCTGAAATGGTCAAGCCACTGATCGGGATAGAGGTTCCTGTGCTTGCATGGGGCCTCGGAATGGAAAGAACGATTATGGAATATTATAACATTAAGGATGCAAGAGATGTTTACAAGAATGACCTAAAACAGTTAAGAGAATCAAGGATCTGGATGAAATAAAAATGCCAACAATAAATATCAACAGAAATGTTTTTGAAAAACTGGTTGGAAAAAAACTCCCAATTGAAAAACTAAAGGATAGGATATCCATGTTAGGTACAGATCTGGAAAGCGTAGATGGAAATGAAATTGTCGTTGAAATATTCCCAAACCGGCCTGATATGCTTTCTGTACAGGGACTTGCACGCGCATTCTCCTCTTTTATAGGCAACAAAACAGGTCTAAGTCAGTATAAAGTTGAGCGTTCAAACGAAAAAATGATTGTTGAAAAGTCAGTAGCAGATGTAAGGCCGTACACAGCTTGCGCTATAGTGAAGGGTATGCATTTTGATGATGAGAAAATCAAGGAAGTGATAGATATACAGGAAAAACTGCACATAACTTATGGGAGGAACCGGAAAAAAGCAGCTATAGGAATTTACCCATTTGAAAAAATAAAAACTCCAATAAAATTCCTTGCTCAAAGCCCAAAAGATATAGTATTCCAGCCACTGGAATCAAATAAAGAGATGAATATGCTTGAGATTCTTGAGAAACATCCAGCTGGAAGAGCTTATGGACATCTGCTGAAAGGAATGAAGAAATTCCCTGTTTTTAGGGACGCAAATAACGAAGTTCTTTCGGTACCTCCAATAATCAATTCCAATAAGACCGGAAAGATAAACGAAGAAACAAAAGATGTATTTATAGAATGTTCGGGATTTGATTTCAATGTCTTAAGAAAATGCCTTAACATGATTGTTACATCATTATACGAGATGGGCGGGAAGGTTTATTCAATGGAACTAATATATGACAGCAAAAGATACACCACGCCGGATTTAAGACCGGAAGAAATGAAAGTAGAAATAAACTACATAAATAAATTACTGGGTTTGGGTCTAAAAGAAAGCGAGTTAAAAAAATTATTTGAGAGAATGGGCTACGGTTACAGGAGCAAAAAAGTCTTAATACCTTCTTATAGGGCAGATATAATCCACCAGGCAGATCTTGCAGAGGACATCGCAATAGCTTACGGATATGAAAATTTTGATTCAATAATACCTCATGTAGCGACAATTGCACAGGAAGACAAGTTTGAAATTTTCAAGAGCAAGATATCTTCCTTATTAGTGGGCCTCGATTTAATGGAAACCAGCACCTATAACCTCACCAACAAAGAATTCCAATGCAAAAAGATGAATACTCAGCTTCAATTAATCGAACTTGCAAACTCAATATCCTCTGATTATGATATGTTAAGGGCATGGGTATTGCCATCATTGATGGAAATATTAAGCGGCAATAAGCATCACGAATACCCACAAAAAATATTCACAATAGGAACAATTTTCAAAAAAGACAGCAGTTCAGATACAAACATTGGAGAAGACCAAAGGTTAGCTGTTGCAATAGCTTCTGAAAATACAGACTATACAGAAGTTAGGCAAATTCTTGATTATTTATTTAGGAGTATGGGATTAAAATACGAAATAGAAGAAGCAGAACACAGTTCATTTATTACTGGCAGAGTAGCAAGAGTAATTGTAAACGGAAGAAAAATAGCATATATTGGAGAAGTGAATCCAATTGTTCTGCAAAACTGGGAGTTAGAAGTCCCTGTAACTGCCTTTGAACTAAATCTGACAGAATTGTACAGATTTTTAAATTAAAAATTATTTTTTAACAGGTTTTGAGTCTTTCTTCTGAGCTTTTTTTGGTTCTTTGCCTTTTTCTTTTACAGGTTTCTTCTTTTCTTCCACTAACCCAGCCTTCTCTTCCAGACTTCCACCTGTTTTCTCTGCAGGTTTTTCTTCTCCTTTGCCCTTAACAGTTTCCTCTTTCTTCTTCTTGAATACATCCATCAATTTTCTCTTTTCTTCTTTCTGCTCTCTCAACTGTTCAGGAGTCTTCCTTTTTTTCCTTGGTCTTTCTGTTTTTTGCTTTGATTTTGTTTCCCTGACTTTTAACCCTAATTTCTCAAATTCTTTCTTAATATCTTCATGAGAAGCATTCTTTTTTATCTTAACAACATCTTTTAATGGCTCTATATGAAGAATATTGCATTTTCTACGCCTGGTTTCGCCGTCTATCAATAAAAATTTATCATCAAGAACATCCACAACAACGCATTTTAACCCAGCATCTCTGCCAGAAATTTTTACCGCTAATCTTCCAATCTCAATCATTTTTCCCTCCGATCTCTCAATACAGACTTTGTCACCATAAGCCCAAGAGATTTCTTTGTTATTTTTATTATGTAATTATTATTTTAAATATCTATTGCAATCTTGCCTTTTCCACAATCAAGGTCCTAGTACACTTACTGCACAAATTGCCCCCGTAAGGTCTTGTTGGTTTTTTCTTTGTCTTTGGCAGTTTATGCATCTTTAAAGGCCTTTCCCGTGGAATGCCCTTAAGCACATTGCCACAGCTACCGCACTTTGCATTTTTAGGTTTCCTTTCCTTGTAGTGCCTTCTAGTAGCTCCTCCAGGTACCTTTACCTGCAATCTTCTTAAAGTCCTTGATCTCTTATATGGTTCTGGCATTTTCAATTGGAAATAAAATCAGTTTATAAAGGTTTTTGTTAAAAACGATTAGAAATCTTTATATACATTTAGTAGTCCAATAAGTTTTGATACTATGAGAGCAAAATCACATAATTTTTTAAATAAAAGAGGTGTAAGTCCGTTAATAGCAACCGTTCTGCTTATCTCTTTTGCTGTTGCATTAGGCTCTGTGGTGTTGAATTGGGGCAGAAATTTAGATATCTCCAAGCCGGGAGACAAATGTACAGGAATTAGCATCAAAATACGAAACACAAATACCTATCAGGTATGTTACGCTGGTTCAGGACAAGAGGGTTATATTAATTTTATTATAGATAACAATGGAAATACAGACATGGATGGCCTGGGCATATGGATCACCGGAGAAAAAGGAACAAAACTACTGGATTTTAATGAACTTTCCATAAAACAAGGAGAACTTCTGGATGTTAAGGACAAATCTGTAAAATATGATTTCAGCACATACGGGGCCATAAAGAACATTCAGTTTTTCCCAAAAGTCGGAGTTAATGATGAACTGGAAATATGCGCAAGAAATTCTATAAAAGCAGACAACCTTGGAGCATGCTAATATAGAAGATTTCGTTGATCGGTTTACTTTTATTGTCCCTATTAATTTTATCCTACCGACGAAATCTGATTATGCACGAAAATCACAATAATCGATTAAAATAGTTATGATTTTCGGCATCCTGAAAATCTTTGATTTTCATGATTTGATAATTGCGCTGATTATTTTAGATGGGCGCAATTATCAATAGACCTTAATAATTTTTCTTACTAATATGCTGAAAACTATTGAGAATATTATGTAAGTTCCCAACCATCCAGGTTTCCAGAAACCAAAGTTAAGAAGCTTTTTTGGATTATTGTCAATTGATATTGATTTCACAACATCTTTTTTAACCGTCTTGACAGGTGTGATATATCTATTTTCTTTTGTAACCAAAACTTCCTTACTGTATGTTTTTCCATCAAAAATGTATTCAAGAAGATATTCTCCTGCATCTCCCTCCAAAACCCACTTAATCTCGCTATCTTTGACCTCTTTTATTCCATCACCGTTGATTATAATGCCATTTGGCACACTTAATTCTACTGAACCAGAAGTACCTTTCTCAAAAACAATTGTTGTTGTAAAATCTTGTCCTGGCAGTATTGGGTCATAAGCAAGATTAGCACTCATCCAGCTGAAAATAATAATTATTGGTACCATTGTATAAATCATGCTCCTAAAGGACTGCATCATATATTTCATATTTGTCTGCATGACTTGTTTCTGAACTTGCATAGCCTTTTCAGGTTCACTTTTCAGCTCTTTCGCTTCTTTTTGTAATTCCTTCATCTCTTCCTTAAGACGTTTCATTAGGTTCTGGTCTGTAGCAAATTTAGTGATTAAAGTTATGACTAACGCAATCAAAAAAGAAATCAGGATAATAGCCCACAAGCTGGGTAAATTAAGCAAAGGACCAAAAACAGGATTTAACAGATTCTCAAAAACCATTTAAACACCACCACCACCCATAAATTTTCTCATCATTGGATTCATATCCATCATATGCTGCTTGGATATCTCTTCATAAAGTTTATACACTATCATAACCGCTAATAAAATACCTGTACCAGAACTTAAAGACCCGGTTATATCAGCAAAACCTGCCAAAAAACCCACAGATAGCCCACCCATTATAGTCAATGGCCATATATACCTGCTGAGCAGCCTTTCAAGAACCCGTTCATCCCTCCTAAAACCAGGAATCTGCAATCCAGAACCCATCATTTGTTTTGCCTGGCTTCTTGCGTCCATTCCAGCCGTCTGCACCCAAAAAATACTGAACACCATAGCTCCAATCATTAGGAATAAAATGTAAAAGAGAGACTGAAGATAGGGGTCAATTCCAACGAATATTGTCCCTTGTTGAAGAATAGTCCTTACTAAATTTATTGGCCTTACCCAAAAAACAAACCCGCTTACTGGTTGCCCTAAACTGTTAAAAGCACCCAACAGCGGAAGGCCTTTGTTGCTAAGAAAGCTTCCCAGTAACTGAAAATTTGCAATAAGCGCAGAGACTAATATAACCGGAATAACACTTGTATAAAAGAAAGACAAGGGCCAGCGAACACCATGCCCTCTGACCATGCCAAATGATAATGGGATCTCTACTTTCATTGCTTGTGCAAAAACAACCATCATAAACACTATAACTGTAAAAAACAAAGCTGCAAACATAATCCCTGCAGTAACTGTATCACCAGCAGTTAAACTCTGGAATAATGCAGGAACAGCTCCGGAAGAATATGTTATTCCGGCAATTCCGGCAGGTCCTGGAAGCCAGTTAAATGCCTGTACAAAGATGCCTTTGCTGACTCCTGCAGCGATAAACAAGCCGATACCAGAGCCAAAACCCCATTTACTCACAACCTCATCCATAAATAATATCATTATTCCGCCTAAAAACAGCTGAAAAATAAGTATTAACTGCAGCTGCATATAAATTCCGGTTCCAGCAAACTGCGTTTCCGGAGACAAGCCGCCCATCAAAACAAAAATAACAGCCTCAAATGCTATAAAGAATATTGCCATTAATTTCTGCAATCCCTGGAACGTTTTTTTTCCTTCTGGTTGCGTAAGGTCAAGTTTTAAAATTCCGGAGCCATTCAATAATTGCAAAACAATAGATGCAGTAACTATTGGTCCAATACCTAAGCTAATTATAGAACCAAATTCTGCTCCTAAAATAACAGAAAAAAACTGAAACCTTTCCAGCTGATTTTCGCCAAGGCCAAACAAAGGCATTACACCAAGAACAAAAAAGATGATTAAAATAACTAATGTCCATTTTAATTTCTCTTTGAATGCCAAAAATTTCTGGGATGGACCCTCAACTTCCGGCAGATTATTTAAAATTGCTTTCCATATAGACATTTTAGTATATTTACAGCATCACGCTTTTTTTTGTTCTAAAATTACTTCTCCACCATTAGCCTTTATTTTTTCAACAGCTTTCTTTGACGCATAAGGAATCTTTACTTTATATTTATTTGTCACTTTTCCACTGCTTAAAAGTTTATTAAAACCAAGTTTTTCTAAATCGATGGAATAAAAATCATTCTCTTTATTAACTAACTCACTTGGCAGTTTTAATATATTTGCTTCCAAATAATTAATATTTACTGCCTTAATCTTACTTACATTTTTGCTTACAAATCCCTTTTTACCGAAATATTTTTCCTGCCATACAGAGGGCTTCTTGTTGTCTGACCTCTTGCCACTGCCAGCCATACCTTTCCCACCTCTATTTCCGGCACCTCTGCGCTTTTTCTTTGATCCGGAGCCATGAGTCATACTTCCTCTGTATCTTCCAGATTTATTTCTTTTGTTTACCGTCATTTTCTCATAAACCTTAAATCATCCTTTGTATAAGATCATTTATTTTATCTTCCCTATAACCCAAGGCCCCCCCATCAACAAAAGAAACTTTTATTCCTTTTCTTCCATAACCTTTTTTAGGGCTGTTTAGCCTGAAAATTCTTTTTACTTTCTTACCATCAACATCAGTAAACTTATTGTAATTTATTTTTCCTTTTCTGTCAGAAACTTCTCCTTTATACTCTTCTGCTCTTTTCTCCATAAGGTCATTATAAGTCTTTTCATCTACATCTCCCCATGTAACATAATCCTTGATCTTTTTAATCATTCCAACATAGGCTGCAGTATTTGGAACAACAACACAATAATTTTTTTTGTATAACCTTAGCTTTTTGAGAGTGGCATCTATATCCCGTTTTACTCCTGTAATTCCCCTCACCCTAACAACCGCAAGTTTGTCACTTTTATTGCTAGAAATTTCTGATTTCTGAGCATCTGTTTTTTCTTTATCCATTTTATTATTCACTCACAGAACATTCTGCAATACCCAAATTCTCTTCATTTTCTTTTTGTATTTTCATTTCCATAAGCTTCTTAAGAGCATCAAAACAGGCATAAATCAGATTTGTCTTTGTTCTGGTCTGCCCAAACGTTTTTGACCATACATCTTTTATCCCTGCAATCTTCAGTATTTTGCCGCATTCCCCTTCAATGCATAATCCTGTTCCTCTAGGAGCAGGTATAAGCCTTAGAACCACTGAACCATATCTCCCTTCAACAGCAAATGGCACGCTATGCGGATTCTTACAGCTGCACTGCCAGCTTCCACATCCCCTTAAAACCTTCATAATATTTTGTTTTGCATTCCTAGTGGCTTTTTCTCTTGCCGGCACCGTTTCCTTGCTTTTTCCATACCCAATGCCTACATAACCATCTTCATTCCCAACTATTGCAAAAGTCCCGAATTTTGGCTTGTTGCCTTCCTGGGTTTTCTTCTGTGTCTGCCTGAAAACTCTTCTTTGACCGCCGCCAAATTTCCCTTTTGATTGGCCTACAAGTAACAGGTCACTAGTTAGATTAGGCATTAATACATCCACGATTTCTCTCTCTAAAATTTTGAGCCGATTATCCAATATGTAATCTATATTATCAATTTCACCATTTTTTACTTTCATTCCTAATGATGTTTTTGGCTTCCAGGTTTCTTTATCAAAACTGCTGGGCCGTTCTTCTCTAACATAGTTTTTATTCCTTTTTTTACTAAATTTTCTTTTGTTTCCCACTTTTGTTTCGTCACTTGCCATTTTTATTTATCCTGTTGGTTTCTTATCAATATTATTTTTCACTTCCTCTAACTTTTTAGTGATATTAGAAGGGTCATTATTGTCTTTTATATAAGTCCCAAATTGTTTCTTAAAGGATGTTTCATCTTTCTTCAATTTCTCCCCGTAATCAATTATGTGTTTTCCTATGAGCCTTTCACTGCTTGGAAGAATTTCCTTGCTGCAGGGAACTTTCATACCAGCATCCAAAGCACCAGCCAAAACAGCATAAACTCTGGACCCTTTTACAGATTTATTAAGCCCGATGTCCAAAACAGCATCATTCGACTTTTCACCTGTACGTTTTCCAAGCAAAAATCCCACCAAATAAGCAGCAGGCAAATTTCCGGCACCATAGCACCAACCAAATTTTTTCAAATCAGATGAATGAGCTGATGCCTTAACCACATCACCTTTTTTATCATAGTCTATTATAGCAGCTTGTATATTCTTCAATGATTTCCTGATTACAAGCCTAGGCTTATTGGATGCTAATATCTTTAATCTTTTCCTGTAATTAGTCGTTCCTTCCCTTTTCCGCTTAAATTGTACTGTATAAATGCTGCTTTTCTTCATTTTTTCCCGATACTATGCTCTTCCATATAGATTTTAATGTGCCTTTTGCTTCTGAAAAAGCCCCCTTTGCTTTTCATATAAAGGGACCTGTATGATGACTTGCCAATAACATCTTTGTCTCTTAAATATTGTAGGAATGTTCTTTGTATCCTGATATGGTTAATCCACCCTCGTTTTTTGATCAATCTTGCATGCTTGCTGCCCTTTATCGATCCGGAACCGCTTCTCCTACCTTTGCTTTTTTGCAGCATGTTTTTTCTTATTCTATATCTTGAAATTCCCCTTATTTTCTTTGCCTTGATGGCTTTATCCTTTATCAACGATTTCACATCAGCTTTTGTTATGGCTTCCTTTATTTCATCCAGTCTACTGGAGTCTAGCCAAATGTCATTTTCTGACGATTTCAAAATCTGTGCAGCAAGCCTTTTTTGTATTTTAAGTTGCATTTTATCTGTCCTTCTTTGTCAAGACTTTATCTTTCTCTTTCTTCTCAACTTCTTTTTTATCTTCTAATTGCTGGCCATCTTCTCCCTTAACCTTTTCAGCCAATTTTTCCCCTTTCTTTTCAGATTTCTTGGCCTTTGCCTTTTTTTCTTCCTCTTCCTTTTTCTTCCTCTTAAGATTTATTTTATCTTCCACATTTTTTATAAACTCATCCGGATTATTAAAATTTAAAACAGCAAAACCTTCCTCTTTAGCTTTTTTTAATATGACAATCCGCTTTTTATTTCCTAAAGTAGATGAAATAATCAAGCAGCTTTTTTTGGAATCCAGTCCTTCAAAATCCTTAAGTGACTTAATGACACATTGCTGCAATCCACTTTTATGCAAATACCTTACTTTGCTCGGGCTCCTGTAACCACCTGAAACATGTTTGGCCCTGCCTTTAAGTCGCAACCTTATCTTTGACTGCAAACCTTTTGGTTTTCTCCATTTTTTACTCAGTCGTTTCTTCTTGTGAGCATCCTGTCTGATAAAATCTGGTTTTTTGCTCTTGATGCGCTTCCTCAATTCCAATAGCTCAGCTATAGATTCCATTTTTTTATCTGACATCTTTACCGCCTTTGGAGGTTATCCACAAACCGTCCTGGAAAATTCTTCCATCGTATCCTATTCTTCTTGTAAGGAGCTCTATATCAGCACTTACTTGTCCGGCAATCTCTTTGCTCGGGCTTTCTACAACAACAGTATCTCCTTCAACCTTGACTGTTGCACCTGCCTTCAATGCAAGTGTTCTTGGAACCTTTTCTCCAAGAAAATTCTTTATGATTATTTCATCATTGCTCACAGAAACATTCATAGGAAAATGTCCGGAGCATATCTTCAAAGTATATTTGTGCCCTTCCAGAGCCCCTTTTACCATTCCCCTTATGTGCGCAGCATACGATTTTATGACCTTCTTATTCACTTTATTGAACTTAGATGCTTTTAGAGTTACAATCTGTTCTTTGCATTCAACTTTCATATTCTTATCCGAAAAATCCTTTTTTACCTCTCCCTTAGGACCCTTTAATGTCAGTAAACTTCCATCTAATTGAGCACTTACTTTATCCTCTAATTTGATTTCAATACTCAACCCTTTGCTCTTGTTTTTCATTCTTAATAACAGTAAGCCAGAAGCTTGCCTCCAATGTTTTTTTCCTTTGCTTCATTATGGGTCATAATGCCCAGAGGTGTAGATACAATCAGGATGCCCATGCCTCTTGCCAAAAGATACCTTCCTTCAAATTTTTCAAACTCATCTTTTTTTACACTATATCTTGGCTTTATAACTCCGCACTTGTTTATATTCCCTAAAAGATTCAATTTAATTATATCTCCTTTCCCATCTTTTATTTCTTCAAAATCCCCTACATACTTGTTAGTTTTCATGACATCAAGCACCTTCTTAATCATATTTGAAGATGGCTTAATCTTACTTACATTTCTTCCTAATCCTTCGTCTATTAAAATCAACGATAATGCATTAGCTAATGGGTCGTTTAGTGACATTTTAACCTCAACTGTATTTTTTAAATCCAAGATCTGTTGCAATCTCTCTAAAACATTGCCTACACATGTTTAATCCGTAACTGTTTATTTTTCCCCTTATCCTGCCGCACCTGCCGCACCTTTCAAGGCTTCTTCCGCAGCTCCTTTTTTTAGGCAAATTATGCTTAAGGAATTTTTTGAGTTTTATTGGTTTAGCTTTGAGCTGTTTGAATGCTTTCTTATGATTGCTGTATGTCATCTTATTCACCTATCTTCAGATTAAATGTAGTTTTCATGAAATCAATAGCTTCTTCCTTTTTTATTCTGTTTTTTCTTGGAATTGCGCACCTTTTCAAAGCCCGGTGCTTTATCCTAAAACCTTTTCTTTTAAGAGTAATACAAACCTGGAAACCCATAATGCCTACATCCGGGTCGTATTTTACTCCGGGAACATCAATGTATTCACTTATTCCGAAGGATATATTCCCTTCATTATCCATATTAGTTGGTTGCAGTGTATTGTCTTTGGCTTCCAATAATCTTTTTAATAAATCCAAGGCTATTTTATCCCTTAAAGTAAGCTTGCATCCTATAGCTAATCCAGGCCTTAATCCCCACTCCTGTATTCTTTTTTTTGTAAAGGTCTTAATGGGCATGCAACCTGCTATGCTGTTTATCAGTTTTATTCCCTTCTCTAATTTAGTCTGATCTTTTCCAGCACCAATGTTCAAAGTTACCTTCTCCACACTCACTTGTTTCATTAAGTTCATTTTCCTGTTAGACTAATTAACGGCTTGTCCTTGCCTATTGGAAATGCATCTTTTTTCAGAGCCTCAACAACATCCCCAGCTTCTGTCTTGTATAGGATTCTGTTGCCTATTATGTCCTGAACCTTTCCGGTTTGTCCAATATGTTTTCCCCCTGTAAGGTATATCAGGAAATTTTTATCGAGCCCGATTTTTTGCTTTATCTCATTCTTCTTCCCTAAATCCAGAAGAACAGCATCTCCGGTCTTGTAATTATCTTCTTTAACAATAATATTCCTTCCCCCATCTAAATTCAGCTGAACTTTTCCTTTGACAACACACTTTCCTTTGACTCTGCATAACTTAAGCATATGTTCATTATCCCCTATTTTGATAAGGTCTATTTTTCCTCTTTTATCCAAAATAACCCTAAAATGCTCATTTACGTCGTTTAGCGATAAAACATCGAACAACCCAACAGGAAATCTATAGTCCTTTCTCCTTATTCCATCTACTGTAACATTCTTCTTTTCCAGCATAAATTTAACTTCTCTGTTGCTGTTTGCATAGCCTAAGATATCCCTTAGGATGACATTTAACGGCAGAGACATATTCATCTTATGAGTGCCGGGACTAGGCTTGGAAATATATTTTATCTCCTTTACTTTTATCTTCCACGTTTTTGGCACAACATATCTCTTTAGATGTTTTGACATTTTCTAATTCCTTGCAGTTTTATTCCTCATTTTATCTTCAATGTTAAGTTGAGTGATTATCAAATTTGACGGATGTATTGGATACCTTGCCTTTGTACCATCCCTCTTTGCTATCTCAATACCGCCGACATATACCTTTATTTTTTTTACATTGACCTGTTCAATCTTGCCGAGTTTATTCTTAAATTGCCCCCTTACCACCTTGACACTATCACCTTTCCTCAGATTCATGCTTCTCCTGTTGTGCTTTTTATGCAGCTCTTTTGAAAGGTGTGCACTGACAAACTTTTGTTTTATGTGAAGAGGAGCATTATGCCTATACTTTCTTTGCTTCCTAGGTTGCTTGCTTTTTATCCATGAAATTGAAAATTTTGTCTTCATTTTTTCCTCAAAAATAAACATTAAACAACAATGCTTGCTATCTTTGCAATAGCCGGCCACCTCTCACACACTTCTTTGGCTATAGCACCTTTGAATATAGTGCCCTTTGGACTTCCCTTCTCATCCTTTAGCACAACTGCAGTATTATCCTCAAACTTTATCCTTGTTCCATCAGCCCGTTTGTACTCTTTTTTTTGCCTTACTATGACTGCATAAACAACTTGTTTTCTCATATCTGGTCTGCCTCTCCTAACAGAAGCCATTACAAGGTCAGCAACTCCGCCTGCAGGGACTCTTCCTTTTGTGGTTTTACTTCCCATAATTGTGACTATCTTAAGCACCTTTGCTCCTGAATTATCGCACGTTTCAATTTCGCTTCCAATAGGAAGTGCCTTTGTTATACTTGACTTTATTGCTTGCATTTAATATCAACTCAAACTAATCTTCGTTCTTGTCCTCAGGTTTTTCTTTGACTTCCTCTATTTTTCCTTCCTCTTCCTTTGCTTTACCTTCTTTGAATTTTGCTTCTTCTTCAGCCTCAATCCTTTCTTTAAACCCTTTTTCTTCCCCCAAAACTTCAACAATCACAAAATTCTTGGTTTTGCTTAATGGTCTGCATTCCATAATCTTGACTATATTGCCGTCATGAGCATCAAGACATGCAGGATTATGGGCCTTTACTACGCTTTTCCTTTTTTCATACCTTTCATATTTTCTTAAAAAATGTCTGCGCTCCCATCCGACAGTTGCAGTTTTCTGCATACTAGTAGATAGTACAGTGCATGTAAAAATTCTTCCCCTGCACCTTAATTTACCATGGAATGGACAATTATTATCATCACATTGTTTCTTAGGTTTCTTTACTTGTATTCCTATATTTTTTGCTTCCATTTTCTTTTCATCCGGATTTAATTTTCACAATTGGTGTTTTACTTGACTTCTATCGAGTTTGGAGGAAAACCCATTCCCACCAGGATACCCTTAACCTTGTTTTTATGGTCCCCTTGCAGCTCTATTTTTCCTTCCTTTACAGTTCCCCCGCAAGCAAACCCTTCCTTCAATTTTTTGGCAAGGTCCTTGATATCAATCTCTTTCTGATCTATGCCTTCTATTATTGTGGAAAATTTCCTGAATTTCTTCCTTTCAAGGAAGACTTTTATCAGTTGGCTTTCCTTTGCAATTGTCTCGCAAACACACAATTCCTTAACTAACCCACATTTAGGGCATATTTCACTCATGCTTGTTTACCCACCTCTGAGTTCTTTTTACGAAGAGGTACAGAAGACTTACTATTTTCTGACACCTCATGATCATTTGTTTTTTTCAAATCCTTTTTTATGTTACTTTCTCCGCTTTTTTCATTTCCTACTGTAAGTATCCTTGCCAGAGTCTTCTTTACCACTCTTATTTGTCCAGGATTCTTAAGCGCAGTCCCTATAGCTACTTGAGCATTCATCTTAACCAATTCCTTTTTTAGTTCAAGGACCTTTTCATTAATAGTGCTCTTATCCATGCTTCTTAGTTCCTTAATCTTCATTTTCTTTTACCTCTTTAAGAGATTCTGAAGCACTTTGTTTTTCAAGCACCTTGTCTTCCTCAATCTGAGTATCATCAGTTTTTTCATTATCCTTAACTTTTTTCTTAACCTTAGTTTCTTTCTTAGCCTTGGATTTTGTTTCTTTCTGAGTAGTTTTAGCTTCTTTTCCATCTTCATTATCATCTTCTTTCTTATCTTCCTCTTTGACTTCCTCGATTTTCTCTTCTTTTTCTTCAATAAGTTCAACCTTATCAGGAAGGATAGTTCCAGGAGGCATAATGCTTACCTTAATGCCCACAACTCCCGTCTTCAATTTTGCCTGGGCATGCGCTTTATCAACACCAACTATGGAAATATCTCCACATTTCTTAAGATATCCGGAGTAAAATCTCCATGACTTTGCCCTGCTGCTGGGTATCTTGCCACTTACTAGTATCTCAATTCCCAGTGCACCTGCTTGCATAACACTTTCCATAGTCTTATGGCCTATTCCTTTAAACTTTTGAGATCCGAATCTTTCCAGTGAATCAGTAATTCTCTCAGCAACTATATTTGCATCCAGATTAATATCTTCTACCTCGCTTATTTCTATCTGTGGATTTTCTAATCCAAACCTTTTTTTCAACGTCTTTGTTAGGTCTTTTATATTCTGGCCTTTCCTCCCCACTATAAGACCTGGTCTTGAAGCATAAATGACGATTTTTTCTCCAAGCGGCGTTTTAATCATTTTAGTATGACTGTGGCCTACATTTCTCAGATTTTTTCCTATATACTCCTGTATCTCGTATTCCTTTATTTTCTGAGCAACAAATTTTCTTTCTATCATTTTTTGTCTTTAACTTTATTTTCTGCTTCCTTCTTTTCCACTATGGGTTTGCTTTCAAAGGATTTTAATTCTTTACCTAGTTCTTTCTTATCGCTTTTCACTTCCTTACTTTCCTTTTTATCAGATTTTTTATCTCCTTTTTCCTGCACAACAATCTCAACACTGGTTCTCTTAGCTTCTCTGCTTCTTTTCCTGCCAAAACGCATAACCTTTGATGCTTTATTTGCATTTATGTGAGTTATTACCAAATTAGCTGTATTAAGGCCTTTGAACTGTGCATTAGCTTCAACACTATTTATCAGGCTTAAAATTTCAATTGAAGCCTTTTTTGGATATCTGCCAGCTGCCATATTTTTTTTATGACCTGTATTAGCATTAAATCTTTTCAGCGGGACTGCCTGTTTTTTTTCAATGACTTGGCTTAAAAAAGTCCTAGCATAATTTACATCTTTATTTCTTATGAAATTACATATCTCTATGCTTTGCTTAAATGAAATAGGCAAAGCCATCCCAATAGTCCTGGCCATGTTCTCCTTGTTATAATCTTTTAATGAATAGTTTGCCATTTTGTTTTATGTTTATTTAACCGATAATGCAGCACTTGATCTTGTAGCTCCTATTCCTGGTGCAGAATGCTCAACCCTGTTTCTCGTCAAAACAAACTCTCCAAGATAATGCCCAATCATTTCATCAATAATTACTACAGGAAGGAACTCCTTGCCGCTATACACTTTTATTGTTTTTCCCACCATTTCAGGCAGAATTATCGCGTCTCTGCAATGAGTTTCAATATTATTCTCATTATTCTTTATTTTTTTGAGCAATATTTTTTGCTGTTCACCAAGTTCTCTTTTAAGTGTTCTTCTTTGTCTTGCCGGTAGCAGTTCAGCTAGCTCATTCAGGCTCAACTTCTTCAATTCCTCAAGTGTTTTTCCGCGATAAGTAAATTCTTTTTTCCCCATTGTGTTGTTTACCTTTTCTTTCCAGTCCTCTTAGGTGCAATCTTTCCAACTTTTCTTCCAGGAGGAGCATTTCTGGAAGCTTGTGTAGGCCCCCCCTTCACAGAAGAGCTAGAACCTCCAAACGGATGGTCTACTGAATTCATAGATACTCCAGAGACCTTAGGCCATAATTTATTCTTGGCTTTCCTGGCAAAATACCTTGTTCCGGCTTTTAAGAACGGCTTTTCCTTCCTGCCGCTGCCTGCAATAATGCCAATTGTGGCTCTGCAGTCAGGCAAAAAATCCTTTCTTTTTGCCGAAGGCATTTCCACAACAATAATATTTTGCATCTTAGTAATTATTTTTGCAGATCCTCCTGATGATCTTACAAATTTCCCCCCATCTCCGGGAAATGATTCTATATTGTATATTGTAATCCCTTCTGGTATATTCCTTAATGGCATGACATTTCCCTTTTTCACATCAACATTTTTTCCCATTTCAACTTTGTCTCCGACTCTTACACCCTCCGGAGCTTGCATCAAAACCTTGCTTCCATCATCGTATTCTATTTGAGCAAGGGGCGCACTATGACCTTGTGAGTGCACTAGATCAATTATCTTTCCAGTTAAAGATTCCCCCATATACTTTGCATATTTGCTTGTACCTTTATACCTAAAGCTTGGAGCCCTATATCTTGGGCCTCCCTTACCTCTTGCTTGTTGAATCAGATTTTTTCCCATTTCTTATCACTTACATCAATCCCATCTGGGTTGCTATGTCAATTGCAGGGCTTTCATCTGAAAATTTTACATATGCCCTTTTCTCTCCATTTTGCACATAGGTTTTTACACTCTCAACCTTGGCCTTGAACATAGATTCTACTGCATCTTTTATCATGCTCTTGTCTGCATCTATTTCTACCACAAAAATCAGCTTGTTTTGACTCTCCATAAGCCTTATTGATTTTTCTGTCGATAAAGGATATTTGACAATTTTGTACGGATCCATTTTACATAAACAATTTTTCTTTCTCCATTTTTTCAAGTGCTCCTGCAGTCCATAATGTCAATCTTCCAGGAATGTGTCCCGGAGCAAGCAGTTCAACATTTAGTTTTTTGACATCAACAATATCAATCCCGGGAATATTACCTGCAGCCTTTTTTATGTTGCTTTCTTTTGAGACAACAATCAAAGGGCCTTTTTTTATTCTGTATTTTCTCCCTCTTGATTTTCCCCTGCCGCTTCTAATCTTGGTCTTATCCATCCTAAGTAATTCCTTTTCAAGGCCAAAAACTTTTAAAGATCCCATTATATCTTTTGTCTTGCTTACATCTTCAAATTTCTTGTCCAAAACAAAAGGATAGTTATCAGGTAATATGTGCCCCCTCTTCTTTACCAATTCGCTGATTACAGTTGCTGAGATAGCAGACCTTATTGCTTTTTTTCTCTCCTTTTTGTTTACCTTCTTCTGCAATTCTTTTTCAGCTTTTGGAGGATGAGCTTTTCTTCCACCAACAGTATTTGGTGAAACAGCCCCGACCCAGAACATTCTTGTCCCTCTTCTTGACAATATTTTCCTTGGCGTCCTTGATATGCCAAAACCATACATCCCCCTATATTTTTTACGCCTTTTTGAAAGGTTAGCAGAAGCTCTTTTTCCAGCTTCTTTCATAGCACCATATGCCTGCTTTCTGCCGCTCTGCAATGCAAGAACAGCTCTCTTTACTAAATCAACTCTTACATCTTCACCAAACTGCATAGGTAAACTTATTTCCCCCACTTTATTCTTGGAATTATCTAAAATATCGAGTTTCATTTGTTTCAACCTTGTTGGAACACGAAGAAATGCTTTGCATTTCTTGTGTCTCGAAAATCTTTGATTTTCTAAGACATTGAAAATTCCAACTATATTTGATAAAATTTGGGTTTTTCATTTTATGCAGCCTTTTGAATTAGATTTATGTATTGTATAGTTGGAACTTCCCCTGGACTGATTTTATTGGGCATAAGTGCCTCGTTTAATCTTATCAGTCTTTTTTTAGCCCCAATAATAGAACCTTTAACAAGAATGTAAGTGTTTTTTACAACACCATAATTTTCAAATCCACCTTTTTTGTTAATCGCACCAGCATCTCCGATTTTTAAGAGCCATTTGTTCCTTTCTGTTCTTACATGGTAGCCCATTTTCCCTGCTTTTGCTTGTCTCCACATAGTATGCCCTTGACCTTTCCAGCCTCCAAGACTTCCAACCCTTCTTTGGCCTTTTTCTGATTTATGGTGCTTTAAAGAAACCCCAAATCTTTTTACAGGGCCCTGCACACCTTTGCCTTTGGATATTGCATGTATGTCTAGCTGTTGTCCGTCCTTAAACACGTCAGAAACACTTATCTCTTTCCCGAGCTTTTCTTTAGAATAATTTAATTGCTCTTCTTTACTGCCACCAACAGCAACCTCAAACATTTCTGGCTTTTTCTTTCCAATGCCAGTAAGACTTGGTATCGTATGTACCAGTAACCTAACATAATCAAAATCTGATGGAATTTTTTTCTCAGCAGATTCCTTTTTTTGTTTTTTTGGAAGAATAATAGATCTTTCAAGATTTTTATCAGGATTTTCAGCAGGAATTTCAAAAACAAGTTTTGAACCGTCTATTATGATTTTGTAAAATTTTATAGAAGAAATTTTTAATGGAGGGCATTCAATAATTGTGGCTGGACAAACAATATCCATGCCTTTTGTTGTAGATGTCTTGCGGTTGTCATTGATTATGAGATGAGTCATACCAACTTTGTAACCTGCAAACCCGAGCGGTTTTGCTTCCTTTGTTTTATTCCAGGTCCTCACTCTAGCAAAAACTCTTTTTGACCTTTTTCTTGGCCAATATTGTAAACTTCCTCTTCTTGGTCTTCTTATTGTTGGCATCTTCTTGTTTTGTTGCTTGAACCACCCCACACAGATAAATGTGAATAAGGTAATTGTCTATGTAAAAAAACACCTTTAATTGATATCCTTTTGTAGAAAACAGTCTCTTGCACAACGAAAACGCCTTTGCGTTTCCAGGGTTAAGAACATTATTCTTAACAAACTGTACTGAAAAGGATATCTTTTCAGGCTGATTTTAGGAATTGGGATTCGATTTCATTTATAAAGGTTGCTATAAGTTGCTGTAATAAACTTTATATTTGTTGTTTAAAAAATAAGTTTCAGGATAGAACAAATTTAAGATTTTTTTATCTTTTTTTATCAACTTTTTCCTTCTTTTCAGGACTTTTCTTCCCTTTCCCTTCCTTTACCAAATGTTTTGACTTTCTGATAGCATAGCTAATTGGATTTTTTATTTTACTGCATAAATTATCTGGCTTGCAGATTCCAATATCTAAATAGTAAGAAGGATTATTGCAATTTGCAGGTAAAATTTTTTTCTTTTGCTGTTTGTGATACCTTAACTGCCCCAATAAATTAACCTCCCTTAAGGGTTCTTGATTTTTTTCATTCCATTCTTTCAATCTTCTCTCAATTGATTCATAATCCCATCCAGCAGATACAAGAAAATTTATTGCAGTAAAAACAAACCTTTTCCTTCCGTCTTTAAGTCCTGCCAATCCTAGTTTGATGCAAGGAGGAAAAAGTTCTTCAGGAACAGCATCTTCCAGAACTTCAAATTTCTTATTTTCCTCGATTTTAATCTCAACATCTACTGGCTTAAAATCAAATGCCTGGACAATCAATTCTTTAGCATCATTCTCTATTATATTTTCCCTATCAAGAAATCTAAAATTTGAAACTCCAATACTTAAAGGTTTAGCATGCTCCTTTTCAAATTCTAAAACTCTGTCTGGGTCTAGTGGAACAGAAACCAATCCGGATTTTTCATGCAATGAGTAAGGCATCCTGTACAGGTGCCTTGAGGAAATAAGCAGGGTATCTATCTCTAAGAAGGGTTTTACATCAAGCATAGGTATTTTATTTCCCATCTTGTCAGTCTCATATCTGGTTATTTCTTTGCTGGATTTCCCGGTTTTTTTAGAAATAACAGAAATATCAGGGTCAATCTTCATTATTCCTTCTCCTAGTTTTTTTGTTATCATAGACGTAATATATTGGGCTATTCTTCTAGGAGCATCAGGAAACAAATCTTTAATATTCTCTCCATTTATAGTGGATGGAAAGCTCTGGAATGGAACTCCAATATGGAAACCTTTGTTGCCGGAAAACTTACAAGAAATGGATTTTACATTATGAAACTTTAGAACTTTAATGACCAGATTAGCTGTAATCCTCGAATATTCAAAAATACTGCAGTCAATATCCAGAACCAGATCCCAACCAGTCCTTAAATCCCCTATTTCATGCTTTTTCATGTTTGGATTTAACTGCAATGCATTGCTCCACAACTCTTCTGATGCATGGAAACTGGTAGCTTTTTGTTTTGCAAGCTCCAAAATATCATTTGGATTATTCAGAACATCTGGTCTTGAACCAAATTTATCATCATATCTAATAGCAATTTCTTTGTTCTCTGCAGCTTTGATTATCTCTTCCTGTATATCCTTTCTTTTATAATGGCTTAGGGTTACATTTAGCGACAGCATAATGGTTAAAGGTAGTCTTTTGCAATATTTAATGATTGTTGAAAAATATACCCCAGAAACAAAAAATTAATTAACCACTAATCATTCCTAAACACAAAATGACATTACTAAAATCACTTGAAAGATTAAAAACAGGAGATAAAGCCATAGACTTCAAACTAAAAGGAATAGGTGGGAAAACATACTCTTTAGATGATTTCAAGGATGCAAAAGCTTTGTTAATCGTATTCATGTGCAATCATTGCCCTTACGTAAAGCCGAAAATAGAGACTATCAAAACCTTACAGGCAAAATACAAAGACAAAGGTTTGATTGTAGTTGGAATAAACGCAAACGAATCTGAAAACTACCCAGAAGACAGTTTTGAAGGAATGGTAGAGACTGCAAAAGAAAAAGACTTTAACTTTGTTTACCTTCATGACATTACCCAAAAAGTTGCAAAAGCTTATGGTGCAAGCTGCACACCAGACCCTTTCTTATTTGACGCTGAACAGAAATTAGTTTACCATGGTAGATTTGATGATGCACTTGAACCAGGAAATACTCCTACAACAGCAGACATGGATGAAGCAATAGCAGCAGTTCTTGAAGGCAAGAAACCAGAACATGATTTTTTATTTTCTATTGGATGTTCTATTAAGTGGAAATAAGGAGTTATAATGATTAATCAATTAAAAACAGTTTTATTGCTTGGAGCATTAACTGGCTTACTTTTATGGGTGGGTCAGTTAGTTGGAGGTCCAAGTGGTTTAACAATAGCTTTCATATTCGCAATAATAATGAATATAGGTTCTTACTGGTTTTCTGATAAATTAGTTCTAAGAATGTATAAAGCAAAACAAATTAATGAATCAGAAAATCCTAGACTATACAAGATTGTAAAAGAAGTTGTTGAGAAAGCAAAAGTACCCATGCCTAAGGTATATATTATTCCAAATGACTCACTAAATGCGATGGCGACTGGCCGGGATAAAAACCATGCCGCAGTTGCAGCTACAGAAGGAATTCTTGGAGCTCTTGATGATGAAGAATTAAAAGGTGTTATGGCACATGAAATTGCCCATGTTAGAAATAGAGATATATTAATATCAAGCATTGCAGCAACAATAGCCGGAGTAATTTCCTATGTTGCTTTTATGGCTCGCTGGGCTGCTTTATTTGGTGGTTTTGGTGGAAGAGATAGAGAAGGAGGAAGCAATATAGTAAGCTTGATAGTTCTAGCAATCATAACACCACTTATAGCAACAATTATACAACTAGCAATTTCTAGAAGCAGAGAATATTTAGCAGACACAACAGGAGCAAACATAGTGCAAAATTCTTCAGGATTAGCAAGTGCATTAGAAAAATTGGAAGCAGGAGCAAAAAACCACCCAATGAGAAATGTAAATCAAGCAACAGCGCATATGTTTATAGTTTCTCCTTTACGTGGGGGTGGTTTAGTTAAATTTTTCTCGACCCATCCCGACGTTCAATCTAGAGTGAAGAGATTAAGAGCAATGACTTTCTAAATGTCCAGTGGCCTGAAACATTAAAATTTTAAGGATACAGCGTCTAAAAAGGACACTATTTAGCACTGGACATCTTGACGTGAGATATATAAATGAATTAATCAGCTTAATCGAAAATAAAAATTATACTTTGGATTTAACTGAATATTTCTCTGATGATGATAATGATAATCTGGTTTATAGTTACGATGAAATTAGCAACATAACTATAAGGTTTGAGGATGATTTTTTTATTCAAGACTCTGATGAGGACATTAATTTAATAATAACAAATCCAGAAGGCAATCTGCAGATTAAAGGCTCTTTAAATGAAAATTTAAGTGTTTTGCTGCCAACACCAAATTCTTTTATTATCCAAAACAGAAATGAGGAAGTAGTTGCTTATGTTAATGGCAGCGGCAGCTTGTTTTTAATAGGGATTTTGACTGAGAATGTTTTGTTTGAGTGAAAGTTAGATATATGTCAAAAAGCTTTCGCTTTTTGTCGAAATGCTCGTTTCCTTGCATTTCTTCCAAATCAGTCTTCCCTTTGCGGGAAGATGATTTTTCCAGATTAGTCTTTCCTCAGCGGAGAGATAATCTTTCTGAATTTAATTTATTGATTTTGTTTTTTTCTTTGATTATTTTCAATATAGAAAAATATTGTTTGATAGCAAAATATTTAAAATATACTTATATAACTAGAAATTATACTTATTTAAATGTATAGATGTTAAGGGAAAATAGGGGAAAAAATGAAAAAAATAGAGATTTCCCTAGTCAAAGAATTCTAAAAAGTAGGTATTTCACAAGATTAAAACAGGAATATGACAAGGTAAGAACAAAATATCCTGATTTATCTGCAGTTATACAAAGAGATGAGCTGTTTCTTCCTGATTTTATTTTCAGCAAAAAGCTTTCTAGTTTGGAGGCTATTTCAAAATACCTTATAGAAAATTGCAAAC
>PVBE010361313.1_pt1 | contig 26902 bp, 25 predicted proteins | sample 1631181 | NCBI WGS metagenome assembly PVBE01 (sample SAMN08397723, study PRJNA350692) | Marine metagenome, whole genome shotgun sequencing project. | isolation source: water | place: Pacific Ocean | collected 2012-04
AATGCCGGTCAGCGGCGATGATCTCAGACGGGCCATGGGTCGTTTCGCGACGGGGGTCACCGTGTTCACCCTCCTGGACGCCGAGGGAGCCCCCCGGGGGTTTACGGTGAACTCTCTGACTTCGGTTTCCCTGGATCCCCCCCTGGTCCTCGTGTGCGTCGACTTGACGGCCCAAATCCACTCCTGTTTCCGCCGGGACCGCGACTTCGTCATCAACATCCTGGGCGAGGATCAAGAAGAGATTTCCAGTCGTTTCGCGTCGAAGATAGAGGACAAGTTCGAGGGGGTCTCCCACCGGCCCGGGCGGTTGGGTCCTCCCCGGATCGACGGCTGCATCGGGTATCTGGAGTGCCGGATCGTGGGCGATTTTCCGGGAGGCGATCACACCATCTTCATCGGACAGGTGGAGGATGCGGCGGCGGGCGCGCGGGACGGAAAGCCCCTTCTCTTTTACGAGGGGAAGTACGCCGGACTTTGAGGCGGACGCCGGTGAGCCGGGCTTCGAGTCCGGGCGGGGGACCGCGGGGAATCCGTTCTTCCGGTGAAAGTTCTACGTCGGGTTTTGCGCCGCGGATTTCGGGGCGAATTCCTCCACGCTCATCTGCTCATACTTCTCGAAAGGCTGATGGATCCAGGGTGAGTCTTCCAGGTAGTCCACGTAGTAGTCCGGGCGGTACGTAGAAACGGCCTTGTACCACAACACCCCGGTCCGGAGCTCCTCGACATAGAAGCCGTAGAAGTGTTGCAGCCACTCCACGCTCTTCTTGAGGGTGATGCCCGAATCGACCAGGTCGTCGACCACCAGGACGTGGGACCCGAGGTTCGGCGTGGTCTTGGCCAGGTCGCGTGCGAAGATGATGTTGCCGCGCTCGCTCCGCTCCTCGCCCCCGTAGGATTCCACGGAGAGGATGCCAAGCGGCTGGTCGAACAAACGGCTGAAGATATCGCCAATCCTCAGCCCCCCTTTGGCGATGCAGATGATTTGATTGAATTTCCACCCGCTCTCCCCAATCTGGTGTGCGAGATCCTCGATTATCTTGTTGTATTCAGACCAACTGACGTGGAGATCCGTCATCTTGCCTCCTCGTAACGTTGCACCTCACGGACAGGCCCACCCTTCCTGAAGGGTGAGAATCACCAAAAAGGATCGATGAGGCCGAGTGCGTCCTATGCGGCTCCTTTTGAGAATTTACAGCAAAATCACCCGCCGGGAAATGGCGAATTCGGCCGCCGTCTCCGCCCGGGCGCCCCGGCGTCCGGGCCGGCATGGGGTCGCGCGGATCAAAGGGTTTCTTCCAGCTCCGGATAATGTCTCAACAAATCGGGTGGGGCTTTGCCCGGCGCCCCCGTCAGCAGACGCCGGATCTGTATGGCGTTGACCAACGCCTGTCCGCGGAAATGATTGTTGAGGATGACATACGTTTCCGGCGCTCCCCCGGCGATTCGGCGTATGGCCGAAAGCCAGGGCTCGATCTCCTCCCGGCTGTAGAGATAGTTGTATCGGGCGTCCCGTCCGGCGTCCTCCCGGAACCAGTCGCCGACGTTCCGGCCGTGCATTCGGACGTACCCCACCGGCCCGGAAGCGTGCGCCGTCCGTCCCATGGATTGTCCGATCACCGGCTGATCGATGTTCACGAAACCGATGTCCTTGTCCGCGAGCCAGCGCAGCAGCGCCGGTTGGTTCCAGGACGCATGACGAATCTCCACCGCCCGGGGCAGCCCCTCGAACGCCTTGAACAGGGTGTTCAGCCAGACCCGGTTTTCCTCCGTATTCTTGAACGACCACGGAAACTGCATCAGGAGGCAGCCGAACAGCCCCCCTTCCAGCAAGGGCTCGATCCCCTTGCGAAACAGGGTGACATCTTTTTTCGTGATCCCCCTTCTTTCGTGAGAAAATCCACGCCAGAGCTTGACGGTCAGCCGGCAACGGGGATTGGCCGCGGCTCTCGCGGCCCAGCTTCGGGCGGAAGACGTTGAAGGGGGGCGGTAGAAAGTGCTGTTGACTTCGATGGCGTCCACGTATTCAAGGAGAAACGCCAACGGATCGAATCCGCGGGGCGCGGGTTTGGGATAGACGGTTCCCTCCCAATCCTTGTAGGTCCAGCCCGCCGTGCCGACGAGGACCTTTCCCCGGATTGGCCCGGGGACGGAATCGGCGGAGCCGGAGGAAAGCGGGGGGGGGGAGGTTTGGAAGGAGGATGGCGCCTCCCCTTTTCGACCCGGAATCGGCATGGGCGGCCTTCCCTCTCAGGTGGGTTGCATTGTAAGTGGAATTTCCGGCAACCTCAATGATCCAATGAGGGCCGGATTCACCCGGGCGTCGGAGGAGCGGATATGATCATCGACGTTCACACGCATTACTTTCCGGAAAAGTACCTCGACCTGGTGGAGCGGGAGGGTTCCGCGTACGGGGTCGAGCTGACCCGGGACGCCGAGGGAGAGCGGGAGCTGCGGCTCCAGGGCCTGCTCCATCCGCCCCTTCGGCCGTTCTTCGACGTCGAGGTCCGGCTGCGGGACATGGAGGCCATGGGGGTGGACGTCCAGGTCGTCCATCACTCCTCCCGCCCCAACGTTCTCTTCGCGGACCCCGGCCTGGCGGGGGAGCTTTGCCGGGAAAGCAACGAAGCCTATGCCGATCTCATCCGCGCCCGCCCCGGGAAGTTCATCGGCCTGGGGGTGTTGCCCCTTCAGGATCCCGCCTTGGCGGCCCGGGAGCTGGAGCGGGTGCGGGCGCTGGGACTTCACGGGGTGATGCTGACCTCCAACGTGAACGGCGAATACCTGGGCGCGAAGGATTTTTGTCCTCTTTATGAAGCGCTGAACGCCTACGGCATGCCCGTGTTCGTCCATCCCATCGCCCCGGCGGGCGTCGAGAAGATGCGGGCCTACCGGCTGTGGAACGGGGTCGGATTTCCGCTGGAGACCTCCTTGACGATCGGGAATCTGCTCTTCAGCGGAACGCTGGAGCGTTTTCCGCGGATCCGCTGGATTTTCGCCCACGGGGGCGGGACGGTCCCCTACCTCCAGGGGCGCTGGGGCCACATCTACGAAATCTCGGAGGAAAACCGCGAACACCTATCGGGTCCGCCGGCCGAAGGCCTCTCGCGGCTCGGGTGGGACAGTCTGGTCTATCACCCCCCGGCCATTTCGTACCTGGTCGGCGAGATGGGCGCGGAAAACGTATTTCTGGGGAGCGACTACCCCTATGACATGACCCCGCCCGACCCCGTCGGGGACGTGAGGCGGGCGGACCTCGGCGCGGAGGCGGAGGCCCGGGTCCTCGGCGGCAACGCCGGGCGGCTGTTCGGTCTTTCATCCTAGAGACGATCAGGAGGTCCAATCCATGAAGACCCACGAGCTTTTCGCGACGCCCGAAACGGTCCATTACGGATACTACGATCACCGGCTCGATCCCGTCCTGACCGTCGAGTCCGGCGATCGGGTCGTCGCGCACACCGTCTCGGCCCGAGACGGCTTCCTGCCGGACGACGCCGGGAGAATCCCGGCGGGACTCACGGACATCCTCGCCCGGTCCCGACAGGGCGCCGGTGCGCACATGCTGACGGGGCCCGTGGCGGTGACGGGGGCCGAGCCGGGGGACGTTCTGGAAGTCGCCATCGAGGAGATCAAACTCGCGTGCGATTGGGCATGGAATTTAATCCGAATTTTCGGGGGGGCCCTGCCGGAAGATTTCCCGTACAACGCCTGCCGCGTCATCGACCTGGACTTGGAGGGGGGGACCGCCGAGGTGGCCCCGGGGTGGAAGGTTCCGCTCAAGCCGTTCTTCGGCCAGTTGGGCGTCTGTCCGCCGGAAAGTTACGGCGAGATCCCGAGCAACCCGCCCCACATCCACGGGGGGAACCTGGACAACAAGGATTTGGTGGCCGGAAGCACGGTGTACCTTCCCGTTTGGAAGCCGGGCGCGGGGTTTTCGATCGGGGACGGCCACGCCGTCCAGGGCGACGGCGAGGTCAACCAGACGGCCGTCGAGACCTGCATGGACGGGACGGTCCGTCTCACCGTCCGCAAGGACATGAAGCTGAGCCTCCCCCGGGCCGAGACGCCGACGCACCACATCACGATGGGGTTCGACCGCGATCTGGACAACGCGTCCAAGACCGCCCTGCGGGAGATGATCAATTTCCTGGGCGACGAGCAGGGCCTCAGCCGGGAAGACGCCTATGTCTTCTGCACCGCCGCCGTGGACCTCCGCATCACCCAGGTGGTGAATGGAAACAAAGGCGTTCATGCCACGGTGGAGAAGGCGCTCTTGCCGTAGGGGAGCGCGTCGGCGGGCCGGCCTTTGCGCCCGCGCCGCCTGAGAGCAAGTCCTTGTCACACAATCAAACCGTTTCATGGGATAACGCGACAAGGCGACAAGTTCAGGTCGCCCTCATCCTCATCTTCGCGGCGGCTTTGGCGTTTCGCCTCTGGGGGCTGTTCAATCCCCTGCTGGATTTTCACGCCTGGCGGCAGACCCTCACGGCCATGGTGGCGCGGAACTTTCTCCGTGACGGGATGAACCTCTTCGCCCCCCGGCTGGATGACCTGACGCCCTACTTCGAGTTCGAGTTTCAGATTTTTCCCTACCTGGTCGCCATCCTCTATCAAGCGATCGGCGTCAAGGAGTGGCTGGGAAGGCTGGCGGCGGCGCTCTTCGCGATGGGGACGCTGGCCTATCTGTACGCCCTGGGAAAGAAATACCTGCACCGGCCGGCCGCCCTCGTCGCCGCCGCCCTGTTCGCGGTCCTGCCGATGGCCGTCTATTACACCCGGGCGTTCATGCCCGAATCCTTGCTGCTCTTCTTCTCCGTGATGGGCCTGCACCACTTCGGCCGGTGGCTGGACGGTGAAAAGGAGAGGGGAAGGGGATGGGACTACGCCCTGGCGGCGCTGGGGATCTGCCTGGCCGTCGGGGTGAAGGCGCCCGCGCTGTATCTCCTTTTCCCGCTGGCCTTTCTGGCGTGGGACAAGCTCGGGGGAAGGGCCGTGCGGGACGGCCGGCTCTGGATCTTCCTGTTTCTCGTCCTGGTCCCGCCCCTCCTGTGGTACGCGTATACGGGCGCACAGGCGCGGGCGGCTCTCGGCGGAGGGAGCTTCTGGCTTCAGAACGACAAGCTCATCGGCGCCGAATATCTGCTGCGCCCCAAGTTCTACCGGCTCATTTTTCTGACCCGGCTGGGAGAGAAGATGTTCGCCTTCGCGGCCTTTCCCCTTTTCCTGGCCGGGATCTGCCTTTCCGTGCGCGGCCGCCGGGAGGTTTTCCTCCACGTGTGGCTGGGGGCGGTGCTGCTTTACTTTTTCGTCGTCGCGAAAGGGAACTACATCCACGAGTATTATCAGCTCCCGGTCATTCCCGTGGGGTGTCTCTTCGCGGGAAAGGCGGCGAGCGCGGCGGCGGGTCGGGCCCGGCGGCGGGGAGTCCGGCTGGGCCGCGATCCGCTCATGTGGGCCGTCGCCGCGTTGCTCCTGTTCGTCCCGGTCCATTCCGTCTGGAAGGTCGGCGAGCGGCTGAGGGTGGACCTGTCCGTCCTGCGGGTCAGCCGGCGGGTGGAAGCCCATACGGCGCCCGGGGACCGGCTCCTGGTCCAGGACAACCACCACACCGATCTGCTCTACTACGCCGACCGCAAGGGCTGGTACGTGAGCCACCGGACGAAGATCGGTGAAGCCGGGCTGGAGTCCTATCGGAGGCGGGGTGTCCGGTATTACGTCAACCGATCCGCCCTCCCCCGGCTCAAGCGGTGGAACCCCGCGCTTGACGGGTATCTGCGGAAGCGCTACCGGTTTCTGGAGGAGGGGCGGGACGGGATCATCGTCGACCTGACCCGCCCCCTGGGAGCGGAGGCGAGTCGGTGGAACCGCGGCGCAGCCGGGCGCTCATCCGAGACCACTCAGGTTCTTGATCCGGAGCCGGGGGTAAGATAGCCTCGATTGCGGCGGCGTTTTGGTCACGGAGGTCAAAGGAGCTCGACATGTCGGTTTTTTGGGAGCGGATGGTTCGGGCGTCAAAGCTCGATGTGAACCTCTATGAGGAGGTCGAGGCCGACAAGCAGACGCTCGGCCAGGCGATGGGGGTCGTGGTGCTGGCGAGTCTGGCCGCCGGGATCGGCGCGGGGATGCGGGCCGGGATCGGGGGCATCGTCCTTCAGACCGTCGCCGCGCTTTTGGGCTGGTATGTCTGGGCGTTTATCACGTACTGGATCGGAACGCGCCTGCTGCCCGAGCCCCAGACGGAGGCCGACGTGGGCGAGCTCCTGCGGACCACGGGTTTTTCCAGCGCGCCGGGTCTGCTCCGCGTCCTCGGCGTCATACCGGGCCTCCGGGGCGTGGTCTTCTTCGCGGCTTCCATCTGGATGATCGTCGCCATGGTCATCGCCGTCCGCCAGGCCCTGGATTACAAAAGCACCGGCCGCGCCATCGGCGTCTGCGCCATCGGGTTCGTTATCCAGCTCGTCGTCTTCGGCCTCGTGATGAGCCTGTTCGGCGGCCTTGCCCGGCCGATGTGAGAGGTCCGGTTTCGGATTTTCAGAAGTCGGCGAATCAGCGGGCGTTCGGGATCTGGGTGGCTTCTACGTTCGTGATGATGATACTCTATTGGCGTGCGGCATCTTGGTTGGGCGTTCTACCTCCGATCGAATAAATCTGTCCGACCCTCTGGACTTTCTTCCCTCGACCGACTCTCGAACGCAGACCGATGGTCCATTCCGGCCTAGAGAAACGTCCCCTCAAGATCCTCCGCGTCATCGCCCGGCTCAATATCGGCGGGCCGGCGCGGCATGTGATCTATCTGGCCCAGCGGATGAACGAGGGACTCTTCCGGACAATCCTCGTCAAGGGCGCTGAAGCCGAAGCCGAAGGGACGATGGAGGACCTGGCCGAGGAGCGCGGTGTGCGGTGCGCCTATATTCCCGAGCTGGGAAGGGAGATCCGGGCCGGGGACGATTGGGTGGCCTTTTGGAAGCTCTTCCGGCTGCTGAGAAGAGAGCGCCCCGACGTTCTTCATACCCATACCGCCAAGGCCGGGGCCCTGGGCCGGCCGGCAGGTTGGCTCTACCGGTGGACGACCCCGGGCGGCAGGCGGATGAAGGTCTTTCACACCTTTCACGGCCACGTCCTCCAGGGGTACTTCGGTCCGCTGAAAAGCCTGGTCTTCCGGTGGATGGAGCGCGTCCTCGCCCGGTTCACGACGCGGCTGATCACCCTCAGCGAGGGCCTCCGGGACGAGATTGCCGGCCTGGGCGTTGCGCCTCCCGGGAAGATCATCGTCGTCCCCCTCGGCCTGGAGCTGGCGGAGTTCGCCGCCGTGGAGGAGGGCGCGGGCGGCGATTTCCGCGATTCGGTGGGGATTCCGCCCGGGGCCTTCGGGGTCGGGATCGTCGGCCGCCTGGTCCCCGTGAAGGATCACGAAACCCTCTTCGAGGCCGTCAAGCTGTTGATCGAAGGCGGGCTGGACGCGCACCTGGCGGTCGTCGGCGACGGTGAGCGCAGAGAGGCGCTCGAGGGTCTGGCGAAAGACATCCTCCCGGCCGGCCGGTCGCATTTCGCCGGCTGGCGGTTCGATCTCCCCCGCGTCTACCGCGGCCTCGACGCCGTGGTCCTCTGTTCGCTGAACGAGGGGACGCCGGTCTCGCTGATCGAGGCCCTGGCGGCGTCCCGGCCGGTCGTGGCCACGGCCGTGGGCGGTGTCGGGGACCTTCTGGGCCGGCGCGGTGAAAGGGGGCTACCCGACGGAGGGTGGGAGGCGGCCGAGCGGGGGTTGGTGATCTCGCCGCGCGATCCGGCGGCCCTGGCCGAGGCCCTCCGGTCGGTTCGAAGCGACCCGGAAGGGGCCCGGATCCGCTCTCAGGCGGGAAAACGGTATGTGGAGGCCCGGTTCGGCGTGGAGCGCCTCGTGGCGGACCTTTCGGCCTTGTATCAACAGGATTAGGGCTTGCCGGAAGGGTGAGAGAACTCTAGAATACGTGCGGGTTTGATATGGGACGGCGACGGGGTCCCGCCTTCATCTTATTTCCGGAGATCGGCTTCATGCATATTTTGGTGACCGGGGGGGCCGGCTTTATCGGCTCTCATTTGACAGAGGCGCTCCTGGCGCGGGGGGACCGGGTCACAATCCTGGACAACCTCTCCACGGGAGAGGCCGGGAACATCGAGCATTTGTTCGACAACCCGAATCTGGGGTTCGTGGAAGGCTCCGTGACCGATGCGGGCGTGACGGACCCTCTCGTGGGCGGGGCCGATCAGGTCTACCACCTGGCCGCGGCGGTCGGCGTCAAGCTGGTCATGGAGAAGCCCGTCGAGACCATCGAGACGAACGTCGGGGGAACCGAGGTGGTTCTCAAGGCCGCCCACCGGCATCGGAAAAAACTCCTGATCGCGTCAACCTCGGAGGTCTACGGCAAGAACAGCACCGGTCCGCTGAAAGAGGACGATGACCGGGTGATGGGCTCCGTCATGAAACATCGCTGGGCCTACGCGAACACCAAGACCCTGGATGAGTTCCTGGCCCTTGCGTACTGGAACGAATACCAGCTCCCCGTCGTCATCGTGCGTTTGTTCAACACCGTCGGACCCCGCCAGTCGGCCGCGTATGGGATGGTGATCCCGAACTTCGTCGAGTCGGCCCTCGCGGGGGCGCCGATCCGGGTGTTCGGCGACGGCGCGCAACGCCGCTGCTTCGGCCACATCTCCGACGTCGTCCGCGGCCTGGCGGGGTTGATGGACCACCCGGACGCGCCGGGGCAGGTATTCAACATCGGCAATCCGGTGGAGATCGGCATTGAAGAGCTGGCGCACCGCGTGAAGGAGATGACCGGAAGCGACTCGGAGATCCAAATCATCCCCTACGAGCAGGCGTACGGCCGAGGCTTCGAGGACATGAAGCGGCGGGTGCCGGACACGACAAAGATCAAGAACATCATCGGCTGGGAGGCGCAAATCCAGTTGGATGAGATTTTGCGGTCCGTCATCGACCACGCCATCGGCCTGCGTGAAGAGAACAAACTGAAGGCGGCCGGGTCGTCCGGGGGGCCTTGAAGAAAGAGCGGACCGGGGGGGAGGGCAAGAAGATGCCCGAATTCGTTGTAACGAATCCCGTGGGCGCCGCCGATAAAGTGAGGGAATGCCCGTCCTCCGTTGGACACGGCGGTAGGGCGATTCGATACTGAAGTTTGCGGTTCAAAGGACGCTGACGCCCGAGGGGCGAGTCTTTTTGGATCGCACTGTGTGTAAATTCCGAATCAAAGCGGGAGAAGCTTGTTATGGCAACCATGATCACGGATGAATGCATCAGTTGCGGGGTGTGCGAGCCTGAATGCCCCAACGAAGCCATCACCGAAGGAGAAGACATCTTCGTCATCGACCCCAACACGTGCACGGAGTGCGTGGGGTTCCACGACGAAGAGCAGTGCGCCGTCGTCTGCCCGGTCGATTGCTGTGTTCCGGACCCCAATAACGAGGAAACGGAAGAGCTCTTGTTGGGCCGCGCCAAAGAGATCAATCCGAACATGGACGTTCCGGACCTGGCGGACCTGACGCCGGACCTGTCGCGGTTCCGGACTTAAATTCCGGCGCGATTCGAATCAAACCTCCCGTCCTCTGAGGATGGGAGGTTTTTTTGTGTCTGACGGCCGGTGCGGTGCGGATGACCCGGGCGGTTCACCGCCCTTTTGGATTGCGATCGGACGCGGAGCGTGGGGGGAAGAAATCCCGGGGATCGGTGTGGCGCGGGGGCGCGGGTCGGTGACCCTCGGCCGCCGCTGGTTTTTGATGCGGCAATCAGCGGGAAATGACGAACTCCCAGTCCCGGAAGGTCTCGAACCCGGTCCGGACCAACCGGCCGTCCCCGACCCGGGGGTCGTCGAACGGGACGAAGTGGGTCAGCTTGAGGAAAGGGAGCTGACGGAGGGTGTCCTCTAGGCCGCCCGGTCCGCCGGGCCGGATGGGCCGGAAGAACTCCTCCCCCCGCCGCCACTCGAAGGGGTCCGGGGTGACGGCGATCCAGTCTTCGCGCGCCGACAGGCCGTCCCAACCGGCGAAGGCCCGACGCTGATATTCGGAAAGATGCTCCCCCGAGAGAATCAGGGTGAACAGAAAATGGTGTCCCCACCAGAATATCGACCGGTAGGCGAATATGAACTCCCTTGAGAACCGGCGCGGGAAATCCAGGAAGAGGTAGGGGAGATCGTAATGTTTCTCGCCTCCGCTCAGCTTCCCCTCGGTGAAATCCACGCCTTGGGGGGCGAGATACCGCTCCGGCTTCATATGGCCCAGCAGCTCTTTTCGCAACTCCGTAAAGGCCGCCCGGATCTTCCCGCTGACCTCGATCTTTCTCCGGAAAAATTCCTTGTCCGCGATGAGGACGCGTTCATCCTCCGTGAACCGGGCGGGCTCGCTCACAATGTCGTCCTTTTCGGTTGGCGCCATTGCGCGTCGGGATTCCGCGTTCACTGACCGCGTGTCCCGGTTGGACGGACGGGGTGCGTTGGAGCCGCGCAAAGGCGAGCCGACGGCCGTTCAACGGCCGAGGTGATACGTCTTTCCCTGTTCGAGCCAGCGGACCCTGGGCTCCCCCAGGGCGTGGACCTGTTTTAGAAGGGTCTCCAGGTGGGCCGGCTTGGCGTGATACAGAAAAACCGGAATCTCGGGCGGCATCTTCCGGAGCTCCGCTTGGAGCAGGGCGGGCGTCAGATGGCCGGACATACGGGCGACTTCCCCCAGCTCATCCGGAAAGGAGGTTTCGGTGATGATGCACCGAAGCCCGTCCCCGGCGGCTTCCCAGATGGCCTCCGTCGGTCCGGTGTCGGCCGTGAAGAGGAGACCGCCTTCCGGCCCTCGGAGGATGAACCCGGCGGTCGGGACCGAATGGTTGACCGGGTAGGGGGTGACGTCGATCGCCCCGACGGCTTCGGAGAGGCGGAAGGTTTCGCCGGGGGCGATCCGCCGGAGCTCGAGCACCGGCGATCCGCTGAATGCGCCCGCGACCAGATTCGGCCAGAGCTTGTCGTTGAACAGGTGAGACTCCAGGGCCTCCGCCGTCTCGTCCAGGCACCATACGCGGAGGGGTTCCGCGCGTTGCCCGAAGGTGTTGTCCAGCAGGGAGCACAGGTCCGCCACGTGATCGATGTGGGCGTGAGAGAGCAGGACGTCCCCGATGGCGGATTGCGCGTCGAGCGAGAGCGCGGCGGCCGCCGAGCCGGCGTCCAGGAGGAGGGTCTCATTCAGCAGGAAGGAGGTCGGCAGGCACCGATCGGTCGTGCCGCCATAGGAACCCAGGATCGTCAGTCGGATAGGGTTTCTCCATCAGAAAAAAAGGAGACCCCGTAAAAAGGAGGTCTCCTTCGTGAACATCCGCGGGCGTGACCGACGTTGAATCCTTCGGCCGGGGTCCTCAGGGGTGTGCGTGGGACACCTCTTGTCCGGAGGCGGCCTGAATGGCCTCCACAATCTTCACGTAACCCGTGCAGCGGCAGATGTTGCCCCCCAGGCCCTCGCGAATTTCCGCTTCCGTGGGCTTGGGATTCTCATCCAGAAAGGCCTTGGTCGTCATGATGAACCCCGGCGTGCAATAGCCGCACTGAAGGGCGCCGTAATTCACATACGCCTCCTGGATGGGGTGCAGGCCGCCTTCGTCGCCGCGCAACCCCTCGACGGTCGTCACCTCGGAGTCCTCTTGCACCTGAACGGCCAGCATGATGCAGGACTTGACGTTGTGGCCGTCCAGGAGGACGGTGCAGCACCCGCAGACCCCGGATTCGCACCCGCGCTTTGTCCCGGTCAGTCCCAAGTCGTCCCGGATGGCTTCGACCAGCAGGCGACGGGGCTCGACCGCGATTTCGTGCTCCTCACCGTTGACGCGAAGCGTAATCAGTCGTTTTTTCACGTCCCCATCCTTCCTTATCCGCGGGCGCGCTCGAGCGCCCGCATCGCTGTTCTCCTGACAATAACCTTGATGATCTCCCGCCGGTAATCCGCGGAGCCCCGAAAATCATCCAGCGGCGTGATCTCCTCAGAAGCGGCCAGCCCCGCTTTGGCGAAAACCTCCTCCATCGCCGGCTGGCCCTTCAGTGCTTCTTCCGCCGCCCGGGCCCGGACCGGAACCGCGGTGGAGGCCCCCAACGAGATCCGGGCGTCGGTGCACGTTCCGTCCTTGTCCAGGGTCAGGACCATCCCAACGCCCAGAAGCGGCCGGTCTTCGGCCGGGGTGGTGGTGAACCGGGTGTAGACGCCCACGGAATCCGCCGACAGGGCCGGGATCCGGATTTCCGTCAGCACTTCCCCCGGCGCCAGGGAGGTCTCGTAGTAGTCGACGAAGAGTTCTTCCAGCGGAATTTCGCGCTCCTGATCCCCGCGCACGGCCGCAACGGTCGCGTCCATGGCCAGAAAGCAGGCCGGCGGGTCGGAGGCCGGATCGTTATGGACCAAGTTTCCGCCGATGGTCGCCATGTTTCGGATTTGCGGGTTGGCCACGCGGCGGGCCATTTCGGTGATCATGGGAAATTGCGCCGCGATTTCCGGGTGATGCTCGATGCTCCGGTGTTTCGTGCGTGCGCCGATCCGCAGGTCGCCGCCGTCGAACCGGATGTAATCCAGGCCGTCGACGGCGCCCAAGCTCACCACGTGCGTCGGGCTGAAAATCCGCTGGCGCATGAGGAGAAGGAGCGAGGTTCCCGAGGCCATGATCTTTGCCCCCTCGCCGTTCTCCGCGACCATTTGCCCGGCCTCGGCCACGCTTGTCGGCTCCAGCCACTCGAAGTTTCTCACTTCGAATTCTCCCTCTTGGTTAAAGAGCGCCGGTCTTACGGCAGTTCCACACCGGTTCCGTAAAGCCCCCTTCGAACTTCGCCCGAGGATTGCCAGCCCTCGATGTAATCCGCCAGATTGATCTCGTCCACGCCCGGCACGGAGATCTCGTCCGGGTAGTTGGATTTCCGGGTCGCGTCGATTCCCACCTTGGTGACCAGGTGGGAGCCTCCCGCCGGGTCGTAGGAGGCCGGGTCCAGCGGCGATCCCTTCGCGTAGGGGACCATGAAGATGTCGCGGTCTCCCCGCACCCGGTTCCCGATGGCGTGCAGGACCTCGGTGTCGTCGGTGATGTCCACGTCATGGTCCACGACGATGGCGAACTTCAGGAACGGGTCGGCCACGAAGGCCGCCATGGCCGCCTGCTTGGCCTCGCCTTCGATCATCGTTTCAATGGCGATGTAGCAGATGAAACGAAAGCGGCCCGCCCGGGGCATGTGAACCGCCTTCACGGTCGGACAGGCGATCTTCACCGTGTCCTCGATGAACGTCGATCGGATGAGCCCGGAAAGAAGCAGGTTGTCGGGATGGCCGACGAAGGCGTTCTGATACAGCGGGTCCTTCCGGTGGGTGATGGCCTTGACCTTGACCACCGGGTTCATCCGCATGGGGCCGTACGTCCCGGGATATTCGCCGAAGGGGGCCTCTTCCTCGCGGATGTGCGGAAGGATCTCGCACTCCAGGACGATTTCCGCGTCGGCCGGGACTTCCAGGGGAATGGTCTCGCACTTCACCATCTGGACGGGCCGCTCCAGAATGCCTCCGGCGATGTGGAGCTCGTCCGTCTCCAGCGGCGTGAAGCTCAGCGTCCCCAGAAAGAATGCGGGATGGTGGCCGAGGATGACCGCCATCGGGCAGGGGAGCCCCCGCTTCTCATACGTTTTCCAGATGTAGTTGCCGTGGGCCGTCTCCGAGATTTGGATGCCGAAACTGTTGCGGTCCTTCACCATCAGGCGGTAGATGCCGATGTTGTTGACGCCCGTATCCGGGTCCCGCATCAGGTCCAGACCCGCCGTGATGTACTTGCCGGCGTCTCTTTCGTGATAGGTGCAGATGGGCAACTCATTGACGTCCACCTCGTCCCCGATCTTGATGACCTCTTTGACGGGGCCGGTCTCGACCATCTCCGGGACGATGGGGCTCGCCTCGCGTTTGTGGTACTCGGTGAGGAAATCCTTGACCGAGCCCTCTTCCATCCCGAGCGAAAGGCGCAGCCGCGCGAAGTCGGCATGCATGTTGGCGATGAGCGGGATCTTGGAGCCCTTCACGTTCTCGAAGATGACCAGGGGGAACTGGTTTTCCCTTTCCAGGCGGTCGATGATGCCCGTCACGCCGAAGCGGGGATCCACCTCCTTCTTGATCCTGATCACCTGATCGGGGTGCTTTTCCTCCAGGTACTCGATGAATCCCCGAAGGTCCGGGGTGTAAGTGGCGATTGGGCTCATGATGCTCCTCGTATGCCGAATCGGGCGGCCTGGCGGAAATGCCGGCGCGACCCTCAAGGTTTTCGGATTTCGCCCGTTACCGGGAGTCCGCAATCTTGCCACCCCGCCGGGTCCGAGTCAAGAAACCCGGCCCGGCGCCGGGTCCGCACCCACGCTCCCGCCCGGGGGATCCGGGCGTTTGGGGAATGGCATCGGAAAAATCCCCCGGGACGGCGGTTTTCCGACCACCGTCTCGGGGGCTCGCGTTGCTCGGAATCAACCGGCGCCCATCACCGGCATATCGCCCTCTTCCTGGACCGCCCACGGAATCATCACCTTTTGCAGCTTGACGATGAGTCCGAACAGCGACAGGCCGATGATCGAGAGGAGGAACAGCGAAGTGAACATGAGCGGCGTGTTCAACTCGTAGTTGGAGACGATGATGAGGTATCCCAGCCCTTTGCTTCCGCCGACGAACTCCCCGACGATGGCCCCGATGACGGCCAGGGTGATGGAGATCTGCAGGCCGTTGAACAGGAAGGGGAGCGAGTTGGGGAACCTGATCTTCGCGAGGATCTGCCACTTGGTCGCGCGGAAGGAGCGGGCCAGGTCGAGCAGGTCGGCCTCGACCAGCCGCAGCCCCGTAATCATGCTCACCACGATAGGGAAGTAGCCGATCAGAAAGGCAATCAACACCTTGGAGGTCGCCCCGTAGCCCACCCAGATGAGGAGCAGGGGGGCGATGGCGATCTTGGGGATGATCTGAAGGATGACGAGGAGTGGATACAGGACATCCTCGAGGAACTTATACCAGACGATCAAGACCGCCGAGAGGATGCCGATCGCGATCCCGAGAAGGTACCCCAGAATGGTTTCCAGCAGGGTTGTGTTGATGTGGCTGCCGAGCAGATGGGCCTTCTCAAACATCTCCTTCGCCGTGTCCGAAGGGGATGGAACCAGGAACTGCGGGATCTTGGCGACATTGACCCAAATCTCCCACAAAAAGACCAGGATCACGATGCTCCAAAGCGTCGTCAGGATGCGGTCCATTCCCGGACGGATGCTTTCATTCGCGGCCAAGCGGACGATGAAGAAGTACCCCCCGTAAACCAGCGCCAGCCAGACCCCGAACAGGATGAAGAACAGCGCCACCGACCAGCCGGTGTTCTTGGGGGCCAGCTTCACCGACTCCATGAAGTAGGTGGCCCCGATGATCAGGACCACCCCCCAGATCGCCGTAATCCCCTGGGCCAGGATGGCGTTGATCATCGGCACGATCTTGGTCAGGACAAAGTTGAACAGCCACATCAGGACCACCCATACCGCGATCCCGGCCATCGCCCACAGGATGGTGCTGGAGGTGCCTTCGGGAAAGTAGTTCATCCATTGCGCCACCACCGACAAAGGCGCCAGCAGCAAATATGCCCAGACCCCGGTCAACAACGGGCTGATCGGGCGCAAACCCTGGCTGTTGTGGAAAAACGCCTGCCCCGCCCCGAGGACGAGCAGATACACTATGACCATCAAGAGGATGGCGCCGAGGGGGGTCAGGACCGAGTAAAAGATACCCGTTTCCGTGATGACGTCTGACGTCTTGAGGATCCAAAGCACCAAGACGACGACGAGGTTCAAGATTCCCGTTTTCCAAAGGGCTTTGGACTTGACCATCGACGCATCCTCATCTCTCGGGCGTTATCTGCTTCGGCTCAACCCGGAACCCGACCCTCCGGGAGGACCAATGACTCGAACTTCCTCACTTTCCCGATGCCGAAAACGACATTGAACTGGACCGTGTGCAGAATCTTAACCGAGGCCCTCCGGACGTGTCAATCGGATTTTCTCCCCGGCGATTCCAAGCCGCCTCATTGAAACGCCGGCCACACCGAATCGGTGAACCGCTCGACCTGCTCCGCCTGGTTGCGGGAGGCGAACCGGAGAATGAACTTGCGGACGCCGGCCTCGATCATCCCGCCCAGGTGATCCTGAATCTCCCCGGGCGCGCCGAAGGGGTCCCGCTCCCACATGCCCTCGGACAGATCCCGCTGCTTGGTCGAATAGTACCGGTTCAGAACTTCCAGGGCGTCGGCCCGCGCGGAGGCCCGGTCCTCGCCCACGTTCAGCGTAATCTGATACGCGGGCGTCACCGCGTCCTCCGGACGGCCGTACTCGCCGGCGTATTCCCGGACCCGGCCCCAAAGCGCGCGGTACTCTTCCGGGGTCGCCGTGCAGGTCATCCAGCCGTCGGCGAGGCGCGCCACCCGGCGGAGCATTCGCTCCACGATGGGGGCGTCGAGATCAAAGACCTGCGGGTTGTTGGAGATCCAGATTGGCGGACCCCCCGGCCGCGCGGGTTTGGGCTCCAGGTCCAGACCCGGCAGGGTGTGAAATTCATCGTCTCTTTGGACCGGCCCGTCCGACCACAATTCGCGCAAAAGCGTAATCTGCTCTTCCAACAGCCGGCCCCGCTTCTTGTAGGGGATGCGGGCGACATCGAACTCCGCCGTGAACCCCGGGCCGCCCGACTCGGCGCTCCCCCCGCCCACGCAGACGGCGAGGAGGGTCCGCCCCTTGGAGATCCGGTCGAGCGTTCCCCAGGACAGGGCCAGCCACACGGTGTGGCGGAGCGGAGAGATGAGCGCCGCCGTGCCCAGCGTGACGCGCCGCGTCCGGGCCGCGATGGCCGAAAGCGTGGCGATGGATTCCAGCCGGGCCTTCGAGAAGAAATTGTCCCCCACCCAAACGGATTCATAACCGAGCTCCTCGGCCCGGCCCGCCAGATCCAGGAGCTGATCCAGGCCGTAATCTTCGGGGAAGATCACGGGAAGGCGCGTATTCACATTGACGCCGAATCGCACGGTCGGGGACATACGCCTGATCTCCTCGGGTGGGTGTTTGGAAAGGACGCGATGTTACGGGATGGGCGCGAGCCCCGTCAACACGAAGGCGGCGAGAAGATTCGGCTTAAGGAAACAGGCGGGTTTCCCGATAGGTCAATTATCTTCAAGAACGTAAAGGCGACCGCGGGGGGCGCTCCATGCGAAGAATATGGCCGCCCCGTCCATTGGGGATTGAAGCCCGGCTTCCTTTGATAGGAATGAAGCGGATGAATCTCGCGTTGGTCAATGGGCAGGTGGAAGACGAGCCGCACCCGCAAACGGAATCCGGCGAGGGCTTGGTCCCGATCGACCTCGACCTCGTTCCTCTGAACGTCAAGCTCACGTTTCCGATCTTCCGGTTGGTCGGGGATGGCCCGGCCCGCAAGCTGATCCTGGTCTCGAATCAGGGGACCGGATTATCGAAAAGAATTCGTCAGCAGCTCCGCCGCGACGGCTTGACCGCCTACACCAAGCAAACGCACCTGAAGACCTACGCAACGAGCGTGGAAAACAACCTTGAAGAGATTTTGATCGATGAATCCGTGGACCTGGAGAAACGGGCCTCCATCCTCATATTAAAAGGGGGAAGACGTTATGGAGGCGTTTTTCAAGCGTCCGGAATCCACGGAAAACTACAAGAAGACGCAGGACCTTGTGGGCAACATCGTCCGGTTGGCCCATTCCAACGAGCAGGGCGCCCTCAGCATGATGAATCTCGCCCAGCGGGATTACAATACGTACTCCCACAGCCTGCACGTCTGCATCCTGGGCGTGGGCTTTTCGCAGAGCGTTCTGGCCGACAAACAGATCCTGGAGACGAAACCCATTTTGGAAGACCTCCACGAGCTCGGGGAAGGGTTCATCTATCACGACCTGGGCAAGAGCCTGGTCGACGCGAGCATTCTGAAAAAGGCCGGCTCCCTCACCCCCCACGAATGGGAAGCCATCAAAAAACATCCAATCGATGGCGCCCAGATGATTCAGGAGATGGGGATTCGGAAGCGGAACGTCCTGCACATCACCTTGTACCATCACGAGCGGATGGACGGCACGGGCTATCCCTACGGCCTCACGGGAGACTCGCTTCCCGTCATCTCCAGGATCGCCGCAATCACCGACGGTTTTGACGCCATCACCTCCAGGCGCCCTTACAAGGAGGCCAAGACCACGTTTCAGGCCCTTTCCATCATGAAAGAGGAAAACGCCGGGTTCTATGACCCGGAATTTTTTCAAAAGTTTGTCATGATGTTCAGTTCGCAGTCCGGAGACGCCATGAAATTGAAACAGACTGAAGATTCCGCGTAAATTGACCCGTCTATCGCGAACCGCCTCTTGCCCGCCGCGTCCGCCGCGGCGGATTCCTTTCGAAGAACTCCAATAATCGCCCTTGCCCGCGAGCGCTCTTTGTGCATAGTGGCGGGGGTCGGTCCGTAGGGTCCGGCCGGATTCAGGAGCGCCGGGCTTCGGGCCCGGGTGGAAGGAAAGGGGACGATGCGGCTGCGGGGGCGACGCGCGGTGGTGACGGGGGCATCCTCGGGCATCGGAAGACAACTGGCCCTGGACCTCGCCCGGGAGGGGGCGACGCCGGTTCTTCTGGCGCGGAGGGCGGATCTCCTGGAAAGGTTGAGAGAGGAGATTGCGGAGGCGGGCGGCGAGGCCGAGGTCTTCCCGTGCGACGTCTCCGACAACGAGCGCGTCCGGGAGACGGCGGGTGCGATCCTCGCGGCGGGTCCGGTGGACATCCTGATCAACAACGCCGGGTTCGGGTTCGCCGGTCCGCTCCTTCGGTCCGGACCGGAGGAGATCGAGCGCCTCACGCGGACCAATTATCTGGGGGCGGTCTACGGCATTTTCGCGTTCGCCCCGCCGATGAAGCGGAGGCGTTCCGGGCACATCGTGAACGTCGCCTCGGTTGCGGGCCTCATCCCGCCGCCCTTTCTGGGCGCGTACGCGGCGTCGAAGTTCGCCCTGGTCGCCATGAGCCGTGCGTTGAGGCATGAGCTGGCGCCCTTCCGGGTGGGCGTCAGCACGATCTGTCCGGGAACCGTGGAAACCCCCTTTTTCGATACGCATCCCAGCCTCCGGAAAGCGGCCCGGTTCAGGAAAGGGCCGACCATGACGGCCGCCCAGGTGAGCCGGAAGGTCCTCGCCGCGATCCGCGCAAACCGGGGGCTGGTCGTCATGCCCTTCAGCCTGGCCTGCATGGTGCTCCTGGCGCGGATGGTCCCGGGACTCCTCGAAGCGGGACTGGCCGTTTATGCGCGGGCGGCCACGAAGCTCTACAAAGGAGATTGATTCCCCCCCCCCGGGGGGGGGGCGCGCTTTTTGAAAGGCCGTCTCCCCCCTTACCTCTCCACCGGCAGATCCGGCCGGTTTCCCCACTCCGCCCAAGAGCCGTCGTATCCCCTCACCTTTTCGTAGCCCAGGAGCCTCAGGCTGAAATACGTGTGAGCGGCGCGGACGAAGGTCTGACAGTAGGGGATGATCTCCTTTTCCCGGGCCACCCCCCGGGACGCGTAAAGGCGGGCGAGCGCTTTCGGCGGAAGCCAGCGGCCCTCCCGATCCCCGAGATTCCGCACCCATTCGATGTGAACGGCGCCGGGGATGCGCCCGCCCCGCTGTGCGCGCTTCACCCGTCCGGAGAACTCTCCCCCGCCGCGCGCGTCCACGATCGCGACATCCTTCCGCCCGAGCTTCGAGCGGATCTCCCCGGCCGAGACGACGCGGGAAGGGTCGAATCGGACCTCGAACCGTTTGGCCGGGTGGGAGGCGGCGCTCCGGCTCACCGCGCCCCCGGCGGCGAGCCAGGCCGGATATCCTCCATTGAGGATGCGGGCCTTGCGGTGCCCCGCGTACTCCAGCGTCCAGAAAAGCCTGGCCGCGAGCAATCCCCCGCTGTCATCGTACCCGACGACGGTGGTCTCGGCGTCGATCCCCAGGGCGCCGAACACCCGAGAGAGCCGCTGCGCGGGGGCGGCCATGCCGGGCGCGCCGTTCACGGTCGCCCGGATCCGATCGAGGCTCAAGGCAACCGCCCCCGGGATGTGTCCCGCGCCGTACCGGCCCTTCCCCCGAAGGTCCACAAGGCGCACGGCCGGGTTTCCGAGCCGCTTTTGAACCCAAGCGGGGCCGACGAGCAAATGGCCGTTGGGATACTCCGGCTCGGAATGAGCCTCCCGCGAAAGGAGAAGCAAACCCAGGACCACGGCCAGAATCAAGGTCGGCGGAACCCGGGGCTTTCTCATGTCGGACCTCCCTTCAGGGCGGCGTCCCACGCCCGCCGGACTCGCGGGGGATCGCGTTTTGATCACCGGCTTCCCCGCCCCGGAGGGTCGAAAGGCGGACGCAACGTTCAAATGATATGATACTTCATGCGGTGAAGCCCCCCTTCCGGCTTCCCGGGTTTTTCCGACAAGTGAGGAGAGTCGATCGATGATGAGCGCCCTGCGGTCCGCTCTTTTTCTTTTTGGGGTGGGAGTCTTCTTCCAACCCGGATGGGTCGCTCCCGCCGAAGCCGAGGGAGACCTCAGCAAGCAGAAGCCCGTCACCATCGAAGTGCGTCTCGGCAGCCGGGACGGCCATCTGGCGTTCAAGCCCAATGCGCTGACCTTCGAGACGGGAAGGCTCTACAGGCTGGTTCTGGACAACCCTTCGGCCTCGAAGCACTACTTCACCGCCCTGCGGTTCGCGGCCGCCGTCTGGACGCGGAAGGTTCAGGACGCGAACATGGAGGTGAAGGGCGCCGTTCGGGAGATCGAGGTGCTTCCCGGGAAGCGGGCCGAGTGGTTCTTCGTCCCCGTTCAGACGGGCGTGTTCGATCTGCGGTGCACGATCGCGGGCGCACACCGAAGGGGGGATGACCGGGCGCCTCACAATTCGTTGAGCCTGGTCCCTCCCGCTTCGTCCCGACGTTCGAGGGCGGACTTTCCGGGGAAAGAAGCATGCGGTTCGACGTCGTCGGCATCGGTCTGGTTTCGGTCGATTATCTTTGCTCCCTTCCCCGTTTTCCCGAGCGAAACACCAAAACCGGCATGACCGGGTTCGACCGGCAGGGCGGCGGCCAGGCAGCGACGGCGATGGTCGGGTGCGCCCGCCTGGGGCTGCGGGCCGCCTTTGTGGGCGCGGTGGGGGACGACCCGGCCGGGGACTTCTCCCTGGAGGCCCTGCGGGCGGAGGGGGTGAACGTGGACGGCGTCCTCGTCAAGCCGGGCAGGCGCAGCCAGTGCGCCGTCGTGCTGATCGATTCATCCTCGGGGGAAAGGACGATTGTTTGGGACCGGGACGTCTGTTTGGAGGAGGGCGACGTCAGGAAAGAGGTTGTCCTGGACGGCCGCTGCCTTCTGGTGGACGGCCACAACCTGCCCGCGGAGATCCGGGCGGCGCGGTGGGCCCGGGAGGCGGGGATCCCGGTCATCTTCGACGCGGAGCGCGTCGGGGAGGGGACGCTCGAGCTTCTCGGCCTGTGCACCTTCGCCGTGGGCAGCCAGGACTTTCCCACCCTCCTCACCGACGCCTCCGACCCTCGGGAGGCCCTGAAAGCGATCCACGACATGGGTCCGGCCGTTGCGGGGATGACGCTGGGCGCGGGCGGGGCCATCGCCTACGACGGCGAGGTCTTTTGCGAGAGTCCGGGATTCGACGTGGGGGCGGCGGACACGACGGGCGCGGGGGACGTCTTCCACGCGGGGCTGTGCTACGGGGTGCTCCAGGACTGGCCCGTGCGGAAAACGCTGGATTTCTCCAACGCCCTCGCGGCCCTGAGCTGCCGGTCGGTCGGCGGTCGGACGGGGATCCCCCGGCTTCAGGAAGTGGAAGAATTCTTAAGGGCGCACGGCCGGGCCTGAGGAGATGATCCGCCGGGAGCGATGAGAACTCACGATAGGGGACTGCTCTGTCTTAACCGAATACGGCCTCGCCGAATTTCCGGTTGGACAGGTGTTTAGAACCTATCTCAAGATCCCATTTCACACTCCTTGGGCCTTTTTCGTCATTCCCGCGAAGCTTGTCCCCGAGAGCCTTAATCGGGGAGCGGGAATCCAGTATTTTTAAGATATTCTGGATGCCCGCTTACGACATGCGGGAATGACGGTTAGGGCACGACCAATTTTGAGATAGGTTCTAGTGTCTCGTCCCGCAATTACCTTGAATATTTCCTTCCATTCCAAAGCACAGGGCGCCACTGGCAGCTTGTCTGCCAGTGGCGCCTTTTTCGAGGAGTCCAATGGGCATCCTGCCCCGGAGACTTATGGAATGAATTTCCGGGACACCACACTCAGGACTCCTTCCTGCGGATAATCACCTCCAACACCCGCTTGGCCGTGGCGTCGGTGACGCGGAATTCCAGGCCGGCGCGCTCGAAGGTCTCGCCTTCCCGGGGGATGTGCTCCAGGGTCTCCGTGACGAAGCCGCCCAGGGTTTCCGCGCGGCCTTTGGGGAGGCCGAGGTCCAGGGTCTCGTTAATGGTGTCCACTTCCATCCGGGCGTCGATCCGGTGCGAGCCGTCGGGCAGCCGCTCATAGAGGGTGGGCGCCTCCTGGTGCTCATCGTAGATCTCTCCGACGATCTCCTCGAGCAGATCCTCCACCGTGACAATGCCCACGCTGCCGCCGTATTCGTCCACGACCACGGCCAGGTGCTCGTCCGTGTCCCGAAGCTTGCGCAAAAGGTCGTCGGCCCGCATGGACTCCGGAACGTAGAGCACGTCGCGGACATATTCCTTGATCCCCGCTTCGTCCGACGGCGCGGTGAGCATTTCAAACGCGGTGACGATGCCGATGATGTTGTGGGTTTCGTCGCGGTGGATGGGGAGGCGGGAGTAGGCCTTCTCCCCCATGGCCCGGGCCACTTCGCCGACCGTCGTCGTCTCCGGCAAGTGGGTTACCTCCACCAGCGGCACCATGACCTCCCGGACCGTCGTGTCGCCGAATCCGAAGATCCGGTGGATCATCCTTCGCTCCTCCAGCCGGACGTCCCCGCCCTCGGTCGAGTCCTGGAGCATGAGGGCCAGTTCCTCCCGCGTGACGGAGACGGAATGCCCCTGCTTCTCCTCTTTGAGGAAAGCGTGCGTGATCCGGGTCACCACGGCGACGACCGGAGCGAGAATCTTGGAAGCGGCCCAGACCACGTAGGCGGCCTTGGGGGCGAGTTGGTCCGCCTTCTCCCGGAACAGGCTCTTGGGGACGATCTCTCCCACAATCAGCAGGACGGGGGTCATCACGACGAGCGTCAGGAGCTCACCGTACCGGGGGCCGGCCAGGGTGAGGATCAGCCAGGTGGAGAGGGTCACGTTGGTCACGAAGGCGATGTTGTGGCAGGTCAGCGTGGTGGCGACCAGCCGCTCGGGGGTGTCCAGGAGCTTCAGGGCCAGATCCGGGCCGCGCTCACCGTCGTCGGCGCGGGTTTTCAGACGGCCGCGGTCGGCGGCCACCATGGCCAGCTCCGCGCCCGAGAAAAAGAACTCCGCGGCCAGGCAGACGATAATGATGACCAGCGCCCACTCCGGACTCATCCGGGGCTCTCCCGGCTTTCGGGGATGTCTATCCGGACTTTCAGGATCCGCCTGCCGTGCATCTCGGTCACGGTGAACAGGAGCCCGTTCCGGCCGATCTGCTCATTCGTCTCCGGCACCCGGCCGAAGAGGTCCATGACGAGTCCCCCGAGGGTGTCGGCCGGGCTGTCCGGGAGCGCAAAGCCCAGCTTCTCCTCGACATCGCGCATGGTCATCCGCCCGGACACGAGGTGGCTCCCGGCTTTGAGGGTCTCGAACGCCTTCATCCCGTTGTCTCCGGAGGGGTCCGAGATCGCCTCGAACAGCTCCTCCAGCACGTCTTCCAGCGTCACCAGCCCGTCCAGGTCCCCGAATTCATCCACCACCAGTGCGATGTGCGTCTTCAACTGCTTGAAGTCGTGAAACAGGTCGCTCACCTTCTTGCTGGGGGGAATGAAGAAAGGCTTGCGCAGGGGCAGGGGCGTTCCGGCTTTGGGGGTCATCGATCCGCGAACGAGCGGCAGCAGGTCCTTCGTGTGGAGAATGCCGGCCACGTTGCCGGGGTGGCTTCGGTACACGGGGATCCGGGAGTGGGGGTTCTTACGGATGGCCTGGAGGATCCGGGGGATCTCCATCTGGTAGGAGAGAAGAAAAATGTCCGGACGGGGGACCATGATCTCCGAGACCAGGGTGTCGGAGAACTCGAAGACGTTGTGAATCAGTTTGCGCTCTTGCTCCTCCAGCTCCCCGACTTCATGCCCCATGTCCACCCAGGTGCGGAACTCGTCCTCGGACAGGATGTTGTCGGCCGTCTGGCGGCCCCCGCTGAGGATGCGGATGATCCATTCGGACGCGTTCCGGAAAATCCAACGCAGCGGCGTCGCCGCGACGGCGAAGGCCGCAAGGGGGCGCCCCACCCACCGGGAGACCCGCTCGGGGCGACGCAGGGCGATGGACTTGGGGGTGATCTCCCCGAAGATCATGAGAATGGGCGTCATGATCAAGATGGCCAGCCATTTGTATCCGTCCCCGGCCAGGGTGATGACCAGCGAGGCGACGATCGCCGCGGCGGCCAGGTTGACGGTTTCATTTCCAATCAGGATGGTGATGATGAGGCGCCGGGGCCGCGCCAGGAGGTCTGAGATGGTCTGGGCGATGGACAGTCCCTGGGTTTTCAGGTGGTCGATGCGGGACCGCCGCAGGCTGAACAGGGCGACCTCCGAAGCGGAAAAGAAGGCCGACACGCACATCAGGATGATAAAAATGATGATTCGGGGAAGTAAGGAGGATTCCATTTAGGCGCGGCGGGAGGAAAAGGGGAGAAAGACCGGGGCGGGCGCGAGGTCGCGCCGCCGGAGGCGGCCGTGCCGCCGCTTCTCGCGGGCGGGAGGTTCGTCCGGGTCAGCGTTCATGGCAGATGGGTCCGGCGGGTCGATCCGAGCGTGGACCTCCGGCCGGACCGGCCGGCTCCTTCCTCAGAGCGCAAGGCCCTTGAGGTATGTCCGAAAGGTTTCCGACAGGTCGGGCCGCTTCAGCGCAAGCTCGACCGTCGCTTCCAGGAATCCCAAGACGTTTCCGGCGTCGTAGCGCTTCCCCTCGAACACCAGACCGAAGACGGGCTCTTGCCGACACAAGACCCGAAGACCGTCCGTGAGCTGGATCTCGCCGCGGTGGTCCGGTTGCGTCTCACTCAGGATATCAAAGATCGCCGGGGTGAGCACGTACCGCCCGATCACTGCGAGGTCCGAAGGGGCGTCTTCAGGGGCCGGCTTTTCCACTAAGTCCCGAATTCGCCAGACGCGCTCTTCGACAGTTTCCCCCGAAATGACCCCGTAAGCGCTGATCGCCTCGCGCCGTATGGTCTTCAGCGCAACCACGGACCCACCATGGTTGTCGAACGCTTCGATGGCCTGGGCCGCAACTGGTTTTTCTGCGTCGATGATGTCGTCGCTCAGGATGACGACGAACGGCTCATCTCCCACCAAGTCCCGGGCGCACAGGATTGCGTGTCCCAGGCCCAGGGCCTCCTTCTGCCGGATGTAAACGCATTGGACCATGTTGGAGATGGCCTGGACCTCTTCGAGGAGCTCGGTCTGGCCTTTCTCCTCCAGCGCTTTTTCCAGCTCCACCGAGACGTCGAAGTGATCCTCGATGGCCCGCTTCCCGCGCCCCGTGACGAAGATGACCTCATCGATGCCGGCGGCCTTGGCCTCTTCCACGCCGTACTGGATGAGCGGCTTGTCCAGCAGGGGGAGCATCTCTTTGGGGGACGCCTTCGTGGCGGGCAGGAACCGGGTCCCCAGCCCCGCGACGGGAAAGACGGCTTTCCTGACTCTCAATCAACTCTCCTCTCCGGCGGTTGGGAACGCCGCCCACCCCGGTTCGGTCCGGTTTTACAAATTCGCCAATTGGCGCAACATTCAGCGCCGAAACTCGACCAAATCAAACCTATAGCCGGGACCGCTACACGTCAAGCGCACAACCACATGATTGCCTGCGATGATTTTCTTGTAATCAAAAGGGATACTTCACCAAATAGTTGCATTGCAGGTCTTTTACACCTGAAAGGGAATCAGGTGTCGTTCCTCTGCCAGAGTCCCATGTTGCCCCATCAGGCCATAAAGTCCCAGTCAGAATCGCGGAGCGCGTGTTTCTTTGGTGTAAGCCTCATTTCACCAAACTTGTTTCCCAAAAATGGCTTCACTGTGACACCGCCTTCCCCAAAAAGACATGTCAATGATGCGGGCTTAGACATCAGGCCGTCTTCGTGGAATAATTTCGGCTTAGATCCTCTCGTCCTCGGTTTATCTTGTGGGGGCAAGCCCGGAATTGAATTTTAACCGGAAACCATATAATTAATAGCTATGCCTCAAAGGTCGTAGCGATAACTGGAAGGACCCATTGTTCATGACTCATGACGGCGAAAGTTTTGCATCCGGGCCGCCTCTAGAACGGAGCGAGAAGATCAGGATTTTGGAATTGACTGTACGACTTTCCGAGAACGAAAGCGATCGTCTGTGGAAGCGCTTCACAGTACTTTTAACGGTAAATTCGCTCTTCGTCGCACTTTTGAAGTTCTCCCCACTGTAGTGGACCCCCTTTATCAAGCGGCATCTAAGAGAGTACCGGGGCCAGTTTGAAGTTGGTGTTCCACCTGGTTGGGCGTCCGGTAGCCCAGGGTGGAATGCAGATAGTGCTCATTGAACCGCTCGACCCAGCGGCCCACCTCTTGAGCCACTTCGTGCTCGGCCTCCCACTCCCTCAGCCACAGCAACTCTTCCTTCATCGTCCGGAACGACCGCTCGGTGTCGGCA
>PVBE011924732.1_pt1 | contig 26902 bp, 18 predicted proteins | sample 1631181 | NCBI WGS metagenome assembly PVBE01 (sample SAMN08397723, study PRJNA350692) | Marine metagenome, whole genome shotgun sequencing project. | isolation source: water | place: Pacific Ocean | collected 2012-04
ACAGGGGACAGTCCTGCGCAAACAGCGCTTGGACAGTCCCGGACGGACGACTTCATCACTCGCCCCGTTGTCCCTGTTCTTCTATCGTGATTTGACGTCCCAGTCAAATTCGAACGCGTCCGAGGGTGCTCGGATCTCATCCGGCTGTTCGTAGTTGAAGAGTTCGGTCGGCAAGTTCAGGATCATCGCCGCCTCGAACCCCAGCGCCATGAAGCCGTGCCACACGTCTGGAGGGATCACCAGCAAGCAGTCGTGGCCGCCCCCCAGGATCACGCTCATCGTTTCGCCCCGCGTCGGCGAGCCCTCGCGGTCGTCATACAGACCCACCCGCGCCTTCCCGACGAGGCAGCAGAAGTGGTCCGTTTGCTTCTCGTGGCGGTGCCACGCCTTCACCACCGGACCCGACGGCTGAACCTCGCACGTCGTCACGTACGCCTGGCCGAAACGCTGGAAATGATCCGCGTCAGAACGCAATATCTCCATCAGGTAACCGCGATCATCCACGTGACGCGTCAAGGGGATCAACTTCACTCCTGAAATCATCGAGCGCGGACCTCGTGGTGGTAGTGGCTCGTTTGACGGCGAAAGTATAGACAAAAATAGATGATATGTCAATATATTTTGTCTTATTACCGTCTATACGTATGCGACCGGCCAAGAGGAACTGTCGAGGTCTGGGTGGAACGAACCGTGACTTCTGCAACTCAGCAACCTAAATGGGAGACACTCAACCGTGAGCGCAGGCTTCTCAGACACGCGTTACGACAGCATGACGTACCGCCGGTGCGGGCGATCCGGGCTCAAGCTGCCAGCCATTTCACTGGGATGCTGGCACAACTGGGGAGACGGGGACGATCAGGATGAGGCGCGGGCGATGCTGCGGCAGGCGTTCGATTTGGGCATCACCCACTTCGACCTGGCGAACAACTATGGGCCCCCGCCCGGGTCAGCAGAGACGAATGTCGGGCGCATTCTCAAATCAGATTTCGCCAGCCATCGAGACGAGTTGATTGTCTCGACCAAAGCGGGCTACACGATGTGGGACGGCCCGTATGGCGATTGGGGCTCCAAGAAATACCTCGTCGCAAGCCTCGACCAATCGCTGGAGCGACTTGGGCTGGATTACGTCGACATCTTCTACTCCCACCGGCCGGATCCGGACACGCCGCTCGAGGAGACGCTTGGGGCGCTCGACCAGATCGTGCGGCAGGGCAAGGCACTCTACGCGGGCATCAGCAGCTACCGAGGCGCGGCCACGATTGAGGCGGCGCAGGTGATGGCCGATCTCGGCACCCCGATCACGATCCATCAGCCGAACTACTCGATGCTCGATCGGTGGGTCGAGAACGACCTGCTGATCCACACGGGGCGACTCGGAATAGGCGCCATCGTCTTCTGCCCGCTGGCACAGGGGCTGCTGACGAACAGGTACCTGGACGGCGCCATTCCCGCCGATTCGCGCGCGGCCAGTCCGACCGGCTTCCTCAAGGCAGATGCCGTCACGCCCGAAATGGTCGCGAAACTCAACCGGCTGAATGACATCGCCAAGGAGCGTGGCCAGTCGCTCGCGCAGATGGCCCTCGCCTGGACGCTGCGTGACGAGCGCGTCACGAGCGCGCTCATCGGCGCCAGCCGAGTCTCGCAGATCGTGGAGAATGTTGCCGCGCTGGAGAACCTGGACTTCACCGGCGATGAGTTGGCGACCATCGACGGAGCACTCGCTTAGCAGGCGCGGACTGGCACGCAAACGGCCGGCGGGATGGTGTCCCCGCCGGCCGTTGTCATGTCTCAACTGTCCGGCAACGCCTACAGCGTGACGACGCCCCCGGTCTCTGCCGATTCTCTCTCCGCCGCGACCAGGCGCACCGCTTCGCGGGCGTCGAAACCCGTGACGCGCTTTGGCGGAGTGCCTTCGGCGATGCACTTGGTGAAGTACTCCAACTCCTGGGCGTAGCCCGTCGTCGCGCGATACTCAGGCGTGCAGGAGCCGCCCTCCATCGGGTACCAGGTCAGCATGGGGTCGTGGGAGGTCGAGAACGTAAGGCACCCCTTCTCACCCAGGGCAGTGAACGCCATCTCAAACGGGAAGTCCGGCGGCATTGCCCAGCCGCCCTCCGCGACGACGACCGCGTCGTCATAGAGGTACTGAGTCACCACGTGGTTGACCTCGGGCCCGTCAGTGGCGACGTCGCCGCACCGCGAGGAAACCGCCGGCGGCATGCCGAGGATCGACATGGCGAAGTCAGCGTCGTGGATGTGCAGGTCGAGCAACGCGCCGCCGCTGAGTTCGGCATCGTTGAGCCAGTTCTCGTGGCTCCAGAACGGCGACGGAGAGACGCGCTTCATACTGAGACTGATCAGGCGGCCGAGTTCGCCGCTCTCAAGCATGCCAGCCAGCACCTCATACTCCGGCCAGAAACGGATGCAGTGGGCAAGGAAGAGCATCTTGCCGGCCTCGTCGGCCGCCGCGATCATCTCATCACACGCCGCGGTGTCGAGGGCCATGGGTTTCTCGCAGATCACATGTTTGCCCGCGGCGAAGGCGGCCTTCACCAGCGGCGCGTGAACGAATGTGGGCAGACACGCGTCGACGACGTCTACCTCCGTGCCGCTGAGCATGTCCTCCAGCGAGGTGTAGCGTCCGATTGCTGAGAGGTCCAGCGGGTCCGCATCGCCGATGTTGCCGCCGACGGGCATCGCGGACTCAGCGACTTTCTCGCTGACTTGGTCGGCGACGGCGACCACTTCAGCCCCCTCCACTTCCTGCCAAGTTTGGTAGTGTTGCTGGCCGATGAAGCCCATTCCGAGAACGCCGACGCGTACCATAGGTCTCCCCCCGAGCGGGTAATGATGGTCGTTGAGGCTGAGTCTGACGGTTCGGCGCATGGGGCGGGGAGCCCTCCACGACTCTCACGCACGAGGAGTGGGTGCCACGTTGCGCGAACGCTGGGACCAAGCTGGTCTGGGAGATGAAGGCATGAAGCGACTGACGTTCGGCCTGTTCCTGTTGCTCACCACCCACGCGGCGCTCTGTGATGGCGAGGGCAGCGCGAGGATGCTGCCGGAGGGCGACTTCGTCGCCGGCAACGTGATGACGCTTGAGGTCGAGGTCGCGGTGGGGCCCGAGGGCGTCCCCGTCGGCGGAGGGGTCGCGGTGCTGTTTCATCACATCTTCCGCCAAGTCCAGCTCACCGCGCCGGACCGCGATGGCTACGCTCAGGTCAGTTGCGCAACCGACGACAACGTCCGGGTCGAGTGGCACAACTGGGTGCCGAAGGGCTCCTTCCCGAAGGCGGATGGCATCTTCCGCCAGGGGCTCATTGCCACGGTCGTCAACGCGGCTCTTCAGCCTGGGGAGAAGGTCCGGTTCATCCTCGGGGCCGGTCCGGCGAAAATGCGCTGGCCCATCGTGACCGACACCCGCCACGAGGTCCGCGCGTTCACCGACACGGACGGCGACGGCAAGTTCGCGCGCGTGCAGTCCGATCTGATCAACGACGTCGTCGCCGGTCCCGCTCACCACCTCTGGGTCACCGCGCCTTCGACGGCGATCGTGGGCAGACCGATTGAGGTCGTGGTGCGCGCGGAAGATGCGCCCGGGAACGTAGCGGAAAGCTGCGAGGTTGAGGTCGAGCTAAGCGGAATCGCAGACGGCGCGCGCGTCGCTCTGGTCAAGGGCATGGGCGGTGTTTCGCTCATCGCGGATAAGCCCGGCCTCTATCGCGTCGGAGCGGAGGCCGACACGCTGACGGGCCGAAGTAACCCCATCAACGTCACCGAGCAGGCGCCGAAGTACCAGGTATTCTGGGGCGACATGCACGGGCACACGCAGAACTCTGACGGCCTCGGCGAGACGGCCGAAGAATACTACGAGTACGCTCGCGACGCGGCGGATCTGGATGTCTGCGCGCTCACCGACCATGGTACGGGACACCTTGAGCTATGCCGCGAGGCGGTGAAGGCGTTCCACGACCCCGGCCGTTTCGTGACCTTCCTCGGTTGGGAGTGGGATGCGCGGCCAGCGGGACATGGCGACAAGTGCTTCTACGTGCTGAACCCGGACGATCCGCCCTTCGCCGGCTGGCCCCGCACGGCGCCGGACATGTTCAAGGCCGTGGAGGCCGTGTACGGCGACAACGAGGACCGACGCATCATCACCGGCCCGCATATGTTCACCTACCCGGACGCGCTCGGCTGGCCGGGCGTGTGGGACGCCCGCTACGAGCGCTTCGCGGAGATCTACTCGGGGCATGGGATGAGCGAGTTTTACGGGAATCCCCGGCCGCTCTGGGGTGCCAAGCCCGGCGCATTCACGCAGGACGCGCTCGCGAAGGGTCTGAGGTTTGGCATCATCGGCTCATCCGACAACCACGACAGCCACCCGGGCCGGCACTGCTGGGGGCGGTATCGCGGAGGACTCGTCGCGTTTCTCGCCAAGGAACTGACACGAGAGAGTATCTGGGATGCGTTCTGGAACCGCCGCGTGTATGCTGCGACCACCGACCGCATCTACATCGACTTTCAGATCGACGGCCACGTGATGGGCGAGGAGTTCGAGACCGCCACGAAGCCGGAGATCCAATACACGGTCCACGGATGTGACGACGAACTTGACGTCGTCCTGATCAAGGACAATGCCGAGCTTCGCCGGACGACGTCGACCACCGGGTCGGTGACGGAGTCGCTCACGGACGAGACGTTCGACGCCAGCTCCTACTACTACGTGCGCGCCGAGCAGGCGAACGGCGAGCGGGCGCGGTCGAGTCCCATCTGGGTTGACAGGACCAAGTAGCCAGACGGAGTGCCCGATGCCGATGCCGCCATCTCGAGGGGATACATCATGACAGGTCCGTCCATTGCCACTGCGTTGCTTGCGGCTGTCGGGTTGTGCTCGACGGCCATCAGCCAAGATTCCGCCCCTGTGCTCGAGGCGAAGCCCTACTGGATCGGCGTCACGGCCTCACACATAGCAGAGCCGGCGGGGCCGATGTTCGCGCCTGATGCGCCGTGGAAGGAAGGCCTGGCAGGGGTGGAGTTCTACAAGTACTACGGTGTCCAGGCTCCCGGCGTGGAGTGGGCCACGGAACTGAATGTGCCAGACTTCGTTGCTTTCTGCCAGCGCAATGACTTGCGGATCGCCTGCGAATTCGGCAACTTCTGGGTAGGGAGCGGACAACCGTTGAGCGAGGTGGCTTTCGCGCAAGCGGTTGCGCAACTGGATCCCATCGTCGACGCGGGGGGTACGGTGTCGTCGGTTGACCTCGACGGCCCGGCGTGCCGCACGATCAGAGGACTCGTGGACCACCCCGACGCGATGGAACTCGATGACATCGCCGAGGAGGTGGGGCGGTTCTTTGCGCTGGTGCGCGACCGGTATCCTGACACTGAGATCGGCCTGGTTCCCAACCTGCCGAACTGGGACTACACGGAGGATCTAGCGGGCTACAACGGCTTCAACACGGATGGCTCGGGCCACACGTACTTGGCGGCTCTGGAGAGCATCGCCACGGCACTTCAGGCGGCGGGCGACAAGATGGATTTCGTCGAGGTGGATTGTCCCTACAACTACTATCGCGAGACCGAAACGCGCAACGGCGATGCGCCCGTGGACAATGCGAAGAAGCTGTTGGCGCTTCAGGCGTGGTGCGGGAGGAACGACGCGGAGTTTCGTCTGATCGTCAATGCGGAGCACCGCGGGGGCGGAGGCGAGGCGTTCCACGATCTCGTGCTCGACTACGTGCGCGCGTTGCGGCAGGATGGCGTGTTCCCGGACGGCTTCATCATCCAGTCGTGGTATGACCAGCCGGACAAGAACCTCCCCGAGACCGAGGAGGGCACTTTCACCAACGCGCTCCGCGATGCCGTGCGGCTGATCAATGAGCTGTTCCCGCGGGCGCGGGGCAAGTGAGGCGGAGTAACCAGGGGGATCGCGCAATGGATCGACGCCACTTCATCAGACTCGCGGCGGGCGGCGCGGCGGCGGGCGCATCGGCCATTGCATCCGGCGCCCGCGCACCAAAGCGAAGACCGAACTTCATCATCTTCCTCGCTGATGATCTCGGCTATGGGGATCTGGGGTGTTTCGATCACCCCGTGATCCAGACGCCGAATCTGGATCGGTTTGCCGGCGAGGGAGTGCGACTGACCTCTTGCTACTCCGCGTGCGCGGTGTGTTCGCCATCGAGGTCAGCGATTCAGACAGGTCGGACGCCACACCGCAACGGCGTTTTCACATGGATCCCGGCGGATTCGGACATCCACCTGCGCGAGTCAGAGATCACGATCGCCAGCCTGCTGAGCGACGCGGGGTACGCGACGTGCCATGTCGGCAAGTGGCACCTCAACGGCAAGTTCAACTCGTCCGAGCAGCCCCAACCCAGCGAGCATGGCTACGACCACTGGCTCGCCACGCAGAACAACGCCGCGCCCTCGCACAAGAACCCGGTGAACTTCGTGCGTAACGGCGAGGAAGTCGGTCCGCTTGAGGGCTTCTCGGCGACGCTCATCGCCGAAGAGGCCACGCGCTGGCTCGAGAGCGAGTGGGACGGGGAGCAACCGTTCTTCCTCACCATCTGGACTCACGAGCCACACGCGCCGATCGAATCGGACCCGCGCTTCATGGGCCTCTATCCCGGCATCGACGACGAGGGCCAGGTACAACACCACGCAAACGTCACGCAGATCGACCACTCATTCGGAATGGTCATGGACGCGCTCGAGCGACAGGGCCTGACGGATGACACGTTCGTCATGTTCACCTCGGACAACGGTCCCGCCGGCGACGGGAAGAAGGGCCGAGCACGAGGATCGGCGGGGCCGCTGAGAGGTCGGAAGGGATCGCTCTACGAGGGCGGCATCCGGGTGCCGGGGATTGTGCGCTGGCCGGGCAACATCACGCCCGGGACCCAGAGCGACGAGCCCGTCATCGGAAGCGACATCCTCACGACGCTCTGCGCGATCACCGGCATCACCCCACCGCAAGACCGTCCCATCGACGGCGCGAACATGCTGCCGGCGCTCAGCGGGCGCCGCGTCCGGCGCGACATCCCATTGTACTGGCGATGGGAGGGGACAGGCGGCCCAAAACTCGCACTGAGACAAGGCGACTGGAAGCTGCTGAGCGCGCTCGACTACACGGGGCTGGCGCTGTACAACCTGCGCGATGACATTGGCGAGACCACGAACCTCGCTGACGCCTCGCCGAAGCGTCTCAACGCGATGAAGCGGACGTTGACGGACCTGAACGAGGAGGTCCAGGCTGAGGGGCCGGATTGGTGGATGGGCTATTACCCGCGACAACAGAAGACAGGCCCGATTCCCGAGGGCAAGGACGAGACCGGCGCCTTCGACGTGGTTCAGGGCGCGACGGTACGCGAACACGATCTCGGCTACGAATTGGAGGCTGAAGCCGAGGGCCTCGCGCTCATCGAACTCGGGCAACCCATCACCAACCGCGTCGTCTTCCGCGCGAAGTACCAGAGCACGAATGCCCCCGATGCGGGCGTGAAGAACGCGTGCCTGGTGTTTGGGTCCAGCGCAAAGAACGATGCCCTGATCCACTGCGGAAGCCTGATCGGGATGCAGGCCCACGCGATCTTCCAGGGGACCTTCGCCAACAACGCTCGCGGCGCGAAGTTGGTCACGGAGTACGACAAGGGCAAGCTCTTCGATGTGACGGTGGCGGTCGACCTCAAGGCCGGCACGGTGACGATGGAAGTGGATGGCGAAGTGATCGAGGCCAAGCTCCCGACTGACTTGAGGGAGATCCGCCATTACGGATACTACGTGAAGGGCACGACGAGCGCGTTCAGCGAGATCAGCGTCGAGCGCGATTAAGCCAAGTCGAGAAGGGCGCCGCCCCACGTCCGGTGAACGACGCGGCGGCGGAGAATTCAGGTCAGCTTAAGGAGACAACGCGTTGAAACCAATCGCCATTCAGCTCTACACCGTACGCGAGGCAGCAGCGGAAGACTTCCCCGGCGTTCTGAAGAAGATCGCCGACATCGGCTACAAGGGAGTGGAGTTCGCCGGACTTCAGGGCATGACTCCGGCGGAGGTCAAGACCATCGTCGACGATCTGGGCCTTAAGGTCGCGAGCGCCCACATGCCGATGCCCAACGCCGAGAACGCACAGCAGGTCATCGACGAGTGCAACACGCTAGGGATCACCCGTCTCATCACGGGCCCGGGCGGCCAGATCGACACGATGGACGGCGTCCTGGCGTGCGCCGAGAATATGAACGCGGCGGTTGCGGCGCTCGAGGGCAGTGGCATCGCATTCGGCCTTCACAACCACTGGCAGGAGTTCGAGGAGGTCGACGGCGTGCTGCCCGAGGACGTGTTCCTGGAGAAAGTCCCGGCGCTCTTCGCCGAGTTGGATGTCTACTGGGTAGCATGTGGCGGCCCCGATCCCGTAGAGACGGTTGCGAGACTCAAGGACCGCGCGCCGGTGCTGCACATCAAGGACGGCCCGATCGAACCGCGTCAGCCGCATACGGCCGTCGGCGCGGGCGTGCTCGATATGCCGGCGATCATCGCCGCAGCGGATGAGAACGTGCTGGAGTGGCTGATCGTGGAGTTGGACTCGTGCGGGACGGACATGATGGAAGCCGTGGAGCAGAGCTACGCCTACCTCGTGGGCGAGGGCCTGGCGTCCGGCAACAAGTAGCCGGACAGGCCTGGCGACGAGACGACACCGGGGAGGGGCCTCTGGCCTCTCCCCTATTGTTTCGCGCGGACGGTGAAGAAGAACGCGCTGCCTTTGCCGACCTCGCTGTCGACCCAGATCTCTCCGCCGTGGGCTTCCACAGCCAACTTGCAGAACGCCAGGCCGAGGCCGGTTGATGCGATCGCAGTGCCCTCGTTGCGCGCGGCGTGGAAGAACCGGTCGAACACCCGCGTCCGGATCTGGTCGGCCATGCCCTCACCCGTGTCAGCGACGCTGAAGCGGACCATCGGCGTTCCTTCGACATCGACGCGCGTCGCGCTGAGCATGATGCTGCCACCGGAGGGAGTGTGCCGGACGGCGTTCTGCGCCAGGTTGATGAGGACGCGGACCACCACGCGCATATCAGCGACGGCGATGATGTCGCGAGCCGGTTCCGCCGCCAGTTGAAGGTCCTTCTCTCCGGCCATGCCTCGGACGACGCCAAGCACACTGTCGAGAGCGTCTCCGGCATCAACGTAGGTGAACTCCAGCGGGAGCTGACCTGATTCGAGCCGCCGAACATCGATCAGGTCGGACGTCATCGAAACGAGATTCTCGGACTGGCTCAGCGCGTCATCGATGAGTTCGCGCGTCGTCTCCGAGCAAGACTCGTCATCGGCGGCTGTGATGAGCGAGGCCGTCATGACCGTCAGCGGCGTGCGCATGTCATGGGCGATCATGTGGACGAGGTTGTCGCGACGCGACTCAAGCCTGCGCAGCTCCTCGTGGGCCTCCACGAGTTCTGCATTGGTGCGCTCGAGGTCGATATGCCGTTGCGTCTCAGCGGCTACGGCACGGAACCAACGACTGACAACAAACGCGATGATGACCAACGCCGCCACCAGCGTGATGAGCTTGGGAATGATCCAGAAGTGGGGTTTGGCGAGCAGCGTGTGGATGGAGTAGGGAATCAGACCGGTGTTGGCCGTGTACCAGGCGCCGAAGTAGATGCTCTCAAACAGAGTGCGGGCAGCGTCGATGAAGATAACGACGATCAGCGTGCCAATCAGTGGGTTGAGTTTCCGAAGCCGGCGATACTGTCGGAAGTAGAAGACCAATATCGCTGACCAGCACAGAATCAGCGCCCAATAGATGGCCGCCGTCTGGTACGCCATGTAACTCTGGTCCGGCATTTGCGCTCCCCCACCTGACCTGCAAATCATGCCCCGCGCCGAATCCGACGCCCATTAATATCACTCTCCACCCGTTCGCGCAAGGTGCCCTACGTCACGAGGCATCGCGCGCGGAGGCGGCGAATGGGTTCTGCTGCACTCGTAAGCGCATGTGAGGAGAGACCGAGCGCATGAAGATTGAGAGCATCCGGACGACGATTCTGCGAGCCGAATTCGACCAGCCATTCGGCTGGAGTCAGTTCTGGACGAAGACGCGCTCGACCACTCTCGTGCAGATTCGGACGGACGATGGGCTGGAGGGGCTGGGCGAGTGCTTCGGTCCACCTGAGTCGGCGAAAGCCATCATAGACGGCCTCTACGAGCCGCACCTCGTCGGTCGCGATCCTATGGACACCGAAGTGATCTGGACCGACCTCTACCAGCTTCTCCGCCAGCACGGGCAGAAGGGTCTCAGCGTCCAAGCGCTGAGCGGCGTTGATATCGCGCTCTGGGATCTGAAGGGCAAGGCGTTGGGGTTGCCGGTCCACAAGCTCATGGGCGGCGCATACCGAAGCGAGGTCACCGCCTACGCAACGGGCATGTACTTCACCGAGGGACCGGGCGTCGCCGAGCGCCTGGCTGACGAGGCAGGGCGGTACGTGGATGCCAGCTTCGGCTATGTCAAGATGAAGGTCGGTATGGGCGTTCAGGCTGACACCGAGAACGTGCGTGCGGTCCGCGAGCGGATTGGCCCGGATATCGGCCTGATGGCTGACGCCAACTACGGGTACAACGTGAATGATGCGCTACGACTGGGGCGCGAGTTGGAGCGGCAAGAACTGCTGTGGTTCGAAGAACCAGTTCCGCCGGAGGATCTTGACGGTTACTGCGAGCTTCGGGCCGCGCTGGACATCCCCATCGCCGGCGGCGAGGCGGAGTTTACGCGCTATGGCGCCAGGGAGCTGATCGCGCGGCGGGCCGTCGATATTCTCCAGCCAGACGTGTGTGCCGGAGGCGGTCTGACCGAGGGCAAGCGCATGGCCGACATGGCGCACGTGCACAACATCCCTTGCATGCCGCACGTATGGGGCACGAACATCGGACTGGCGGCATCGCTCCACTTTGCCGCGACCATCGCGCCGACCCCTCCCTCGCTATACGCGGAAGGCCCGCTGTTTGAGTATGACTCGACGCCTCACCCGATCCGCGACGCGCTGACGGTCGAGAGCTTCCCAGTGGTTGACGGCACGGTCGCCATCCCTGATGCCCCAGGGCTGAGCGTCACGCTGAACCCAGAAGCCGTCAAACGATTCGGCGTTTGAGGAGACAGAATCATGAGCGAGACCAGACGACCAAACATCGTGCTGATCCTGAACGATGACATGGGGTTCTCCGACCTTGGATGCTATGGCGGAGAGGTCCAGACGCCGAACCTGGACAGGCTCGCGGGCGGCGGAGTCCGATTCACGCAAGCGTACAACACGGCCCGGTGTTGCCCGTCGCGCGCGTCGCTGCTGACAGGCCTGCACCCACACCAGGCGGGCGTCGGGCACATGACGGATGTGGGACCTGGACGGGTACCGCGGCGACCTCAACGGTCGCTGCGTGACGATCGCCGAGGCGCTCGGAGACAGCGGCTACTCGACGTACATGAGCGGCAAGTGGCACGTTACGCGCCACATCGCCGCCGACGGGCCGAAGCACAGTTGGCCCAGGCAACGCGGATTTGACCATTACTACGGGATCATCACCGGCGCCGCGGATTACTTTGCACCGAAAACGCTCACGCGCGGTAACGACCCGGCTGAGATCGGCGACGACTATTACATTACCGACGCAATCAGCGACCAGGCGGCTGAGTACATTACGGAGCATGCGGCGAACGACCCCGACACCCCATTCTTCACGTACGTGGCCTACACGGCGCCGCACTGGCCGCTACACGCGCTGCCCGAGGACATGGAGAAGTACGTCGGTCGCTTCGACGCGGGCTGGGACCGGCTTCGAGAGGAGCGCCTGGAGCGGATGGTCGAGATGGGCATCATCGACCGGCAGTGGCAGCTCACCGACCGCGACCCCACCCAGCCACCGTGGGAAGACGCGCCCGACAAGGAATGGCAGGAGCGGCGCATGGAGGTCTACGCGGCGCAGATCGACCGCATGGACCAGGGGATCGGGCGGATCATCGATTCGCTCGAGGAGACAGGCCAACTCGACAACACGCTGATCATCTTCCTCGCCGATAACGGCGGATGCGCCGAGGAGATCGAGAGCCACTGGTTCGGCAACGCCGACCGCAACCCAATCATCCAGATGCGCACCCGCGACGGGAAGCTCGTGCAGATCGGAAACGAGCCCGACCACATGCCCGGCCACCAGGACACGTACCAGAGCTACGGCATCCCCTGGGCAAATCTCTCCAACACGCCCTTCCGGCTCTACAAGCACTGGGTGCATGAGGGTGGCATCGCGACACCACTGATCGCCCACTGGCCCGAGGGAGTCGCCGCGCGAGGCGAGTTGCGACATCAGCCGGCACAGTTGCCCGACATCATGGCGACGTTCCTTGACGTAACCGGCGCCGAGTATCCCGCCGAGCGTGGCGGGAACGCGATCCACCCGCTGGAGGGCTACTCGTTGATGCCGATCATGCATGACGATGGGCCGAATGAACGCGAGGCCCTCTACTTCGAACATGAGGGCAACTGCGCGCTCAAGCAGGGGAAGTGGAAACTCGTGAAACGCTTTCCGGGCGATTGGGAACTCTACGACATGGACGCGGACCGCACAGAGATGCGCGACCTGGCATGCGCTCACCCAGAGAAAGTGACGAAGCTCGCCGCGACGTGGCAGGCGTGGGCGGAGCCTCGCGGCATCGAGCCGTGGGACCAGGCCAACCCCGGCCTGCGCAACGCATAGTGTGACACCGGAGGACGTGAAGATGATCAGCGACGCAGCGAGGCTGTACCAGACAGACTTCCCGCCGGAGGAGTTTGCCGCGAGACGCGACATTGTCTTCGATCGCATCGGCGATGAGGCGTGCGCCGTCTTGCAGGGAGCCGCGCCGCCGCGAGGCTTCGACCCGATCCGCCAGACGAACCAGTTCTTCTATCTCTGCGGGGTCGACGTGCCGCAGGCATACCTGCTGCTGGATGCCCGCGAGCGCAAGACCGTGCTCTACCTCCCCCACCACGACGCAGCTCACGCGGCGAGCGAGGGGGATGTGCTCTCGGTGGAGACGGCCGACCTGACGAGGAAGCTCACCGGCGTCGACGAGGTCCGTGGCCCGGAAGACCTGGAGGCAGACCTGCGTTCCGCGCGCATGATCTACACCCCTCACAAGCCCGCTGAGGGCAAGAACATGAGCCGCGACGTCGCCACCAGCGCGAATCGCAAGATCGCAGCGGACCCGTGGGATGGGCGTCCGACGCGCGAGGGGGCGTTCATCGGCCTGTTGCTCGCCCGCTGCCCGAACGTTGAGGTCCGGGACCTCTCGCCGATCATCGACGAGATGCGCGTAGTGAAGAGCGAGCTTGAGACTGAGATGTGCCGACGGGCCGGGCGTCTGACCGGACTGGCCGTGATGGAGGCAATGCGTTCGACGCAGCCTGGCGTGATTGAGTACCAGTTCGGCGCAATCGCGCAGTACATCTATCTGAGCAATGGCGCTCGCGGCGAAGGCTATCGAGCCATCATCGCCGGAGGCACGAACGCCTGGTACGGCCACTACTTCCGCAACAACTGCCCATTGCAGGATGGCGACCTCGTGCTGATGGACGTGGCGCCGGACTACGCCCAGTACACCTCCGATATCGGCCGCATGTGGCCCGTCAACGGAACATACGACGCCCTCCAGCGCGAGCTATACGGATTCGTGGTGGAGTACCACAAGGCCCTGCTCGAGCGAATCCGCCCCGGCGTTCTGGTCGAGCAGATCCACGCGGAGACGGCGGAGGCAATGGTGCCGGTGATCGATGGCCAGAGCTGGTCGAAGCCGATCTACGAGGAAGCCGCCCGCCGAATGCTGGACTTCCGCGGGCATCTCTCGCACCCGGTCGGCATGGCAGTCCATGACGTCGGCCCGTATCAGCACCTGCCGCTTGAGCCGGGGATGGTCTTCACAGTGGATCCGCAGATGTGGGTGCATGAGGAGAAACGGTATGTCCGGTGCGAGGACACGGTCGTGGTAACGCCGGACGGCATCGAGAACCTAACGGGCTTCGTGCCCCTGGAACTCGACGACTGCGAGGCGCTCATGCAGGAAGAGGGGTTGCTGCAGAGCCTCCCGCCGAACGCCTTCGACTGATCGCCGTGCGATTACGTGACAGCCAGCGTCTCTCAGTACCTGGCCGCGTTCGTTACCGAATGCGGCTTGTCGATTGGGAGGCCAAGGACCTCAGGCCTACTTGACGACGATCGTCGTGCTAGCTGACAATGGGACTGTCCGGCTCGTGATAGAACCCGTCACGGTGTAGACGCCAGGCGCCAACTCCCCCGTGAAGCTCTGCTCGTAGCGGAGACACGGCTTGTCCGGGCCCAAGTTTTCCACGCCGAGCGCCTGCAGGAACATCCGATCTCCTGACCACAGCCAGACCTGATTGCCCTCGCTGTCATCGATGGAGTAATCGTAGCGCTGGGAGTTGTTGAAGGGCAGGACGAGCGATTCGTCCGTCCCATTGAACACGCTGACCGTCAGGATGATAGGATCGCCGACGGCATACGTGACCTTGTCGACTGATAGCTGCACGCCGAATCCGTCGGTGGCCGTGGCCTGATCAGCATCGGGGTCTTGCCCGGTGACGAACGTCGCAGCCGCGACGAGCAGTAACGCACATGCGGCGATCGCGATGAGTGTCTTGGTAGTCATGAACTCCACCTCCGGTACAACGGATACCTAGCCTACCTTCGGAGTAGTATACCCGATCGGTTGCCAAATGAAGCGACGTTGAGGCATCTGCCAGGTCCCCGCGAGGCGTGTGATCTATGCCACAGAATGCCCTTGCGGCAGGACCTACACGGAACAACACAGAATATATTATTCGCTTATCCCAGGGATTGGGTGGCCGAGCAGTATCCGGGCACCGGCCGGATGGCTGTGTCCCTGGTTCCGATCCGAGAATGGAATGGTCGAAATGACGCAAACCAGAATGAACTGGATGAGGGTTCTGCTCGCGCTGATCGACCTCGCCCTGTTAAACGCGGGCGTGCTCGTCGCCTATTGGCTCCGGTTCGACGGCAACTTCCCCAGGAACGACGTTATAGAGTTCTACCAACAGGCGGGCTTCGTGCTCGTGCTCGCAATCGCGATCTTCTACGCATTCGGCCTGTATAACCGCGTCTGGCAATACGCGTCATCAGAGGCCGTCCTGGCGATCGTCGGCGCGGTGACCTCCACGGCGATAATCACCGGCCTAGTGCTCTGGGTGCGCAAGACTCCGAGCGCTTCACCGATGGCGATGACGATGGTCGGTTTGGTCTGGCTGAGCCTCATCGGGGCCAGCCGTTTTGTGTGGCGCATGATCCGCCAGTACCTGCACATGCACAATGGCGGAGGAGCCGGCGCGCGGACCCAGCGACGGGTCCTGATCTACGGGGCCGGAGAGGCCGGCGCGGCGCTAGCTCGCCGAGTCGAGCACGACCGGGAGGGCGTGCTCGAAATTATCGGCTATGTCGATGACGCCCCACACAAGCAGAACATGATGGTCCGCCGCCACCGCGTGCTCGGCACCGGCGACGACGTCAGAACGCTCGTCCACGATCTGACGGTCGACGAAGTGATTATCGCTATCCCTTCGGCGCCAGGCGAAACGGTTCGGCGCATTGTGGATCTGTGCAAGGATGCCGAGGTCGCGTACAGTCTCCTGCCGTCGCGGCTAGAGACGATGGATGAACCAGTCTCGCTTTCTCAGCTTCGCGAGGTCGAGGTCACCGATCTCTTGTCGCGCGACCCAGCGAACTTCCCCGTCGACACGTGTGGCGAATACCTGCAAGGCAAGTGCGTTCTCGTGACGGGCGGCGGAGGCTCAATCGGAGCCGAAATCTGCCGCCAAGCGGTACGCTTCAACCCGCGCAAGCTGGTCGTCTTCGGCCGCGGCGAGAACCGCATCCACGAGATCTACCAAGAACTCCGACGGCACGCTCCGGAACTGCAAGTCGTGCCCGTTATCGCCAACTTCGCATCGCCGGGCGTCGCGGAGGCGGTCTTCCGTCAGCACCGCCCGGACGTCGTCTTTCATGCAGGCGCGCACAAACACGTGTACCTCATGGAGACGAACGTCACTGAGGCCGTCCGCAACAACATCTTTGGGACGGAACTGGTGGTGGCGGCCGCGGTGGCGACGGGCGTTGAGCGCTTCGTCCTGATCTCGACGGACAAGGCTGCAGAACCGTCTTCAGTGATGGGCGGCACGAAGCGCATGTGCGAGGTCGTGGCGGCCCGAGCCGTGCAGTCTGACATCAGCACTCGCATCATATCCGTGCGGTTCGGCAACGTGCTTGGCACCAACGGCAGCGTCCTGGGTATCTTTGAGAAGCAACTCCGCGCCGGTCAGCCGCTCACGATCACGCACCCAGAGGCGTCGCGGTACTTCATGAGCTGCGAAGAGGCAGCGCTGTTGGTCATCGAGGCCGGCAATCCCGTCCACGAGGCGGGCACGTACCTCCTCGACATGGGTGACCCAGTCCTGATCCAGAACCTGGCGGCCGAACTCATTCGGCTCTGGGGTGGCGATCCGGACGACCCCAGCAAGTACGAATACATCGGCCTATTTCCTGGCGAGAAGCTCCACGAGCGTCTGACGAACCCGTGGGAGAAACTCGAGCGCGTGTCGTCGTATCTCTTCCGACTCGATGGCCCGTCATTCGACCCGGACGCCGATGTCGATCTGGCCCTCGGCCAGTTGAAGGCCATCGCGACGGAGGGCGATGAGGATGACCTTCGGAAGGCGCTTTTTGACTGCATTGCCTCGCTTCACCCACGCGCGGACCAGGAGCTAGCCAACGCCCCCGAACTCGATCCCGAGCGCAGAAGCAGCAAGTCCTAAGCCCCTCACCCGCGCGCAGGCCAACTTCGAACACCCTCGCAGCAAACGGACGAGGGCAGCAGCGTGCAGCGAGGGAGGCCCGAGAGGGCCTCGCGGACCCGTAGTTCCGCCCCAGGCTGCGTCAGGAATACCGCTGTTCCGCCGCCTCCCGCACCACTTGCTTTCCCCGCCATCGCACCAGCCAACATTGCAGCGTCGAAACAGGCCTCGATAGCGTCCGTCGTGGCGTCGGGGCACGCGCGCTTCTGAGCCGCCCAGTTCGCATTGATCGCGTCGGCCAACCCCACCATGTCTCCACGCAGGATCGAGTGCTTGCCCGCCCACGCGGCGTCCCGAAGGGCCGCCGCCGCCGGCACCGCGTCGCCGTGGCCCGCGGCGATCCGCCTCGTCGCGCGGCGGCGCACATCTGCGTCGCTGCGTGGCTGGCCCACGTTGACCAGAACCAGCCGCTCCTCCAGCTCGTGAACGAACCCAGACGCTGGGGACAGCCTCTCCGCCTTCACCTGACCGTGCTCGATCTCGCTGAAGCTGATGCCGCCTACCGCGGAGGCGTAATGATCAGGTGCCGGGGCCGGGCCGTCCCCGATTTCATCTTCGAGCAGGTGGGCGAGCCGCGCCACAGCTCGCGGCGGCGAGTGCTGTCCTGCCATCGCCACCAAGGCCGCCACCACGGCGCTGTTCGTGGCGGCCGATACTCCCAGCCCGCAGCCGGGAGCCACATCAGTCCAGATGTCTGCTTCCAGCCCTGCATCCACGCCCAGATGGCGCGCTGCCGCGTGGAGAAGGTCGAGGCATCTCGCGTGTTCGCTCTCGCACACCTCTGCCGTCTCCGAGCAACCACTGTGGGCGGATGCCCTCAGGACGGGAGCATACTGGTTGCGGTGTCGGAGCATCGATTCCTCGCCCACGGGAGTGCCGATTCCGTTCGCCCGCCGTCGAAGGATACAGTGACTGAACAGCGCCCCACACGCGGACAGAGCGGCGCCTTGCCCGGCTTCGGGCGCGCCCGGCCATCCACCAAGGTCGAGTATCCGAACAGGACTCCTGCCTCTCATCAGCATTGGCTCCGCCCCCGTTTCGCGCCACCGACTGCGTTTACGGAGTATAGATGTGTTACGTATTTTGTCAAGATATATCTTCTTTTCAGGCACTTATCTGCGAATCGTATCCCTGGGGGCTGTGGAGGGCGACGCGCCTCGCCGCGGGAACATGGCTCCCGGCGGCATTCTCACCGAAGAGCGAGGCAGTAGGACATGTCAGAGAACGAAGCCCTGAAGAACTGCGTAGGCGGGGAGTGGCACGAGCCATCGACATCGGATGCGCTGCCCGTCACCAATCCGGCATCGGGCGCGACCATCGCCCAAGTGCCGCTATCGGGTGAAGATGATGTGAATCGCGCGGTTGAGGCTGCGCGGCAGGCATACCCGAGCTGGCGTAGCACCCCTCCTGTCGAACGTGCTCGCGTTCTGTTCAATCTGCAGGCGCTCATCCAGCGCGACTTCCAGGCGCTGGCGACGACCATTGTCCTGGAGCACGGCAAGACGTTGGATGAGGCTCGTGGGGAGATGCAGCGGACCCTCGAGAACGTCGAGGCCGCAGCCGGAACGCCGGCGCTGATGATGGGTTATGGGGCCGAGGACATTGCGGCGGGCATCGACGAGGAGTGCGTGCCTCAGCCGCTCGGAGTCTTTTGCGGGATCGCGCCTTTCAATTTCCCGTCGATGGTGCCGTATTGGTACCTCCCATGGGCCATCGCCTGCGGCAACACCTACGTTATCAAACCATCGGAGCTCTGCCCCATCAGCCAGGTCCAGTTGCTCGAACTCATGCATGAGGCCGGCCTGCCGCCTGGTGTGGTGAATCTCGTTCACGGCGACGGCCGGGCTGCGGAAGCGCTCGCGGCGCACGAGGATGTCGCGGGCGTCTCGTTCGTCGGCTCTACACCAGTCGCTCGGTCCGTCTACTCAGCGGCCGGCGCGCTCGGCAAGCGTGCACAGTGCCAGGGAGGCGCCAAGAACTGCCTAACGGTTCTGCCAGACGCGCCACTCGCAGCGACGGTCGACGCCATTGTGGGCTCGGCGTTCGGCTGTGCCGGCCAGCGGTGCCTCGCCGGGTCGCTTGTCATCGCGGTTGGCGACCGCTACGATGAGCTTCGCGATGCCATCGCGGCCGCCGCCGGCGCGATGCGCGTTGGCGATGGCCTCGACCCGGCCACCGACATGGGGCCCGTTGTGTCGCAAGCCGCGCGGGAGCGCGTCGAGCGCTACATAAACATCGGCACGGGCGAGGGCGCGAACCTGATACTCGATGGGCGTGGCGTCACCGTCGAGGGTCGCCCGGACGGGTACTACATCGCGCCTACCGTATTCGACGGCGTGACTCCGGGTATGGAGATCGCTCGCGACGAGATCTTTGGGCCCGTGCTCGGAATCATTCGGGTGGCGAGCCTGGACGAGGCTGTCGAGACCATCAACCGGATGCCGTATGGCAACATGGCATCGTTGTTCACGAGCGATGGCGGGGCAGCCCGCACGTTCAAGCACGAGGTCGCGTGTGGGAATATCGGGATCAACATCGGCGTCGCCGCGCCGGTGCCAATGTTCCCCTTCTCGGGGATGAAACAGTCCTTCTTCGGCGACCTGCACGGGCAGGGGCGCGATGCTATCCGCTTCTTCACCGAGCACAAGGTGGTCATCAGCCGCTGGTTCTGAGGAGACACCGGATGAGCGTGACCACGAAGACGACGGCCGACTGTGACTTGTGGGGCACGTTCGACACGGTGCGAGATCGGCTGTACAACCAGTTTATCGACGCGCGCTTCGACCCGTCGACGGGGATCGGGCTTGACGAACTGGAGCGAGAAGCCGACGAGTCCCTCGCGTCGCGCGGCGATGCGCCGAGGGTGCTGCAGAAGGCGCATCTCTTGCGGATTGTAGCGACTCGGGGCCAGATCAGCATCGATCCCGCCGACTGGTTCGTCGATAAGCTCAACCATGGACGCCTGATCGTCCGCGCGCGTGAACGCTGGCACGAGGAAGCCTGCCAAGGACCGATAGCCCAGGAGGCGGCATGGTCTCGGCGCATGCACGAGATTGGCGCTATCCGGGGCGGCCTGGATCATGGCCACATCTCTCCCGGCTGGGAGAACATGTTCGCAGGCGGCCTGACTTCCCTGATGGGGCAGGCAACCGAGAGTCGCGAGCGGCTTGGCGCAAGCGCATCACCGGATCAGCTCGCGTTCTATGAGGCCGTTGAGATCGCGTGCGGGGCGGCGATCCACCTCTCGGAGCGCTTCGCTGCGCTGGCCGCGCAGATGGCCACTGAGTGCCCCGAGCACTCCTTGCGCTTGCAGGCCGTTTCCGAAACATGCTCGCGAGTGCCGGCCCACAGCCCTCGGACACTCCACGAGGCCTTGCAGTTTGCGTGGTTCATGCACGAGCTGATTGAGATGGAAGGCGAGATGGTCAGGTCGATGGGCCACTTCGACCGCGTCATCTACCCCTATTACCGAGCCGACATCGACGCGGGCCGCCTGACACAGTGCCAAGCGAAAGAACTCATCAAGTTCTTCTGGATCAAGCACCACGCGAGGACGCGCGGGAGTTCTAACGGCAAGAACTTCGTTTTCGGCGGGCAGGATGCTGACGGACGTGCCATTGCCAACGACTTGACGTACCTGGCCCTCGAAGCCTACGAGGAACTCAACGCGCCAGACCCGAAACTCTCGGTTCGCTTCACCCCCGACACCCCCGATGCGCTCTACGCTCGCGTTGCCGATCTCATCCGAGGCGGGACGAACTCGTGTGTGCTGATGAACGACGAGGCAGCCGTCGCGGCTCTCGTCGAGCGCGGCAAGACGCTCAAGGACGCGCGCTCATACCTCCCGATCGGTTGCTACGAACCTGCCGTCGACGGGAAGGAAGCCGCATGCACGATGAACCTCGTCGTCAACCTCGCGAAACCGATCGAACTCGCGCTGAACAGCGGCACTGACCCGTTGAGCGGCGAGACAGTCGGCCCGCGGACCGGCGATGCGGAGAGTATTGCCGACTTCGAGGCGTTCTTCGAGGCCTATGGCGCGCAACTCGACCACCTGATAACGATCTCCGCCGAGGCCGTCAACGCGCACGAACGCGAGTGGCCGCGGATCAACCCGTCACCGCTAATTGCCGCCACGATCGATGACTGCCTGAGCGTAGGCCGCGACATCGGGGAGGGTGGCGCCCGTTACAACGCGGTCGGGTGCGTGGGAACTGGGCTGGCGAACGCATGTGATGCCCTCCTTGCCATCAAGCAGATCGTCTTTGATGAGGAGCGACTGACTCTTGCGCAGCTCAGAGACGTATTGGCATCGAACTGGGAGGGCAACGAGAGCCTTCGCCTGCACGCGCTGAACCGTGTCGCGAAGTGGGGCACGAACGACGCAACCTCCGATGCCATCGGCAAGCGGGTAGCGGAGCATTACTGCGACAAAGTCCACGCGTTTCGCAGCGCTCGCGGTGGGCCCTTCCAGGCAGCGCTCTTCTCGCTTGAGTTCCAGTGGGAATTCGGCCGACAGACGGGAGCGCTACCCGATGGGCGGCGCGATCGAGAGACGCTGGCGCCGGGAGTCGGGTCGCAGCCGGGACTCGACAAGCGAGGCGTCACGGCCTTGATGAACTCGGTTACCGAACTCGATTTCACCAAGACGCCGAACGGAGCCGTGCTCGATGTAATGCTACACCCCACGGCCGTTCGCGGCGACGATGGGCTTCAGGCGTTGGTGACGCTGATTAAGACGTTCTTCGCCCGGGGCGGGTATGCGGTTCAGTTCAACGTCATCGACAGCGAGACGTTGCGCGAAGCCCAGCGAGTGCCCGAGCAATACGCATCGGTGCAGATCCGCCTGACGGGCTGGAGCGTCTATTTCGTCACCGTGCCGAAGCACCAACAGGATCAGTTCATCGGGCGAATCTCCCATCAGGCCTGACACGACCTCCTCGAACCGCCTCGGGAGGGATGAACAATGGGCTGTCGAAATGCTAGGGACAGAGTCGACGGGCTGTCATCATCTCGTCGGCCTGGTGGGTTGCCCGGAGTATCGGTCAAGTGGGCACGATGGGCGTGCCCTCCGCACACAAGACGGAAGGGGAATCCCTACATGCGCAGACTCATTGGCGTCGGTATTGCTCTGCTGCTGGCTGCATGCGCGCTTCCAGCGTTCGCGGCGAGCAGCCCAGCCGAGACCGTTCCCTTCGACCACTGGGCCTACGACGCGGTTCAGAAGCTGGTCGATGAGGGCATCATCATTGGCTATCCGAAGACTCACGAGTTCAAGGGCGATCGGGCGATGACCCGTTACGAGTTCGCCATGGCGATCTCGCGGCTCATGGAATGGCCCGGCATCGTCGGTCCCGCCGGTCCTGCCGGAGGCGCAGGCGGGCAGGGCGATCCCGGCCGCGCTGGTCCGGCAGGCCCCGCCGGCGCTACCGGCGCCACAGGCCCTGGCGGCGCTGCTGGCGCCACCGGCGCCCAGGGCCCGGCTGGCACGCCCGATGAGGAAGCGATCCGCGCGATCTGCCAGAAACTCCTCGATGAGTTCGCGAGCGAGTTGGCGGATCTGCAGGATGAAGTCGACGACCTCACCGAGGACGTCGACGACTTGGACGAGCGCGTTGCGGTGCTCGAGGACGCGATGAATCGTCCGCAGGTCACTGGTTGGATCGACTATCGCATCGGCCTGGCCGGCGATCTCTGGAACAACGCCGAGTTCGATGCTCTCACCGCGAAGATCGGCATCCAGGGTCAGATCACTGACGAGCTGGCGGGCAAGATCTCGCTCAAGATGGTCGACGACGTCACGCGCGTCGCCCCGCCGCGGTTCCCGGGTCAATCGGCGACCACGGGCACGATGGAGAACATCTGGATCGACGAGGCGTGGGTTAAGTACAGCACGGACTACTGGACAGACGTGAACTGGACGGCGGGTAGCCAGTTCTTCGCGTATGGCCTCGGCCTGCTCGCGAACAACGAGCGCCGCGCGCTCCAGGGCATCCGGGCGAACGCGCCCGAGCTGTGGGGAAGCGACGTGACGCTGGACTTCTTCTACGGCGGTGCGACGGCTGACCTGGGCGCGGGCCTGGGGACGCCTACCGATGGCTACGGCGTTGCCCACATGCAGTACGACCGGAACCGCTTCGGGCTCGGCGGAACGTGGCTTGCCACCGGTATCGGCGAGGAAGAGGGTTGGTCCGCCAACGCTTGGGTCCGCGTGTTCGACCGCAACTGGCAGTTCGAGTATGCCGAGACTCTCGAGACCGCGGCCGGCGTCCGCCCGCCCGGTGGAGCCAACCCGATTAATACCTGGATGGGTTGCGGCGAGATCCTCAACTCAAAGAACCTGCAGATTCAGGGGTTGATCAGCCACACCGACGGACGCTACGCGATGCAGTACACCACCCTCAATCCGTACTTCGAGATCCTCCAGTACGACATCGGGACCTATCCCGGCGCCGTGCCGTGGGAGCGGTGGCTGCGCAGCGCTCTGATCACGCCTGGCGCGGAGCTGATCGGAACGCTGATCAACTTCGAGCTATTCAACATGCCCGTCGAGTTGCGCTACGCGCACCTCACGACGCTCATGTCGGCCCCTCCGGGGCTGGGCAACTACGACAACGTGATCGGCATCAGCGCCACGAAGAACATCGTCGATGGGCTTGACGTCACGTTCCGTGTTGCGAGAGAGACATCCGACGTGCCCTTCCTCGATGACCTCGATCTCGTGGAAGCCGCGGCGGTCGTCAGCTTCTGATCATCAGGGCTGATGCGCGCGGGTAATCTGCTCGCGCGCAACACCCCTCGCGCGAAATGGCCCCGGCAAACCCAGCCGGGGCCGTTTCAGTTCTTGCCGCCAGCGCCGTGAGGCAGCGAGACCTCCGACTACGGCGTGGTGAGCGGCCGGCAGCGCGCTTCGCCCCACATACGCGACGTGATGTGATCGCGCATTATGTGCTCGTAGAAGCCCATCCAGGACTCATCCCTCGGCTGGCGGCGGTAGCACGGGTCTCCGCCGTCCTCGCCGCTGCGGCGGCCCCCGTCCGAGCTGGGCACGATGGGGTTGGGATAGTCCAGCCGCTCGGAAAACGCCCAGTCGACCTGGTGCAACCACTCGTGCAACTCGACTTCGCCATCGCCCTTCATCCACCCCGGCATGAACATGATCCCCGTCCATCCAGCTCCACCGGGTCCCAGGTCTCCGCCATACGTTCCGCCGAACATCGCGGCCGGCGCGGAGTTCGAATCGCTGTCGCCGACCTTCACGTATGCGAAGACACTGTCGAAGGCGCCCGCCTCATAGCGATCATCGATCAGGCTCTCTACGTCCCACGGGCCAAGCCAGAACGAACCATCCCCCGACATCCGAGTGAGCGGATCGTCAATGACCTCGATCTCGTAGTCAACGCGCAACTGTCCTCGGCTGAGCTTGAAGACCAGATCCGCGAAGGCCGTGAAGCCCTCGACGAGCAGGCCGATGTCCTCGTCAGTCATCGTAACATCGACGCTGCGCTCAGCGCCGCCATCCTTCGGGCTCCACGTCAGTTCGAGCTTGCGGAAGATGAAGGCCTTGGCCTTCCACGCGTTTGCTCGCGCGGGATCCGTGCTTGGTGGCACCAGGCAACTCAACGCCCGCAACCGCGAACCGGCCAAGCGCAACTGCCCCGCGTTGCACGAGCAACTGTCGATGACTCGCTCCCACGCCGCGTATGTGGCCGCCGCATCGAATTCGTGCTGAAGCGCCTGCGCGCGGGCTATCTGCTTGCCCGCGTCCATGAGCGGCTCGACTTGCGCCGGCGACGCCGATATCGCCATCAACAGGCATGCCCAGTTCGCCAATGCCAACCCTCCAATTCCTCAGTCGATCATCTGCGGAGCAGCAACCATCGCTTGACGCTGATGAAGTGCCCGGTTGATGCTTCGTTTCGGCCCACGACCTCAACGGCGATCTCGTGTGACCCCGCGGACAGATCCACCTGCCCCAGCGGAATGACTTCGCCCTCCGTGTCCACACCTGGGCAGTAGGCGTCGAGCGGATCGCCGACCGGCGCGCCATCCACCTTCACCTGCACAATGGCGTACATCGACGCCAAGATGAACTCGCCGCTCAGGTCATACGATCCAGCGTCCACATCCGGAAGCGTGAATGTGATGGAGTCGCCGGGCTTTTCGCCTCCCAGGAACTGCGAGCCCAGGCCGTCCAGGCGCTTCGTGCGAGTGCCCGACTCGGAGCGGAACGGGATGTCGCGCGCTTCAAGAGCGAGTCCAGCGAAGGCGGTCTCAGCCACGGGTTCGAGGAGGACAACGTGCTCGTCGATCCCGTCCTCGAAGGGGAGCGCGACGACGAGCTTCGCCGCGTGGATGCTCGAGTGACCGTCCTTGGTGTACGGGTTGTGCTGCCAAGCCGGCCAGAGCAAGCGCGCGCCATCCGGAAGCGTGACTTTCAGCCCCCCGTATGTGAAGTGCTCGCCGATGCTGCCCTTCGCGAGACGCAGGTCATCCTCGCCGAGGTAGAGCGCGCTGCCACGGGGATTGCGGATCTTCACCGAGTGGTTCAGCAACGGAACGCGCGCCTCTACCCCGCGGCCAGACGGCGCGTGGTACGTCAGAGCGAGGCTGCCATCCGGTCGCGCATCGGCGCGCACCCAACACTCGATGTCGCCGTAGCCGAGGACGAGTCGCGGCATCTCGCCGGACAGATCAAGCCTGCCCGAATCCGGCGTCCACTTCAGATCGACGTCCGGCGTGAAGTTGGGGCTTTCATCGCCCGGCACGTGTTGGAGCAGCGACGGATCGCCGACGGTGAACGTTGACCAGTACGGCTGGATTTTGGTGTTCCCGCCACCCACAACAAGCCCGAGGTCGTCGTGGTAGACGTCGACCAGGTTCTGCCGGTCCTGGATCCACCGGTTGTTGGTGGGATCGCAGGCGTAGCCCGACAGACACCACTGCCACGGCTTGTGGCGCTCAATGACAGCCCCATCGTCCCCTATCGTGCCCCGCCCATGATCCGCCGCCGATGCCGGCGCAATGCCTGAGCCCGAACTGCCATGGAGCAGCATCTGTGCCGCGTATTCCGCGCTCAGTCCGCCGCCAGCCGAGGCGTGGTCCGATACTTGCTTCACCAAGAACCCACGCCCATCCGGCGTGTGAGTGAACCCCACGTTGCCCAGATCGCGCGTGGCATGGTAGATCTGGCGTTCGTCTATGCACGAAACCGATGAGCCATCCGGCCAGAGCACCGAAGAATGGAACTTCGCCGACTTGCCGAGCGCGTCGAGCACGGCCTCGTCGCGTGAATAGTGATAGTAGACACCCAGCGCCTCGACGTAGACGCGGTTGTATCCGACCACCGGGCCACTGTGCTCCGACCAGTAGCCTCCTGGATCCTGATGCTCGATCACGCGCGCCATCATGCCCTTCGCGGCCGCCTTCCACTCATCATTGCCGAAGCATTCGCCCGCGATGTAGAGCGCCATGGCGTGGTGGCAGGGGATGTTGTGCACCCCGCCATCCATGTAGCGTCGGATGCCCTTGAACCCGAGCAGCAGGCCCTCGTCCCACCGGTTGCGGACGTCGGCCGGAAGCGCCTCGCCGACGAGGTGATACGCGCGGATCCAGCGGCTGTAGGTCCAGGGCATGTGGATCTGGCCCCACGTGGAGTTGTCCTTCTTGCGAAAGATCCACATCCCCTTTTCGTCCTGATCGTCGACCAGCGCGAGCCCACCCTTGCCGATCGCATCCAGCAGATCGGCATCGTGATACCACGGGTTGTCCGGGTGCTCGACGGCCCAGGCCGCCGCCAGCGGAAGAAGCACATTCTGGTCCGTGCAGATCCACGGGTCTGAGCCAAACCGCCCGGTCTCCCGGTCTTGGCTATCGAGGATGGCCTGAATTCCATCGGCCAACTCCCGAGCGAGGTAGTCGCGCGGGGGCCACTCGCTGAAGTCGGGCGCGTCCTGTGCGGCGGCGGGCACGAGCAGTGCGGGGCAGAGCATCAGTGGTAA
>PVBE011102966.1_pt1 | contig 26874 bp, 33 predicted proteins | sample 1631181 | NCBI WGS metagenome assembly PVBE01 (sample SAMN08397723, study PRJNA350692) | Marine metagenome, whole genome shotgun sequencing project. | isolation source: water | place: Pacific Ocean | collected 2012-04
ATCATTGCGAATCTCCTTCAGTCCCTCAAAAGTTTCTGTACATGGATCAGTACCAATATAATTAATATTGGCTGTAATAGAGCCCAACAAACGACCTCCATAACCACAACTCATATCCCAAACAACTCCAGAATCTGTACCAAATAGTGGAGACTCTTTCTCCACATATTTATCATATAACATAGCAGCTGCTGTTGGCCTAAAGTTAGAAACGGCTTGTGTGCCTGAATATCTGCGGAGTAATGATCTCATATCTGATGCTGTTATTCTATGATATTCTTTTTGATCCCAAAACGTGCCTGATAATAATTTTTTAATTCCTTTTTTGAAATGCTCTTCATCATCCCAAATCTCCATAGGAGTTTTCATCTTCCCACATACTATGCCCCAATGATGTGGCATATAACTCCATGCTAAAGAAAGACCGTGGGCAGAAGAGCCCACAGCTTTAGTATTTGGTTTAAAAAGTGTTGATCTATCAAATTTAATTAATTTATTAAATTCGTTTGCTCGCCAACTATAATCTGTGGGGTAGTATGGAAAGCCCTTTTCTTTCCATTCATCATAGACATAATCAATTATTTTTTTATCTATTTGAACCGACATTGGGACATCACCTCTGTTAAACAAGCTAACAGATTTATTTCTTGATCAGCTACAAAAGCACTTTTATATTGATACTCTCCTAAAATAATAACAGCAGCGGGTATGGTGCTAGGTTCCAAATATATGTATAGTGTGTCGTAAATCTTACGAAATATTTTCGTAGGGTCGTTGTCTATGTTATCAACTACCCATTTACGAACTTCTGAAAACTCCTTGGCCTTTAGGTGGAATGTCAAATCTTTCATATTGACTTCTGAAAGGTTGACTAGGATGCCAGAGTCTATTTGGCCTGAAGCACCATACCGCTGCAACTCGTTCAACACTCGCCGATTATCCGGGAAGTGTTTCATAATTAATTCTGCTACAACTTTCTTTTCATACTCTACATTCTGTTCTTTAAGTATATTACAACAACGCTCAAGCAATTCGGTGGCCAACTTCTGTCGGCCACCATTAACCTTAAACTCAATAACCGAACATCGGGAATGAAGCGGTGCAATAATTCTATTTTTATAATTGCAAGTAAAGATAAACCTGCAATTGTTATGAAATTCCTCAATGAACCCACGGAGAGCAGGTTGCGTTGATTGAGGATTGAGGTAATCTGCTTCGTCTAGTATTATTACCTTCTGTCCACCCTGTAGTGATACAGTAGAAGCAAAGTTTTTGATTTTTGTCCGTAGAATATCAATACCGGATTCCTCCGATCCATTGATAATCATATAGTCACGGTTGAGCTCTTCACAAAGAGCTCGGGCTACTGTTGTCTTACCAACACCTGAACCGCCCGATAAAATTAAATTAGGTAATTCATTATTCTCTACAAATTCCTTAAAAGATTTTTTAATATTATTAGATAATATACAATCTTCAATCGACCTCGGCCTGTACTCCTCCACCCAGAGTAGTGATTTCTTCATAATTTTCCACCTTAATCAGCTTTTGCCTCCATTGCAATCCAATAAGAAGCTTTTTTGCCTTCCCAATTACTAACGCCTGATTCTTCCGAACCAAATAATTCATAATCTCCAGAAATTAGTTTTAAATTATCTGCTTTAAAATGATAATTAAAATCTCCTCCAGCCCTGGTTACACCCAAATCTAATGTATAATTATTTGATGTTGTATTTTTAACATCAGTTGCTTCTATAAGTACAGTCTGATTATCAGAGCGAATAAGAATATCAGGAAGTTGCATCACTGCTGATGCCTTCAAAACATCTTTCAATTTCTTTTCGGTGATAGTAATACTTTGCCCCACTTCCGGAGGATTAAAAACCTCCGGAGGAGTTGTGAGAATAGATGGATCAGAATAAAAATATTTAATCTTAGTATATCCTCCATTCACTGTAAGATAACTATCATTTTCAAACTTCAGCTCTGGACTATCAACCAAAGTCAATACACCCAGAAATTCATTTAGGTCATAAATACCAAAATTTCTAGGAAAATTCTCAGATACATTTGCTGTACCTAAAATATTTTTCATTGTTGACATTGTTTGAAGTTCACTACCAGATTTAACCAAAATATTTTGGTTAATGTCAGAAAAATTCTTTAGCACATTAACTGTATTTTCACTTAATTTCATTACCAATTCCTCACTTCATCTCGCAAATCTAAAGAATCCTCAGGAATATAAAGACCCTTAGATTCTGCCCAATCAAATAATTGTTCTAGACCTATTGCAGTAGCTTTCAAAACTTTCTTCATCTTATCATTCTCACTTCTTAAATTATCCATTTCTTCTAATACTTCATCCATCTTCACTCTCCGTATCATGTATATGTAACATGATTATTCCATAATGTAAAATTTTCATAAGGTCGTCTTTATTCTTGCCGCCTTTACGGCCATATCGTTGGGCATACTTCAAAAGGTTACCCAGACAAAAACCGGGTCCATGACCACAGTCTACTATAAATTCTGTGGCCTGATACTTACCCTTAGCATAATGCTGTGAGTAAGTACCATCCACATAGTCTTTTAAATCCTGTATGGATTTATTTTCACCAAATGCATAATTAATTTTAGACATACATCCATAATATCATAAAATCAATGACTAGTCAAGGCTAAAATTAAGCAGCCTCCTCTTTATGAAGCATGTCCCAGGCTGGGTCATGAATATCGCTGAGCTCAGGAATATCATCCACATCAAAACTATAGTTGTGATTTAACTGATAAAAAGACCTTGTTTTAGTATTATAACGAAATGGTTTTGTCAAATCGTGATATGAACCTAAAGCAGGCAAAGCACCCCAAATCTTAATCCTATTATAAAGTGGGTTGTCTACACCAAAGAAAGATTTACAAACATCACTCAATATATCTTCAAATTTAGTCACAAAACCTATACACCTATTTCGATAACTATGTTCTAATGAATATCCTGACAATGTACCAGTTTGTAACATAATACGGATTTCAGCATCCGGATTTTGTACTGCTAACTTAACCGCTTTCACAAAAGCTTTTGATACCGTATCAGTGGAATTAACCATATAAATGTTTTTGGTATCAGAATCAAGCTTACAATCTTTCATAAATTGTGTAATATTAAAATCTCCAGCTTTACTGTTTGACCAAGAAATAATAATATCCAAATTTTCTGTTGACTGACCCAGCTGTATAGCCTGCCAGTATTGAAAGTCATTATAAATTGAAAAAACGAGCTGCTCTCTTGTAGTAAACTGAAACACTCCTTCACCACAGCTGTGATGTACAAACTCCCGGATATCATCGAAGGTAGCTGGAATACCGGCCTCCCCCTTTGATTCTAAAAACCGTCTAGTAGCTTTGATACCAATCCTCCGAACATCAGCTGGTTGCAGAGGAGTAGCTGGATCGTGTATAGAATTCATACTCAAGCCAGCAACATCTAATGAATGTTCCACTTTGGCGTCGGAATATCCAGGCTTACGTTTATAAACAGCTACAATAGCATTTTTTGTATCGAAAGGACTAGAACGTAAAATATTTGTTCTTGTGTTGCCAGTAATAATATGATAGTTTTTACCATCAAAGAATACTGCTATTGGTGGGTGTTTAAGTTTATACCCATTTCTTTCAATATTTTGTTGTATAGCTTGTCGCCGATTGGTTGCGACCTGGCTGCCAGCACGGTACTGCTGTTGAGTAATTTCAAATTGGTCGTGTGGAAGTAATATGAAACCGACAAATTCAAGAGCAGGAGCACCAGGAATCTCTACAAATAATTCCGGGTAAGCCTTCTCCCAATTGACAAGTTCATTATTTTTAACAATATTTAAGTGTTGTTCGGTAAATTCTTTTACCTTTGTAATATCGACTATATTACACATGTTTTATATCCTCATGCCTGACGGTTATGCCGTACAGACTTCATCAATATGTCCAAGATTGACCGCAGGGCGGTGTCATAGAACACAAAGAGCTTAATTGCTCCTATACTATATATTATCTCATGTTTCTCTAGGTTTGTCAAGGCTTTTTATAAAAAAGCCCATCCGAAGATGGGCTTTCTTACAAAAGAATGATTTACTTCTTCTGATTTACAAAATCATAAAACTTCTGAGCAGTTTCCATAATCTGTTCAGCACCTGGCACTTCAGGCATTTCTACCTTTGTTACCAATTGGTTGTTTTCAGGTTGGATACTTGTTTCAAACTGGCCCCATTTTGCATAGTAATCATTCTCAACATAATGCTGAGCCATGCCAAGTAGTTCAGTTCTGATTTCATAACCATTCTTATTGATGGTTACCTGTGGCAATTTTGCCGCTTCGGCAAACTTCTGCCATTGTGTTTCAGTTGTTTTATTTTCACTCATTTTATTTCTCCTGTGTGTGTGTTTAATGTTAACCTATTTTTACGAGTCTTGGTTTTTTCTCGTCTGGAATGACACGCTCAAGATCAATCATGAGCATCCCATTTTCCATCTTTGCGCTATTTACCACAACATCATCAGCCAAAGTCCAACTACGGCTAAACTGTCGATATGAAATGCCACGGTGCAAAAGTTCTCCATCTTCCTCAGCCTTCTTTTCCTTATTCCGAACAGTCAAAGTACCATCGGCTACTTCAACTTCCAAATCCTCCTGAGATAATCCGGCAAGAGCCAATTCAATAACAAATTTAGATTCGCCGTCTTTACGAATGTTGTAGGGTGGGAATCCAGTATTACGCTGGTGTAATGCATAATGGTCATGCAACCGGTCAAAGACACGGTCAAAGCCAACAGCATAGGGGGTTAAAAGTTCACGATCAAAGTGATCGAACACGTTTGCGAGTGCTTGTGTAGTTACCATTTCAGTATCCTCCTTAAATATCAAGCAAGGTTAAATTGAGAAACCCCGAAGGCATTTCTCACTTCTATTTATAAGGATAACATCTTCTAGTGGGTTTGTCAATCCTTTTTTCATAACACATTTACTTCATATCTTTTCATAAAATTCTTAACATCCATTTCATCATTAACCATAGGCATACCCTTAATATTTAGAGAAGTGTTGAGTAACATAGGTACACCAGTCTTATTATACCATTCTTCCAAAATTTCCCGTATCACCGATTTACAATTTGGTTTAACCAACTGTACTCTCGATGTGCCATCTACATGAGTTACAGAATCATAATCATGTTTAGCATAAGATACAAATTGCATATATTCATTCATAGGTCCATCAAAATATTCATCTGCATATTCTTCCAATATTGCAGGTGCAAAAGGTCTATACTTCTGTCTGCGTTTTATTTCATTAACCTTATCCTTTATATCCAATCTACAATCAGCAAGTAAAGATCGGTTACCTAACGCTCTTGGACCAAACTCAGCTCTTTCAGACGCCACACCACACACACCACTTTTCAAAAGTTCTTTAACAATCTTCTTTGGATTTGATCTCGGCAATTCATATCCCAAATAGGGATCTACCCAATTCAACTTTTCTCCATAATATAATGATGCAGCTCCTAAAGATGATCCGGCATCACCGGGGTTAGGCATTATCCATATGTTCTTATTCTTTATCTTTGAATTTGCCACACAATTCAAAGCGCAACCACCCATCAATATAAGATTATCTTTAGGACACAATTCAACCAAACTCAATAATTCTTTTTCATAAAGGAATTGTACTGATGCAGCTAAATCTTCCTCTCTAGCATTTGGTTTATAATTACCCAAACCTTTATGATTATTTCTTGATAGTAATTCTGACAAATCATAAATCGGTTCTCCATATGCAGCCATACCCATCGTAATATATTCATCTTCATTTGGTTTTAATCCTATACGATGTGTTACAGCTGAATATAATAGACCCAAAGAATATGGATACTTCCAACTAATAACCTTTTGTATACCATCCCAAATAGAAATAGTATCCCATTCACCTATAGCATCTATTACTAAAATATTACAATCATCAAAAGGTGATGTGAAATATCCTGCAGCTGCATGGCTTTGATGGTGTGAGTAAGCATAATCATATGGTATAGTAGTCTTTCTTCTCTTCCATCCTTGACCAGAATATAATCTCCGAATATTTTTTAAAAAAGACTTCTCATAAAAAACAACCACATCTGATTCCTTTATCTGATGTGGGTGTATTAATCTATCATTCTTCTTTTTAGAGTAACGTTCAGCGTGAGATGCATAAAGAATTTCACCGTTCTCTATTAACGTTACACCAGCATCATGGTACCCTTCACTAAACCCTAGGATCTTCATCATCATACTCATAGATAAAGGTTGGAGAATCATACTTAGGTTTGTTTCTATTTTTTATCCTATAATATAATAAAATAATTTTTACTTTTAACCGCAAATATAAATCTTTCATTCTAATAACTCCGGATATAGTTTAGAAACTCCATCATAAAATACTCGAGCTATAACAGCATGTCCCTTTTCATTTGGATGCCTATCTTTCTCTGAGATTTCAAATTGTAAATAAAAATTCTTTCCCATATCAGTAAATTCCCCTGTCCCAGCATCGCGGCCGCGGGCCGGGCATGGGGCTGCCATGAAGCTCTTCCAAAGAGCACCATCATAATTATATCCATCTCCAAACAAAGGCCAACCAATAAATTTTTCAATATCAAAATAATGTTGATATTTTTTGAAATACAAAAATATATCATCTATCTCAGGAGCCCACAAATCACTAGTAATTTTTATATAACTCATCTTAAAAACTTTCTCACGATTCGACGATTTGAAAGATTTAAATGGCGGCAGACCTTGAAAAAAAAGATAAGGTATATTTTTCTTCTTCGATAAAGATTCTACTAAATAAAAATTTCTAAAATTCTCCTTTATAGTTTCTTGTAATAAGGAATCACAAATTTGTTTGTCTGACCCTGCAATATCCGGATCCACTAAACTTGAAGCAGCAAATTCTAACAAATCATTATGCATTAGTATTCTTTTTTTCCTGTTTGCACTTTTTTTTATTCCATTATCCATAAGGAACCAAGGCCTTGGGCCTATCACTGGAACATCCGGTATTGGAATCAAAGGGAATCTAGTAAATTCTGACCATAAACAACAAATCAATCCTATATCCTTATTCGGATTATCCATTATATATTCAAATATATTAGAAGAAATTTTATGATTACCAAAACCAGACTGTCCCACATTAACACATTCCATATCTAATAGGTTGGCTAATTTTTCTGGCCATCTAGGAAAATCCATAAATGCAGATGGGTCATCGTTTGAACTTGATTGGTGTTGTGTAAAACTACAACCAGAAGCCAATAAAATTTTTCTACTCATATAGTGGGTTTGTCAATCCTTATTATAATATTTCTTTGAAGGTTTTAGCATTTCATATACTGTAGGGTCCATTGCCTTTTTATATCTTTGCTGAAACCTCTCTGAATTTGAAATGCGGAATACTATATTATGTTTTGCAGCTAATTCTCTTCCTTCTTCAATAGAATTTTCATTATAACCAAAAACAATCCAAGTCCAACCAATATAACACCCCATATCTGAGCCCATTTTCATCATCTCAAACACTTGTTCTCCGTTTTGGTTGACTCTATATTTTGAACTCTGGTGTGGAAGTCCATCTAAAGCAAAAAACCAATGAACTGGAGCATCTTGCGCTGATACACCTTCACCTGGACGTGATAATTGGAAAACAGTTTCCCACCAATCTCTTTTCTTACCAGACCCATTGGTCATTATCATTAATTTTCTTTTATATTTTTCTATAACAATTTTCATTAATTCTATAAATTTTGGATGATATATTGGGTCGGACAAAGTTCCGCAAAAAACTAAATCATCAAAAAATTTACATAACTTTTCTAATTCGGCAGTTCGTATGTTACCATACTCCCTTTTAGCTTCTTTTACTAATTCAGGTTGAAGTGTCCTTATACACATGGGGCATTGTATTGGGCAAGAATATCCTAAATCAACCGAAATTATACTTCCTTCTCTTTCTTCATTAATAATAGTTTCTGGGACATTACGATTAAATATATTTTTAAAAAATTTCTCTTTAGATGGCAGATGCTCAAATATGGGGATGAAAGGTGACAAATTGTTGTCGTATTTGTTACCAAATATATCAACATCATTAAATCCACATTCTCGGTGACATTCCTGCGGCAGCAGCTCTTGGTGAGAAATTAATTTATTAATAAAATCGTCCCATTGGTCTGAAAGTAAAATTTCTTCTACTGTATCCACATTTTTTAATTTTAGTTCTTCATCATATATTCCTAGGTGCTCACTGACGATATTCTTATCAGTCAACCAACAACATGGAGAAATATGCCCATTGGACATAAATATTAATGAGTTGATCATTGCTCTCTGCATACATCTAGGATTTAACACTACAAAACCTCTTACAAAGGACACAAGTATTTTTTTCTATTTGCCATGATTCGGGTAATGTTTTTGTAAACCATTCTGAATTAATAATTTCTTCCAAAGGTTTTTTAAAAATATTATAATCATCTTTGTTTTTATAATACTCCAATATTATTTTCATATTATAATAGCCTACTCTTCCAGGCCGGGTTGATGAAATTTCCCAACTATCCAAACCTATAGTATTCTCCCGTTCATACACATTATTAGAAAAAAAACAACACGGCCATACCTGGCCATCCACACCCACCACAATTCTTTTATTTAACATCCACTCACATTCAATTGCTGGCATGTCTTATTTTTTCCAAATGCTCATCGTTGGATAGATCCCACCAAACCCAAAAAAAATCATTCGCTTGGCGATGAGATCCCTTTTCTGATTTACCTGTTGCTTTAAATTTAGATGGTTGTAATTTTTGTTTCTGACCTGATCTATCAACAAATATAAAATCTTTAGTTGGTATATAACCCTTTTCGCCTGTACCTGGAGGATCATCCAATTTAAAAAATCTATCTGATTCTATAAAGGTGATACCAGTAGCCCCTCTCCGCTTTGACAACAGAGCTATATCATACATACTTTTTCTATTGTGCTCAAAAATAACAGAGAACGCTGTTGCTTTAGCTTTTGTATTGCTAAAAGATTCCATATTATTTAAAATCTTTTCTAAATTGGTGTTTTGCCTATATAAAGAATGTTGTTCTTGTGTAACACCATCTATATCAAAAACTACAATCAGCCGGGAATCACCTACTTTCCCCAACTCCCACCACCACTCCTCATTTCTAACACTACCATTAGTATTAATCTGTACCCATGGCAAAAAAGAATTATCTACAATGTACTCAACAATTTTAAGTATATCTTTATTTAAAATTGGATCTCCCCATGTACCACAAAAATCAAAACGATGAATCTTATTTAAAATTTGTTTGGGGAAAGCTTTTTTAAAATCTTCTAAAGACCATTGCTTAAGAGGAAGCCAATCTATTTTCTCAAGACCATTAGGATTTGTTCTGTGGCACTGAGGACACTTAGCATTACAATAAGTGGATAAATCTATCCACATTATCAATTCATTGTTATCAAATGATTTATTAAAATTAACTATTGGAGGAAAACCCACCATACTAAAGTTCCCAAAAAAGACCAAAGCAATATTTTTTTACCATGAATTAAAAAGTAATTAATGGTACGCAATGGTTTTAGACTACCAATTTCTTGATGTATAGATAATGCTCGCCTCAACTCCGTTCTAACTGGTAAAGGAAATGGCTTCATATCAGCCGACCATTCATCCCAAGTCTGAATTGGATCCATATGTGATTCTTTATAAGCAGTTTCGTAAACCTTCTGTGATGGCCAATCTTCACACCAACTTAACAAACGTATATAATCATCGTCATCCATATCCTTATAATTTGGTTCAGCGCTTGGTAAATAATTTGCGATGCGGCCTAATACTAATTTTGACAATTTCCCATCGAACATATTAATATCCTCGTTTTTTAATTAATTCAAATCTCTTTCGAGCTCTTAATTGAGCCTTGAGCTTCCTTCTAGCCTGCTGTAAATGGTATGTTGAAGCTTTTTTATCAAAAGTAACACCATTCAAGTGGTCTATTTCATGTTGAAGTATTCGGGAGGTCATTCCGCTAAATTCATCTACCTCTCGTTCACCTTCTTCTGTATACCATTCCATAATGATATGATTTGGTCTTTTAATTTTTAAAAACATTCCAGGATAACTTAAACAACCCTCAACCATATAAGTTAATTCATTATCTGGATATGTATTTGTAGTTTGATCCCAAAATATCTGTGGATTAAAAAAAGCTTTAGCATAATCCTCAGCACCTTCAACAGTCATGTCACTTAAACCAATAACAAATACTCTACTATTTATTCCAAGTTGTGGAGCTGACAGCCCAAGACCAGCTTTTTCCTGCCGGACCGCTTGCAAATTGGTTATAAGTTCTTCTTGATCCACAATTGGATTTTCAAAATCAAAAGGAGCACAAACCTCTTTCAATATTTGATTTTTTTCTGTAACTAATTTCATCATATTAACCTACTATTTTACTAAAATTATTTTGCTTCTCAAACCGAATTGTAGAATCAAACTTATCTACATTAAGGTCACTTTTATGTGATATAATAAACACATTTTCTCCTGACAATTTATTTACTATCTTTAAAAACTCATCTGTTCCATTATAATCCAATGACGAATCAAATATTTCATCAAGTATCAAAAGATTTGTATTGGTGCTATTCTTCATCTTTGCTATCTGTCGCCATGTAAACAACAACGCCAAGTCTATTCTCATCTTCTCGCCTTCACTAAAGTTATCATAACCAAACACATCTCGATATCTAGACCTGATTGTTTCTTTAAACTCCTCATCTAACTCAAACTTAACTTGAAACTCTAATGCTGAAAGATAACTATTAATAAGTTTATTCATCACTGGTAAATATCGTTTAATAATTTTAGTCTTAATGCCAGAATCTTGTAAAAGTTGTTTTGCTAACGCTAGATAATTATTATCTTCTGTTAATTTCTCTTTTTGTTTATTAATAGTTTTTAATTCATCATTATAAATTTTAAGTTTGGTTTTTTCTTCTGTTAATTCAGCATCAATGTTTTCCAAATCCTTTATCTGGTTTAATAAATCCTTATTAAATGATGTGATGGAATTTATTGATGTTGTTTTCTTAGCAGTATCAACCTCTAACTCTCGACTATCTTTCTCTATATTTTTATACAGAATGTGTCTTGCCTCCATTTCTCCTAACCTTTCAGACATTTCAGTAGACGCTTCAATATACAGATTACATTTTTCTGTAAGAGTATTTACCGTATTCTCTTTAAAACTTTTATCTATAGGCTGTTCGCAAGTAGGGCACTCATCATTATCTTTATAAAAATTAATATCCTTTTCTATTTTCCTTTGGTTGTCCTGTATTTTATTTTTTACTGATTGGTGATTAAACAATTCTTCTTGTAAGGCTGTCTGTTTAGGTAAAATATTATTTTGCCATTCATCAATTTTAGATTGCAAGTCAGCGACCTGGCCGTTGAGTTTAAGCATCTCATTTTCATTCTTTTTTATCTTCACCTCTAACGCTGTTTTATTAGACTTGCTTTTTTCTTTAGTCTTTAAAATGTGGTCTGCAGCCATACTAATTTTGGTGTCTACTAAATTAAACTCATGAGTAATATCTCTCTGTCTTTCTTTCATATCTTTAATACGATACTTGAGAATATAATTCATTAAAGAAAATATCTTAATGTCTAAAATCTCCTCAACCACTTCACGCCTATGAGCTGGTGTCAATTGCATAAATGGAACAAAGGACGATGAGCCTAAAATAACTACCTGTGTAAACGACCTGTAATTTAATTTGAGAATGTTTGATTCTAAATGTTTTTGATAATCCCTCACACTAGCATCTTGATTTATCATCTTATCATTCTTATAAATCTCAAATCTATTTGGTTTAATTCCGCGGATGATATGATATCTAATTCTACCTATATTAAATTTTACCTCAACTCTACAATCACGCTCATTTACAGAGTTTACTAATTGATCCTTTTTAATGTTCCGGAAAGCCTTACCAAATAAACCAAAAGTCAAGGCATCCAACATCGTTGATTTTCCTGACCCATTCTCTCCACTAATTAATGTAGTATTCTCCTTATTTAAATGTATAATTATTGGAGTATTCCCTGTTGATAGGAAATTTTTAAATTCGATGGTTTTAAATTTAATCATTCAACTTCATTCGCTTCTACATACAGACCCTTAAGCAGTCTATTCAGTTTCTTCTTATTTAATAACTTGCTGTCTATCTCATTTACATACTTTTCCAATAACGACATAGTATCCTCGATTTCTTCCAACTCACTATCAGCTATAGTATCGGGGTCTAAGTCACTAAAGTCCTCAACTATCTTCAGCTCAAAAAAGTTCCCCTCGTTGTAGCATCGCTCCACAAAACGATCAAAGGTATAAAAATCTGTTTTTTGTATAACTACAATCTTTACATAACACCCATCATATTCAACCAAATCAATTTTTGTTGTATCTTCTTTAGTGTCATCATAATAAATCTTTTTAAATAACTTATAGGGGTTTTGATAAAACTCAATCTCTCTAGTTTCGGTATCAAATATGTGAAATCCTTTTTTAGTATTCCAATCATTCCAAAACATTTCATATGGAGATCCTAAATAACGAATATGGCCATCATCTTGCTGTTGGTGGAAGTGTCCTGAAAATACTCTTTCATATCTCTTAAATAACTCTCGTTCCAAACCATGGTCACAATAAAATCCAGGAATCATTTCACTTCCCATAATAGCTAAATGGCCCATAAGAATCTCTGCTGCAGCTGATTTTATTTTATGTATAGATTTAGCATAATGAGCAGATGCTATCCATGGAACCATAAGTATATCCAACCCATCAAAAGTAGCAACTTCTGGAATGTCCTGATAAACTTTAATATTATCATACTCAGCGCAAGTTAATGATATTGAATTTACTTCATTATTATTTTTATAATAACAATCATGGTTACCAACCAACATATGAACATCATATTGCCTTGCAGGCTCAAAAAACATTTCCTTTGCTAATTTTAAACTATTAAAATTTGAATATTTCCTTCTATCAAATACGTCCCCTAAATGGATAATTGTTGTAATATTTTGTCTTGAACATTCCGGAAAAAATATAGTTTTATAAAATTGCCTTTGGTGTTCGGCAAAAGACAAACTATCGTTTCGACCACCATGATGGGTGTCGCTTATTAACGCTACCTTCATATATTTTATTCATCTTGGTGAAAAGTATACTTGTCTAGCATTTCCACAAATTGTTGTTGATATTCCCTTTCATCATCGTGTGCTTGTAAAGCTATACGAGATTCTATGTTAGATTCTTTCAATAATTTCTCCTTAATCTTCTGCTGTTTCTTTTCTTTTAAAATTCTACGAACAAAAGCATAATAAATTATTTGGGTAAAATATGCAAACGGATTAGAAGATTTTTCTGGATCAAATCTATCTATATATTGTAAGCAATTTTCTATACCATCAGAAATCATTTCTTCACGATAGGTATAATTGATAAAATTCGGCCGAAAAGATAAATGATTAGCAATCTTCAGGATACATTCTCCCAAATAATTACTAATCTGTGGTGGAGGATCTCCAACAGATTCAGCCTCTTTAATTAACTCTTTTCTCTCTATTACTGCTGCTAAGAACTCTTTGTTATTTACATAATGTATTGATTTTTTCTTTGTTTTTTTAGCCATTAGGGTCTCCAATTAACCCCGCAGCATACCCTCTTGTTGTGGGTTTACATAATCATTAAACAAACCGATAATAACTTCTACAGCATCATCTAAATTATCTAATCTCCACGATGCATTGCGTTGGATAAGAGGATGTTCCATCATATATTCATCATCAGATACTACAATTAATGGTTTTCTCAAACCAATAGCCCATCCGATTTCAATAATAGTACCAATAGATGGTCGTCTATCATTCATATACTTTGGTAGGTAAGCTAGTACCAAATCAGAAGATTCAGTATCTAACCAATTCTTTGCATTAATGGCACGGGCATCTGACCACATAGGATCAGTAGCACCATCGTCTGTATAAACCATACCTTTTTTCAAAGGTTCACACCTTAGTGGAGATATACCAATTATATTGTGTGGTAAACGATCTTGCACCAAATATCTCCAACTATTTCCCTCATCCGCTGTACACCCTGCAATTGGGCCTGCGAGATAAACATACTTCTTCATATTTAAAAATGTCCTTTTTTTGTTTAGACTGTTCCAGCCTAACACATTTAAAGTACATTGTCAAGTTTTTCTGTTATTAAATAAATTTAATTGTTTATTGCTTTCATCACTCCAAGAACCAACATCCAATGTTTTTAGGTCAAACTCCCTATCAATATATTTCCATTCCACACTAACTGGACTAAAGGCCTTTAAGAAGTTAAATACTATCTGTGGATCAAATGGCCCACAAGTATACACGTCCAACTGCATCAATGCGGGGAAGGCTTCTTCCCATACATGGACAGCAATGTGACTGGTTTCTATAATAGCAACCGCAGTTAGTCCTTTATTGCCTTCAACATCAACATAGGCAAAATGAGGCCCATGTAAGAGTTTCATGCCAATCTTATCAATCAGGTGTTTGATCCATAATACTAGAGATTCGCCATCATTCTTTTGTGGCGGATCATTCACCTCTGCCCTGATAATAATATGTTTGTGTTCTGGTTTTTCCATATTTTTACCTTGACATTTCCTGGTTTATATGATACCCTAAGCTTAGCGACCCAGGAAGAAAAGAGACCCTATGGTTAATGAAGTATCTTTGGAACATTATTTGGTGGTCCAAAATCAATATCCTCTTCACTATCTTCCAAATTAGCAGCTTCTTGTAATACTTCAGCTATTTTCTCCATTCGAGTATTAAGTTCAGCTTCATTAGTATTTTCTGCTAAAGATTCAGTCATGGTCATCTCCTCCCTTATTCTAGAAGATATCATTTTATAATAAACAACTACTTCAGTAGCTAGGTCTCCAAATGAAAGTATCTTATCCTTATAAATTACAGATTCCATATCCTTACTATATTTCATCCAACGGTCTAAACCAACATGCTCAACAGTCCGAGTTTCACCCCCTCCTCTTTTTCCAGAAGGAAGTATTATATCTTGCTTACGAATTATTAAAGGGAGGTCCACAATTAAGGCATCAGAATATTCTTCTAATATTTTACAAAGTATATCATCCCCATTAACTAATTTAATAAGTTTAAATTCAGAAAGATGTGGCTTAGATGTTACATCTGAATAGCGTTCCATAGAATTATTTATATCTTTCAATGTCTTCCTCACTACATTCACTACCATATTGTATTTCTAATATCTTACAGACCTTATCTGTATGATTCTTTATACTGTGCCACATTTCAACAGGAATATATTGATGCTCATGGTATTTCAATATCTTTGTTGACCTATGGTTATTTACAGTACACTCACCTTCAGTTACTAACCAAAGTTCATTACGTTTGAAATGTCTTTGATGACTCATTTCCTTACCAGGCAGTATCACTAGTTCTTTTACCTTAGTTCTATCACCTTCTTTTAGGACTTGCCACCAACCCCATTCTCTTTTAGTCTTTACTAACTCACTGGATGAGTTCCTTTTATCTGTACCACCTACACCAAATGCAAACTCTAGTTTAACATCACCAACGGTGGTGCCTATCTCAGGAATATTATCTTCTGTTCTGTCTCCACCATTACAGAAAACAATCTTATGTACATCATACTCTCCAACACATCTTCGTATAGCATCACAGGAACTATCATCAGTATCATCAAAACCAAATACCTTATGTATTCCAGAAATACTCTCTAATATTTCTTTACGTTCTGCAAATGGCATACTAACATATCCTTTCTTACGATACAACCACGAATCACTGTTGAGCCCTACAGCCACTAAAAAACTTATCTCTGATGCACTCTTTATTAGTGCCAGATGTCCTGAATGTAATGTATCAAATCCACCTGTTATTAATGCGACTTTCATTTTAATTTCACCGGTATTATATCGTAATCAAAATCTTCTGTAGCATATATTTTAATCCTTTCAGATAAATGATTTAGTGTATAATTGTTCTTTCCATTATAACATAAGTCATCTGATATGTCAAACAGCTGGAGAGACCTTTTATCTCCAGCTATCCTCAATCCACGACCTATACTTTGGAGTACTTTTATTTGTGATTTGTAAGGAGAAGCAAATATTATATTATGTATTCGTTTGATATTTACACCTAAAGAGAATGTTCCATATGAAGCTACTATAATACAGTTATCATTTTTTTCTACTAACCCTCTGATATCCTCTCGGTCTGCTGTCGGAGTAGCTCCATAGACTAGATACACTGGCCTATCACCATCACACCTATTAACAATATTCTCATGCAATGGTAATAATTGCTTTTCTACATATTGAGCTAACAATAAAGTATTAGAATCTAATGATGATGCTAAATTAGCAATAAAATTATTTCTTGCTTCATGTGTAGATAGATATTCCATTTCTTGCTGATAAGTTTTACTTTTCATCAGCATTTTATTTCTCTTTGTGTGCTCTAATACTAACACATGGATGTGGAGATTAGAAAGCTCTTTTCTTTCTATTAATTTAGATGTTGTTGTAACTTGCTCATGTACATTAAATAAGCCTTCTAACACAAGACGGTGTATCTCTGTGCCATCTAATGTGCCTGTAAGACCTACACGATATCTACAATCATGTAACTTGGTCATAATACCAGTTAAAGATTTGGCCTTCGCAAGATGAGCTTCATCAACAAAAACTGCACCAAATTGATTGAAATATCCTTTGGGTAATTTATAAATGGATTGCCATGTGGAAATGACAACCTCCTTATCTGTATTCTTATTAGATCCAGCATATAATCTGTGACAATATGTATCCGGAAACCAACCATAATCAGCAAAATCAGAATACATCTGTTCTACTAAACTTGTCGTTGGTACAACTATAAGTATTTTCTTTTCTTCAAACTTCTGTACATAATATCTAACTAGAGCATAGACAATGAAAGATTTGCCTGATCCGGTAGGAGAAAGAATAAGCCCACGGTCGTGTTCTAGAATATTATGTATAGCTTCTATTTGATAATCTCTTGCTCTGAATTTTCCCTTCTCAATAGACCTAATAAATTTTTTGGTGAGATTTTTATCCACCTTCTTCGGCACAAAATCTTCTGAGAGTTGGACTTTATGGCCCTGTTCCTTGAGAAACTTGCATACATACGGTAATAATCCAAAATAGATTTTGCCAGTACCAGGAGAGAATAATCTGATTTTACCGTCCCATATTCTTCGTCTGACGGACGGCATGAACTTCGCATTTGGAACTTCAAACGTAAAAAATTGACCGAGTTCTTGAGCAATACTTGGCTCACATCTAATTCTGATATATACTTCATTAAATTTTTCAATAATAACAGACACAACTATTCACCATGTAAGAATTTCTTCCATTCTATAGTATTACGAATGTTCCAATTTCTGTTATTAATCTCCCTTAATATTCTTTCCAGATAGTCTACTATCTGTTTAGTATAAGCCATTCTCTGGCTTAATTGTTGCAACTCACCATCAGCTTCTAAATAAATGCCAATGTCAGCTTTGAGTATTTTTAAATCAAATGGTTTTTCAGCATAAACTTCTGCTGGAGCCTTACCAGTATAATACTCCCATTTCACACGATACAATATTTTATAATCATCTTTCAGTTTTTTATACTGTAATGACTGTTGTGTATAATATTTCAAATACTTGTTATGTAGTTGTGGAGTCCGAATTGACTCCAAATCTAATTCAGTATCATCAATTTTCAAATCACGTTCTACTTCATTATATAAATCATCTATCTTCATCATCTTCACCTAAAAAAAAAGGGAATCAGCTCGCCGAATATATTATAAATCTATGTAATCTTCTTTAATGTTTAAAAAAGATTCTACACCAAATTCATCACTCACGCATCGGCCAGCGAGCCGTTCCAAAATTATTTATACAGATTCTATATCAAACCAGCTAAAAGCAAAGGTTAAATCACAAGTTAAATAACTTGTATCAGGTTCTTGCTGGCTATATTCTAGTGAACCTATACTAATTGGGAAAGATTCATACATTGTTATCTTAGCAGCAGGATTATTCTTACTATTAAGAATCGTTACTAAGATATCGCTGTACAAATCCCTATCACCATCCTGATACTCAACCCCAACTTCGTTAACTTTAGTAACACTTCTAGTTATATTATCAGGCCGTTCTAATTTATTAAATTGCTTATGGCGGGATGGAAAACCAATATTTTTCAACCACTCATACATTTCAATATAATTTTGATACTTCTCATCTACCAAAAATGAAGCACTAAAAGTATCATACTGAAGCTTATCTCCAACCAAAGGCATATCTACAAAAGGTGTCGCCTGATTTGCCTGTCCTAAACTAACTCCGGGTATATTAACCCTAGTGCAAAAATATTCAGTAGTTGGGAAAATAGGCAAGAATAATTTAAATTGATTACTCTGTGCATAATCAAGCACATCAGGCTGCCTCTGTAAGGGATTTATTTTACCCATTTATTTTATACCACCGCAGTTGTTGAACCGGTACCAATCTCTAGAATGATGGTGTAATTTGATGCTGTTCCTTTAGCAATAGTAAGATCACCTATTGGTGTGCCAGCGTTATTAGCAATCACAGGAGGATTTTGTGTAAAATTCCAATTGCCATTGCCTGATAATCTGCATGCTACAGCGTCTGCTGTTCCTTTCCAAGTTATGGTAATATCACCACTTGCCATAGTCCACATAATACGTCTAATGGTAGCTGTACCATCTTCAGGTATGTTTGTTGCTGAATCTGAAGCATCAATTGTTGTTGTATCAGCACTATTACCTTCAATCTTTATAATGTAGCTGCTTTGCTTTCTGTTTTTTAAAACTTGTGTTGTAGTTGCCATTTCAATTTCTCCTTTTAGTACCCGTAGAGCTCATCATACGGAAAAATACTATTTGTTCTTTACTATTTATGACACCAACTACATACAACCTTATGAAAATCATACATCTCCATCATTTTTTCAGCTTGTCTTTGAGCTATTTTCCTTTCATGTTCATTATCATTAGAATCTATATCAGCTCGAGCTAATGCTGACTTAACCTTTCTTACATTAGGATCAGTATAATTAACTTCTTCTAAAGACCTCCACATTCGCTTAGATTCTTTAGATGGGAAATATAATTCTAAACATTCTCCACATATGTATTGATCTTTAAACTTGTACAATTTATCTAATCCCGATTGGTACAGAATTGGTTTCCCAGGTGGCCGGAAACAAAAAAAACTCCGGCCGAAGCCGGAGTTGAAATAAGGTTACCCTTAATTTTATTTTTGGTTATAAAGCAACCTATACTAACTATTACATCAAATTAGTAATCTGGACTCGTCTGTAGTATACATTAGAGTTCCGATCACCTGGGCCGTTTACCTGAGCAGCGACCTGAGCGAAAGGATTAACCTGCATTCCGTATCTGGTTTTAAAGCCAATCTTGGGCTGGAAGCTGTTCTCACCGACCGCACGGACCATCTGCAACGGAACGTAAGGACAATAGAACAAGCCAGCATCATAAGGCGATGTGCCCTTGTAACCAACAATATAGAATTGGTTAGCGGATGCACCAGCTGGAGTACCTGCAGTTGGGTAAGGAGCTGACATATTTGCATATGGATCAACATAAACCTTAAACCGACCGTTTAGGGTACCTGCGAAAGTGTTACCTGTGGAATCTACTGTAAGACTATCAGAAATGCCTGATGTATAGTCTAGTAGACCGGCCATCGTAAGAGCAGAAGCAACGTCAGCAGAGCAAAGGATAATGTTACCCTTTCCGCGGCGTGTGTCACGAGCAATTACGTTTGCATCACGTTCGATAGCGAACATAAGGCCTTTGAACTTCTCAACACTCCAACGACCGTTGGAGTCTGTATCTAGATCAAAAATGCCAGGCGTTGTTGTGTTAACAGCAGCACCCATAACAGAGTTGAAATAGATTGTGCGGATTACTTCACGGTTGATTTCAGCAAGAATTTCAGAACTTAGAATATTAGCAAGTTCGGTTTCTGCGTCTAGACCATGAATCGCTTTGAGGTCCTGAGCAAGTTCCATCGTGTACTCAGCTTTGAGAGCCCGTGACTTCGCAGTTACGGTTGCTTTCTCAATACTGAATGCCATCTCTGCGAAAGCATTGGATGAAGAATCACCCAGAGCTTCAGCAGCAGCGGTGGACATTGCTGTACCTGCAGCGTAGTTAGTTGTCGTTAAGGCCTTTAGTACATCTGAGCCAACGTGTGTGCCTGTACCAGCAAATTTGGTGTCAGGTTCGTTAAACAATGCCTCTGTACCGGACTGTGAAGTATAACGAGCTTTCATCGCAAAGATAAGTCCTGTAGGACCTGTCATTGGCTGAACACCGCATACATCATAGGCGATAAGTGAAGGCATGGCACGGCGAACTAGCGAAATTAGGATTGGATCCCAATTTGCAACTGCCGAACCTGTTGCGTTTGTAGGAGCAGTTTCTTTAAGAAAATCTGTATCTTCTTGTAGAGCTCGCTCTTGGTTTTCTAGGATTACAGTTGTGACTGCCCGACGATAAGCATCTTTAATCTCGGGGAGGTCAGGATGCTGTAATACTGGCTGCCATTTTTCCTGTAAGTGTTCCGTTTGAAACATTATAGTTTTCTCCCTATTTTTTAATGGTTCACGTTACCAGCACGTTTTTCATTGCGGGCAATTGCGGACATATATCGTGACATAGTATCGGACATATCTGAATCTTCCGTACTCTCGACTGTTGCCGCTGTTTCTTCATTACTTGCTACAGCTTTTGGAAAATATCCTTCCTTGATTTGGTCGACTTTCTGGCGAAAATCTTCCTCATTTTCGTAATCAATATTTTCTACTAAACTTGCAAACTTTTCCACTTCTGTATCAGCAAGATCAGAAGCAACATCGAGAAGAATCTCATTTCTCTTTAAGTTATTATTCTCTTGAACAAGCTTAACATTACTTTCCATAACATCGTTTAACTTACCTTCAAGCTCGTTAGCATTTTCAGCTGCGGCATCAAGCATATCAAACTGATCATCAGGGATAGCAATATTATGCTCTTCAAAAAGAGCTTTGAGACCTGAAATGAAATTTTCTGTAATTTCTGTTTTGAGCGCATGCTCAACAGCAACTTCATTATTATTCATCCATTCTTCTACAACATAGTTGAGGTAACCATCAACTTTTTCTGATAGTTCCTCCTGTACATCTCCAATAGTTGAATTAAACCTTTCAGCATAAGAAGCATCAATCGCTTCAAGCTCTTCACGGATCTTAGCCTTAACAGCAGCTTCAAAAATTGTAGCAGCCTTTAGTTTAAATTCATCTGAAAAATCATCCTCACCTTCTGTCAATGCAGCAACATCGTCACTGAAATCCATATTAGCAATTCGATCTTCAATTGTTACTTCGTTAGAAGCTTCTTCCTGATCTGCCTCGGATACAACCTGAGAATCTTCCGATTCTTCGTGTTCTACTTCTTCACGGGCACCAGCCTTCATTTCACCACTACCGTCACCCATAGGTTTCGGAGAGGCATTAGAAGGCTTACCTTTGCGAGGTAGGTCTTTTGATTGAGAAGCTTTTTTCGAAGCCTCTTTACCAGGATCGGAAGGAGCATCTGGAGAAACAACAGCAGGACCCATGTCTTGCACTTCACCAGGTAACCTTTCAGGCTTCATGGCTTTAGCAGCATGTTTCGTGGGTTCATCTGCCGCTACTTCAGCTATTTGCTCATCACCCGTAAGTTCTTCAGCAGCAATAGCTTCTAGTTCAGCATTTTTATCTGTCATGGTTAGATAACTCCCTGTTTGTTTATAATACAATGATTATTTATAATTTTTAAAGCTTTGACATAAAATCTGCAAATAACCTTATTTGTTTTTCTTCTAGATTTTTTGTTTTCTTCTCTAATTCTTTACGGTATTCTGCAATTCGTACTTCCTTTACAATACCATTATCCCAAATCCATTCTTTACCTTCCATAACACCTTCTACGAAAGCATTAGGCGCAGATGGATCTGCAACAATATCAGCCGCAGTTGCTAAATAAAAATCATCTTTAACAACTTGCATACCGTCTCGTCTAGGCTCTAATGAACCCATACCTCTTGACGAAACACCAAGTTTGGCACCCTCATCAATAAGATTTTTTACAATCTTACCATAAGGTGTATCCATAATTTTTGCTTCGCCAATAAAATTTTTACCATCAGGATATAACCTTGTAATCATATGTGATACTCTTTCAAGGTTCACCGTAGGCCCATCAGGATGTCCTAACTCTCCAAAAGCACGTTTCTGATTAACATATTCCTTATTATATCTACCAACTTCTTTTTCTAAAATAGAATGAGGATACATTCGATTGTTACGATTCTTTATATCAGATTGCATAAACACGCCCCTGATATTATAATTTTTAGAACCATCAGCAGATGCTTCCGTAACATATTCCACACTTTCAACGTGTTCGGATATTAGTTTCATTTTTCTTCCTCAGTCTCCTCAGGATTTCCTGTAATTCCCGTATCAATAGGTTCATGTGTAACTTCGGCACTCATATCTGCAAATGCAGTACTAGCTAATCGCACTTTAGCATCATCTAAACTAGCTTGAATTTTTGCCGTCATTGCATCATTAAAATCACCAGAAGCTTTGGCTAAATCGCCTTGTGTTAATGCGTCTACCATGCCCTCTATACTTCCTTTGCTCATAATTTTTCCCTTTTATCTATTTATGTAAAATTAGATCCTGAATCATTTTCATCTTCATCTTCATCTTCAAAATCTGCGGGGTCTTGACCAAACTGTCCAACTGGTTCACCAAACCCACCTTCAGGTCCACCTAAATCTGTTCCAGCATCTGTCGCAATAGTACCATCTGCTTTTTCAGATTTAATTTGTTTATCTATTTGTGCTACATCTTCATCAGTTTGTTTCAGAACATTCTTCCTGACCCATTCAACTGAAAAATAGGTACCAATATATTCTGTAATAACATTAAGTTGATCAACACGTTCCTTTAACAACTCAGCGTCCTTTAATTCATAAAAATGGTTATCATCATTAAAATCATAAATGATAAACTCTCTGACTTTATCCCAATCTTCTGGCGTAATAATGCCTTTCAGAATCAATTGTGTTTTTAATACATCTTGGAATAAACCACAGAACCTCTTTCGTGTTTTTTGAATGAATTTACTAAACTTAATTTCATCTCTAGTAATTTCAGCAGACCGGCCCATATTAAAGCCTGTATCTGAAATTAATCGTGATGACGGAATGTTTAATGAGCGATATAACTTCTCTCTAAAGTAATTGATATCTTCTATTTCACCTAAATTTTGACCACCGCCAAGTGTTGTAATTTCTGTACCTCTACCACCTTCTCTACGTGGCAACCAGAAATCCTCCAACATCGACATTTGATTACGGTCATCTTTAATCTCACCTGAAGAAGCATCATACACTACCTTATTACGATAGCGATTCATAATATCTTTAAGATAAGCTTCTGCCTTAGGCTTAGGGAGATTACCTACATCAATATAAAAGATTCTACGTTCTGGAGCTCGACTGATTCTGTAAATAACCAGAGAGTCTTCCATCATACGGAGTTGGTTTGTAGGTTTAATTGCCTTATGTAGATGGCCATAAACCTGTTTTGTTGTGGGGTTAAATATACCAGAAGTACAATATGTAATAGCGTCCGGAGAAATCTGAATTCCCTGTGAGTTAACACCTCCTTTAAGATTTCCAGGTATACCTTGAAAAGCAGGATAAACTCCAGCTTCATTATAGATATAAAATTCTTGAACTTTTTTAACTAAATCAACACCTTCTTTAGAAACTCCGTCCCTTCCTTTCCCTTTCTCTACTACACGAACCTTCTTGATAAATTTAGGATCAATATAACGAATTTCTGTAATACCTTTCCGTGGAGAGGTATCTTCAATCATTTTATGATAGAAAACTCTTCCGTCGATATACCATCTTCGGAATATATTGTGTCCATTATTTTTCCAGTCCAACAAACGTAGAATTTCGTTAAACTCCTCTATAAGCTTTTTCTTAATTGCGGTTGATAATTTAGTATTATCTAAATTCAACTTAACAGAAACATCTGTTTCGTCCGCAGTTATAGCTTCATTGACTATATCATCAATTGCTTGATCACATTCGGGAGCTTCAGCAGTTACACGATATTTTTTAATTAAATCCCAATCGTTCTTTGCTGCCTTATCTATGTTTATGTATTGGCTGAAAAAACCAGCACCGCCAGAAATATCTAGGGTGCCTTCTTCGTCAGAAGGGGCGACAAAGGACTTAGCCTTCGTCGCCTCTTTCTTCCGTTTTATTTCGTATCCAAAAAAATCTGCCATAATAATATTTATACAGCTTCAGCTAGTGATTTTTTATTTTACTGTGTAATAACTTATTAGGTGCTACCAATACCTGTACCGCCCGGTCCTGTAGTCATATAATTAAATCGGAACGTTACTCCGTATTCCTCCACAGTATCATTTGAATCGAAAGCGAGCTCAATAGCATCAACTGTAGTGGGCCACAAATTGTAAAGCTTTGCGGTCCATACTACTGAACCTTCACGATTCATTTGCCTTACATCTGCTGTGCCATAATAACCAGCACCCATAGCAGTAGTAGAAGATCCAACGTCAGCAATAGCATGACTCCAACGTTCTAAACCAGAACGAACAGACCAACCAGCATCATTGAGTATGGTTACTGTCCAAGCATCATATGTGCGATCACCAGCAAGAAAAATCTGACGACCACGATATGGTACAGTTACTTCACCAATCGTCATCGCAGGCATTTGAGCCGCTTTACACAAGAATGAAAATGGTTCTGGAGATACACCTAGACCAGAAACAGACACTTCAAACTGATTAGGACGAGCACCACCACCAGCGAGTCTATTTACAAACGCATTTAAATTAGCCATTTGTCATATCCTCCTAAACTCGACCAACAACTTCATCGAAATCAACACCTGTTCGGGTTGCGATGAATGTTAGTGTTACAAAGTTGATTGAACGTGCAGGTTTAATATAAATGTCAGCCCGGAATTCATTGTTATCAATTACCTGTGGGGTATTGTTTGTTGAATCACAAACAGTTAGAAAATCAAAAATACCACGGCGTGCCTGTATATCTCTTAGATAGGGGTCTACCATAGCTCTGAAATTATCCCGTGTAAACTGATCATTGAACTCAAAGAGTACTGTACGAGCAGCAATCTTACAAGCTTCTTCTACCGTTAAGAATAACCTACGAACGTTAATGCGACTAAAAGCACTATTTTTAGATAGTCCAGTTTTATCGCCGAACAGGAGAGTACCTTCACCGGGGAACGTAACAACAGGGTTGATACGAGCACGATAAAGTCTATCACGTTCTGTTTGAGTTGGATTGAAAGCAAGAGCAATCGAACCGCGGATTTGACCACGTGTTAGTCCTGCAGGTGACCACCATGGATCTTCAACCGCATCAGTGTGAGCACACAGTCCGGCAATATGGCCGCAAAGAGGCACCCAACGATAAACGTCATTATACTTATCAAACTGCTTCGTATAACCACTATCGAATACCGTATAGGATGAACTTGACAGAGCATCAAAATATCCTTTGACGTTCTGTGATTGTGTATAAGTTTTAGCGATATTAACAACATCACTCCGATCAGGAGAGATGAAACCAACACAGTCCTTACGTTTCTCAACGAGGTCTGTAATGTAAACGCCTTGTGTTATTGCACCGGTATTACCTACTGAAGCAGGACCAGCAATTACTAAATTAACATCTTCTGTATCAGCATCTTCAAACGCCTTATAAGCGATTTGGCGATTTCCTTCAGTAGGACTAGTTGTATCACCAGCACCACTTACACCTTCAGTTCGCTCAAAATCATTTGTTGCATCATCAAATGTTACACCTGAAGCAGGTTGACCCCAGTTTGAACCGCCGGCGGGGTGATCCAGCCAGTAAATATATTCAGACTGATCAGCTAAAACATTCAGATAATAATTTTTTGAACCATCGTCTGTTAGTGCATCAGAAGCTTTTGATACCGATTCCCATTTCTCTAATATTTCTCCAGGTACACCAGAAATCTTACCATCTTTATCACTAATGATAATGTGCATTTCATCTTTTGAACCAGAACGATCAGATGCATATGTTGATGTTCCAGGTTTGTTAGAGAACTGATCAGCATATTCCCATCTCCGATCAATGTCTGTATCATCAGCTATAGCGCCAGATAATCCTGTAGCACCGCTAGCTGGATATCGTTTAATTGTTATATCATTGGTAACTTTACTAACTACCTGATAATGTTGTCCATTAGCTTCCTGCAAATAGATAATATCATTATCATTTAATTTTGTTCCATCATCTACTGTAATTACAGTATCGCCTGCAGCAGCTGATGCATCATTAATCTTTACAACTGCAGCTTCTTCAAAACCTTCTGCATCGTTGCAAAATGCCACTCTTAGGCTATTACCCCAAGAGCCAGCTGTTCTGGCTGCCCACATACCGTTTCCGATAGGTGCTGACCCATCAGCATAAGGACCG
>PVBE012279944.1_pt1 | contig 26874 bp, 35 predicted proteins | sample 1631181 | NCBI WGS metagenome assembly PVBE01 (sample SAMN08397723, study PRJNA350692) | Marine metagenome, whole genome shotgun sequencing project. | isolation source: water | place: Pacific Ocean | collected 2012-04
CGCCTTAACCACCGCACTGTTCGTGGCCTCCTGCGGCGACGATGACAATCCTGTCGATAGCCACGACGAGGAGCATGCTGAAGCCTTCGGCGTCGTCGTCCTCAACTCAGGTGAGGAGATCGCCCGCGACGAAGCCGGCAACGTCACCGGCGAGATCGACGTGGGCGTCGAGCGCGAAACGGCCCTGCTGACCTTGCGCTTCATCGCCGAGGATGGCGATCTGTTCGTCCCCGACGAGGACGAGAACAGCCTCGATTGGGAGATCGCCGATGAGGCCATTGCCGAGGTCGAGCACCACGAGGAGGACGGTGCCTGGGCCTTCCACATCGTCGGCCATGCCGCCGGCGAGACGCCGATCCGCATCAAGATCAACCACGATGATCACGCCGACTTCGTGTCCCGCCCCATCGATATCCACGTCACCGAGGGCGGTCCCGGAGAGGCACACGACGATCACGACGATGGTTGAGTCCCGGTACTGGTTCGCCGTCGCGGCGGCGGTCCTTGCCGTCGTCGCGACGCGTCCCTGTTTCGCCGACGAGGGGGCGACCTTGGAGGGTCAGTTGGTTGACGCCGTTTCGGGTGAGCCCGTCGGCTGGGCGGTGGTCATCCTCGACGAACGGGACCACCATGCCCACGCCGACGCCGAGGGCCGGTTCCGGCTCGAGCACCTGCCCGCTGGCCTCCACACCGTGCAGGTGCTCCGTATCGGTTATTCCCCGGGCGGGTGGACGGTGAATACTCCGGCAGGCGCTGTCACCGAGGTCACCTTGCGCCTGGTTTCGCGTTCGGTCACCCTCCACGAATCGGTCGTGACGGCAGACCGGTCGAACGACGCCGTGTCGGCGTTGGCTGCGCCGGAGCAGGTGATTGGAGATCAGCGGTTGCGGCAGAATCTGAGCCGCACCATTGCCGAGACGATCGCCCTGGAGCCGGGTCTGGCGCAGCGCAGCATGGGGCCGGCGCCGGCGCGGCCCGTGTTGCGGGGCTTGAGCGGTGATCGCCTTCTCGTCCTCGAAGATGGCGGTCGCACGGGAGATCTGTCTGCGACATCTTCTGACCATGCCGTCGCCATCGAGCCGTTGACTACGGAGCGCATCGAGATCGTCCGTGGTCCGGAAGCGATCCTCTACGGTGGCAACGCCCTGGGCGGCGTCGTCAATGTCGTGCGCGGCGCCGTACCGTCGGAAAGAGTCGAGCGGCCACGAGGTGCCATCAGTTGGCAGTTGGAAAGTGTCAACAGTGGCATCGGCTCGGGGATCGATGTGCATCTGCCGGCGGGCCCGCTGGTATTCCGCCTGGATGGCAGCTTGCGTGGAGCCGGCGACATCGGCACGCCGGACGGTGACCTGCTCAACACCGACCTCACCACGGGCAACACCGCGCTGGGCATCGGCTGGGTGCGCCCTTGGGGACACGTGGGGATCGGCTACAGCCTCTACGACTCCGACTACGGCATTCCTCCCGATCCCATCGGCGGACACCCCAGCGGTGTGGACATCCGGCTCGATCGTCGTCATCGCGAGGTGCGCGTCGGGCTTCATCCGCCGACCTGGACCTGGCTGCGTCGTCTGGAGTTGATCTACGCACACAGCCACTACTTCCAGGAAGAGATCGAGGCCTCCGGCGATATCGGACTGGAGTTTGGTGTCCTCACGACGAACACCGAAGTCCGGGCTCGGCTAGCACCGATTGGCCCCCTGCGCAACGTCACACTCGGGCTGTGGGGAGAGCACCGTGACTGCAACACGGCCGGGCTGGTCTTCACCCCCGATGCGGAAGAGACGGCTGGGGCCGCCTTCATCTATGGCGAGTGGCTCCACGGACCGTGGTCCACAAATGCTGCCCTGCGTTGGGACGGTCGCCGCCTCGATCCGGCTGTGGAGAAGATCTCCGATGAGGTCGGCCACATCCGCGAACGCTCCTTCGCTGGCGCCTCCGGGGGCATCGGCGTCGAGCGTCAACTCGGGAGTGCCTTGCGGTCTGGCGTCACTTGGATGAGTTCCTTCAGGGCGCCGCAGGTCGAGGAGGTCTACTCAGAGGGGCCTCACCTGGCCGCCTACGCCTTCGAGGTCGGCAACGCCGATATCGGTGAGGAGCAAGGCAACGGGCTGGAGCTGTTCGTCGACTGGCGGGGCGCGGCAGGGGACGCCCGGCTGGCGGTATTTCGCAACACCATCACCGGTTACATCTTCCCGCAGAACACGGGCCAGTTCAGCCTGCGTCGGGGCGACCTGCTCCTGTATCGATTCACCGGGTTGGATGCGCAGATGTGGGGTGCGGAAGCCGGGTGGCAGGTGCATCTGACGCGCCGCTTGTCGAGCTACGGAACGGTGAGCCTCGTGCACGGGGAACTCGACGAGGGTGACGACCTGCCCAGCATGCCCCCCCTCCAGGGACGCATCGGCGTGCGCCACCAGGCGGCCGCGAGTTTCGATCTGGGTGGCGCCCTGCGTTTCGCCGATGATCAGGACCGAGCGGGGCGATTCGAGGCACCCACCTCCGGCTATGTCGTCCTCGACCTGTCCGCCGAGATGCACAGGGTGGCCTTCGGCCTGTTACACGTCATGACGCTGAGCGTTGACAACGCCCTCGACACCGAATACCGGCGACACCTGAACCGCGTCCGCGAAATCATGCCCGAGCCGGGTCGCAGCGTACGTGTGCTGCACAAGGCGTTCTTCTAGTCGTGAAGCACTTGCGGAAGCAGGGCAACAGGGTTGACGATTGCACCCACCGTGCACTTCACCGAGAATTCCCTGTAGTCCTGCACCCGACCAGACGGCGTATGCTCTTGAATCGATGTCTCCAGTTCATCCTTGGTCTCGCTCTCCCCTGGGTTACCAGTGCCCATAATGGTGCGATCGCCATCTCGACACCGGTGAGGATCCCTGTCTCGAAATCGCAGTCCTGCCAGAAAAGTCGACCGATCTCCGACTTTCGCATACCAGTATCAGCGGCCAGTGCCGCAAACGACGTGAGTCTGTCCGGAGCACTGATTGAGTAGACGAGTCAGTTCGTCATCGGTGAGGGCCTCCGGAACTTTGCTCGCCTATTTCTGCATCTGTAGCGCATCGGTGGGCAGCTCTTCGACGTAGCCCCTGGTTGTTCCGCGACATCTACTACAATGAATTCGCCATCCAGATCGCCCACGCCATTCTGGGCGACGGCCTCTTCTGGAACTACTACAACTCCAACACTGTGCACCCACACGAGACGCGCAAGCAGGACACCCACCACGATGCCGGTCCCCTCTTCGCCGGCGAACTCGACCATGCGCTGCCCGGCTCAAGAGTGCATTTCGTCGTCGGGGTGTGCGATGCGACGATACGAGCGTGTACATTACGAAAGGGCGGTCGTCGCGACTGCGGCAATTGCCCGTCGTGCTGCGGGATGCGGCGGCATTGCTGTGCGATCAGGTGGACCATCTGATCGAACTGAAGCTCAGGTGGAGTCGTCGCTGATCGAAGAATCAACACAAGATGGGAGGACCCATGACAGGCAACCTCAAGGGCGGCGCTGGCGGCGCCCGCATCACTCCACCCATCGGCTTCCCCATGGGTGGCTACGGCGCGCGTGACCACGGCGCCGAGGGCGTGCACGATCACCTCAACACACACACACTGTTTCTGGACGACGGTACGACGCAGGTCGTTATCATCTCCAGCGACCTGCTCGGGATGAAGGAGCAGCAGGTCGCCCGTGTCCGGGAGTTGGTCCAGACCGCCACCGGCGTGCCCGCCGCCAACGTCTTCCTCGCCTTTTCACACACGCACGGTGGCCCGCTGATGTACTCCAGCTTCTCGGAGCTCGACGCGGGCCTGTCGGCCTACATTGAAACGGTGAGTCACTACATGGCCGGCGCGGCACTGCAGGCGGTCAGGGCAGCGACACCCATTCGCTGGGGCAAGGGCCGTCAACCGTTGCAGGTGGGCGCCAACCGCAGAGAACGCCAGGCGGATGGCACGACTCGCATCGGCGTCAATCCCGACGGGCCCGTGGCGCCGTGGGTCGACGTGTTGTGGTTCGAACACGTCGACGGCACACCCTTGGTGACGATCTATCAGCACGCCGCTCACGGCACCTGCCTGGTGGGCGACAACTACCTGTGGACCGCCGACTGGATGGGCGCGGCCATGCGTCTGATCGAATCCGAACTGGTGGGATCGACGGCGTTGTTCGTCAACGGCTGCGCGGGCAACATCAACCCCCATCCGCGCGGCACATTTCAACTGGCCGGAGATCACGGCACGCGAGCCGGATCAGCCGTGCTGCAGGCCATCGCCGGCATGTCCGATCTCCGTGACAGCGGGCGCTTGCGCTGCGCCCGGCACACCTTCGAACTGCCGTTGGAACCCATGCCATCCCAGGCCGAGTGCGAACGTGATCTGGCGGAATGGGAACCGAAGTATCGAGAATTGGCGGGAGACCACCATCGGGATTGGCGGACCTGCCGCCACTACTTCGCCGCCCAGGAGCGTCTCGAAGCATTGCGGACAGGCACGGTGTCCGAGGGGTTACCGATGGACGTGCAGGTTGTAGCCCTCGACGAGGTCGCCCTCGTCGGCTTGCCCGGAGAGATCTTCGTCGAGACGGGATTCGCCATCGCCGAGGCATCCCCCTTCGAGCTGACGCTCCCCGTGGGCTACGCCAACGGCTCGATCGGCTATGTGCCGACGTCAGAGGAGGTCCCCTACGGTGGCTACGAGGTCCTCGACGCGAGGGCCAGACACCAGGGACGACGCCTGCGGGACGACGCGGATCGAGTGCTTACTCAGGGCGCGGTCCGGTCGCTCGAGATCGCGTCCAACAGCTATACGTCTCGCCAGAGATCGGCGGATCAATCATGAACAGATGGGAGACAGTAACGTGTTGACATCAGCGCAAACCGCCCACTTTAGGACCTTCGGATTCCTGACGCTTCGAGGGGTCTTCAACGCGGCGGAAATGGCGGACATCAACCGCGAGGCGAACCAGGTCTGGCAGGAAGACCCCAAGAGCCAGGGACACCCCTACCAGATCGTCGTGCCCTTCGTCGAACATCGTCCCCGGCTGGCCGAGTTGGTCGACGATGACCGGATCTATCTGGCCATCGAGGACTTGCTGGGAAGCGACTTCGTCTGGGGGGGATCAGAAGGACACAAGGGCAGCTTCACCGACGAAGGCCTTCTGCAATGGCACACCGATCGCCCCCAGAACGAGGGGGCGGAGTACTTACGGGTTAAGATGATGATGTACCTCGAGCCGATGAAGAAGGAAACCGGTGCCCTCCGCGTGATTCCTTGCTCTCAAGACGGGCGTCTGCGTGAGAAACTGTGGGCCCTTCACGAAGGGCAGGACTCCCACGCCCAGACGGATATCAGCCTGACCGCTTTCGGCGTCACCGGACCGGACTTGCCCTGCCACGCCCTCGAGGTTGAGCCAGGAGATGTGGTCCTGTTCGACGACCGCCTGTACCACGGCATCTATGGCAAACAGGAGGGACGGAGTTTCATCACGACGAAGTACGTGAAGTTTGCGACCGAGCCGAGCAGTGAGGAAGACTTTGAAGTACTGAGGGGTAACGACAGCGGTTTCGGCCTGATCGCTGAAGCATTCCGCAACAGCCAGCGGCCTCGCATCTGGGGTATGGTGGAAAAGCTCCGAGGTTGGGAGGAGAAGCTGCAGGGGTAGCAGCATTCGAGACCATAAGCGAGCACGCGACGTCGAGGAACACACATGAACGACATCCCGAGCCCTGTCTGTGGTGTATTCGGCCACCCGGGCCCTCTATGGAAGAAAGACCTGCGCCTGTCAGATCTGGGCATCAACGCTCTGTTCGTGGACAGTCCGTCACTTGATGGCGAGACGATCGAGCGCGCCCGAGACGAGGGCTGTCTCGTATTCGCGGAGTTCGCGACCCTGAACGGCCTGTACGACGACTACGTCGCTGAGCACCCCGAGGCGCATCCGATCGGAGCCGACGGCCAGCCCGCAGCCCCCGCGACCTGGTTCATGGGTGCCTGCCCCACCGATCCGGGCTTCCGCGCCAGCCGCATGAAGGCACTTCGTTCCCTGCTGGAGACATACGACGTCGACGGGGTGTGGATGGACTACCTGCACTGGCATGCCCAGTTCGAGGATCCGTATCCGCAACTGGTCAAGACGTGCTTCAACGACTCATGCCTGGCCGCTTTCACCAGCTGGTCCGACGTCGACATCGAGGGGGAGACGACGGCCCAGAAGGCGGACCGGATCCTCCACCACGCACCCCGTCAGTGGGAGGACTGGCGGGTGTCGGTGCTGGTGGACTGGGCGCGCGAGATCCGCGAAACCGTCAAGCAAGTGCGCCCGAGGGCCCTAGTCGGCAACTACCAAGCTGCGTGGAAGGAAGAGGACTTCTGGGGTGCCCGTCGTCGCTGCCTGGGGCTGGACTTCGACGCTCTGGCCCCCTACGTGGATGTGTTCTCGCCGATGCTGTACCACGGCCACTCTGGTATGTCGCCGGAGTACCTGAAGGAGTATGTCGAGTACTTCTGCGAACGCCACCTGACCCGCACCGAAGCCGGTCGCCTTCCCCGACTGTGGCCCATCGTGCAGGCCCAGGCCACGCCGCCGGTGTCTGCCGACGAACTCGCCCGAGTTCTGGAGTACGGGCTGGGCGCAGACAGCAGCGGCGTGATGATATTCACCAGCGCGAGCGTCGCAGATGACCCCGAGAAGGCAGAAGTGGTCAGGAACATCTACACGGGCGTGGCCCGCGGCTGATCATCCTCCGACGTGATCTCCCGGACTCCCTACGCTGTCAGGATCTCAACTTTCTGATAGTTGAAGCAATAGTAAGGGAGCCCGCCGTCCACCGATTGAAAGTCGGTATACACCAGCCAGAAAGACCGGCCGTCGCCGGCAATCCACTTGGGTGAAATCTGAGGTTGGTAGGCCTGGGCCCGGGGATCTCCGAGGGGCGTCCATTCGGTCTCTTCGTGCACCAATCTCCACGGCCCCCAGGGGTGCTCCGCCAGCCAGAATCCCAGATAGGCTGGGTTGTCGCCGCCCGCAGCCTCAGCGCCCTGGCCCATACCCCAATTGGCCATCATAAAGACCCCGAGTGGTGCGTTGTAGACGATACTTGGGCGCCAGCACGTCCAGGGCCAGCGGCACTGCGCAAAGGTGTGCACAACACCTCTGTCGCCGATGTCTTTGCTCCAGGTTGCTGCTCCATCGTGGTTGCAAGAAACGAAGAACTCATACTCGGACCGGTGGAGGATTCTGGTCTGTGGCACGCGAAACAACACCAGTTGGTTCATCATATCTTCATGATTGCCGGCTGGCGCGTAGCCGTAGACGTACCCATCTGAATTGTCTTCGTAGTTCCTGCCCATTTGCAGCAGGGAGACAAGGGAGAACGCCTCTCCAGGTTCGTCGAAGAAGACCATGTTCTCGCGAGTTCGTTGGGCCTCGTTCTCCCAGTAGACGGGTGACCCGGCCTGATTCTTCCAGGTTCGCCCCTGGTCAGTAGAGTAGATCAGCTTGGCTCCGACAAAACGGACGGGCGGATCAGACGAACGGTTCTGGGCGCTGAGGAAGTGATAGATGTGGTCATCGATAGCGAGAATACCGCCTCCGTAGTATCTGCTCTGCTGCGGGTCCTTGCCCGAAACCAGGTCGGGATAACCGTGCAGATGCTCATACTCGAGATCGGGCGGATCTCCGTGTAGACCGTACACCCTGGTGTCGTATGTCTGCCCGGTATAACCCGCCACATCCGGCCAGCCCTTGCCGTCGCCCATGACAACGAATTGGCGACCATCTCGCGCGCATGTCATGTGCCAGTTGTCACCGGACCCTCCAGATCTGTGGAGGGTCTCCTCGAGCCTGCGAATCCCAAGAATGGTTTTCATCGGATCGGTCCTCTGCCCTCAATACGCCGAAGGTGTTCTTGCGGTCTGGGGGTCGGTTACGGGGTGACCATCGATAGAGTATAGCACGGGGGACGTCCTGCAGACCGAGTTCCCTTCGCAGTGTCCTTGACACTGATAGACCCGCATAGCGACTATCGAAGTAGGCGCACAGAGGGCGCCCCGGTCCGCGGGGAGGGTCGAACCCACCTCCTTTCTGCACTCGAAAGCGATCTACCTTCTTTCTGCTTGTATTCGCGGACGACAAGCGCAACGGAGAGAGGGTTATTATGCCTGCACCAATACCCCCCGCGCCCGACCTGCAGCATCTGAAGAAGCAAGCCAAGGATCTTCTGAAGGCCCGTGCGGCCGGCGATCCCGAGGCCCTGGCGACTTTGCGCGAGCACCTGCCGCGAGTGGCGCGCGACGACGACGCCTCGATCACGCTGCACGACGTACAGACCGTGATCGCACGCCACTACGACTTCGTAAGCTGGGCAGACCTGCGAGCCACTGTCGGCGAGATCGAATCGGTGTAGCCCAGCCAGACACGAGCCCCGTCCTTCGATAGCCTCGCCGACAAGCTGCGGCGTCACATCGATACCCTCGGATTCCACAGCGTCGGCGCCTACCGCCGTTGGTGCCACGAGCAGGGCTTCGGTATCGACCTCGACAAGAGCGACGGCGACCTCTACGAGGAGCTGGCGATGGCAGTGGCGATAATCGTTCCCTTATGCGCCTCTGGTACCTATCTTACCCATCTCAGCACGAGCCACACCGGCCGTGCGAACAATCCGTTGGCCGTCTTTCATCTGGCACAACCGTAGTCCCGATGTGTACGACCAACGGCAATCTGGAGATCAGCTGTGGCAGAGCGCAAGACGGGAACGGTCAAGTGGTTCAATGACGCCAAGGGATTCGGATTCATTCAGTCCGACTCTGGCGACGTGTTCGTGCATCATTCTTCGATCCAGGGCGAAGGCTTCAAGTCTCTCGCCGAAGGACAGAATGTGGAGTTCGACCTGGTTCAAGGTGAGAAGGGCCCCGCCGCCGAGAACGTCCAGGCGTCGTAGGCATCTCGCAGGTCGGAACAAAGACCTTACGCCCTGTCATCCGTATCGGATGACAGGGCTTTTTTTTGGATGAGTCGTGAGGTCTGATCTCACCATCCGCCCTTTTGCCGCCCATGATCAGCAGGGCCGCCCGTGCGCTGATTCTGCAGGGATTGGGTGAGCATTTCGGCTTTGTCGATGAAACGGCGAACCCCGATCTCGACGACATCCTCTCGAACTTCGCCGACGGTGACTTCGTGTGTGCCTGGATCGGTGACGCTCTGGTCGCCACAGGTGCCCTGATTCCCGAGACCTCCGATGTAAGACGATTGGTACGGATGTTGGCCACCGTCGATCAACAGCGCAAGGGTGGGGGTTCAAAGGTCCTTCGACACTGACCTTGCTCAGGCACGCGGGTGCAAAAGGGTCGTGCTCGAAACAAATGATGACTGGCATGAGGTGATCGCATTCTACAGGCGTTACGGGTTCGTTGAAGTCGACCGCCGTCACGGTGAAGTTCACTTCGACTATGATCTTTCCAGCGCATCCACCCGGTAGCCACACATGGCCGCCGCCAGACAGTGGGGGATTGTTCGCGCACCGGATGGTGGATTCGACTACGCCGACTTCGTCCGTACGGCGATTGAGGCCGGTCAGACCGAAAATGGAGTGTTCGTCGCGCGGATCATGTGGGGAACGATGGATGAACTGGTCGACCATCTGGGAGAAATGCGATGAGGACCTCGACGCCGATCCTGTCAGTGTGACCCGCGGCATCCTGCGCTACCTCGATCTCGAACCACCGCCAGGGCGCCGAATCCACGGACGCACCTGGCGGCTTGCAGACGATCTCAGTTCGCAGTGGGTCGAGCGATATCGACGCGAGAGCCGGTCCGACAACTAGCCCCACATCTCGAGTACTTGGTCATTTGATAGACTGACCCACGTCGATTCGATTCCCATCCGGATCGGCAAAGATGAAGTCCCGCAATCCGTACTCCTGATCACGCAACCCCTTGACGATCCGCACACCACTCGCTTCCAGATGATCGTGCAGGACTGTGGCGTCCTCCACGATCAGGTGAAGAACATTCGCCGTTGTCCCCTTGTGGCCACGCGCCAAGGTCAAGTGGATCTCCGCCTTGTCCCGCGCGACGATGGCAAAACCAATGGGATCACAATTCTCGAACCTCTTCTCCATGCCCAGCACGCCGCAATAGAAATCGAACGCTCGATCCATGTCGCTGACGCGCACGGTCGGTGCCGTTCGGCCGAAGGTAACCTTGTGGCTCGTGGATGGTTGAGATTCTTCAGCAGACATGCGCCTCTCCTTGCCCGTGAAACGGGCTCTTGACGACACGGGGCTGGCGCGAGCGGCAGTGCACTCGCGCGGACGTGGCGTCCCTGGGATTGGCGGGGCAGTGCCCTTGTTGGGATACGAAAGATCGTGCCCTGATGAGGAGAAACGCAAATCGACGAACTGAGCACCACCTTGACATGGTGCAACCTAGTTGGGCTCTGTTTCCTTCTCCGTCCCCTGAACGCATCTATAAACAGTCTATGGACTGATGAATCCACCCCGCGCAGTACTGTTTGATCTCGACTGTAGGCTCGTGGATCGCCGTGCATCGATCACCCGGTATTCTGAGCGATTCATGTCTCATTTTGGACGGCATCTTGATCCAGGAGCAGATGTCGTATCGGTTCTGACCTCGGCTGATGGTGCCGGGTATCGAGCAGCAGAGCGTCCGACGGACATCGTCGACGGCCTGAACTGGAGGACTCCACCGAGTGCAGACGAGGTGGATCGACACTGGCGCGAGCACTTCCCAACCTGTGCAGTGGCGATGCCGGATACACTGTCGACCTTGAATGAGCTTCGCCAGTGCGACTATGCATTGGGTCTCGTTACGAATGGCTCTGAAGTGCCCAGACGCAGAAACTCTCTGATCTGGAGCTGACCAACCTCTTTCACTCGACCGTGATTTCCGAAGAAGTGGGGTGCAAGAAACCCGATCCACGAATCTTTCAGGCCGCTCTAGAAACCGGCGCCCCCAGGATACGTCTACCCGCATCCAGACTTCTGCCAGCTGATCTTCTGTGCAGAGGCGGGCGAGCATCGCCCTCATGAGATGCAGCAGGAGAGTGAGTGGGAGGCGGAGGCCTTCTTCACGTCGATCGAGCAGGCCTCAAACCTCGAGCTGGACCCGATCAATCGCGCCTTTCTGAAGGCTGCGACAACCACCCGCTAAAGAGGCTGCGCCCCGACACGAGGGCCAGGTCTCTATAGGGGTAGCACCAGTCCATCGTAGGCCACGGTAATCCCTTTGCGGGCCTGCTCGGTCTCCATCTCGTCGTGCGACCCGACACTGGCTGAACTGAGATGGTCGGCGACGATGACGGTATCCTCATCCACACATCCTGCACTACGAAGTTCGGCCAGGGTCTCATCGAGCATGACCCAGTTGTTGTGCCCCGATAGAATGGGATCGATGTCGCGAGGCCCGAATGTGGCATCGAGGATTGCCACGTCAAACCGCACCCCTGACAGCTGAGCCAGCGTCTGGGGCATCAGATAGGAGGAGTCGAGGCCATAGAAGATTCTCTTGTCGTCCGTCTCGATGAGATAGTTGAAAACCTGCTGCTCCATGATGCAATACGGCTTGTTCATGAAGTGATTGCCGAGCAGGGGTGTGACCCGAGTGGCGCCCACCGTCGCTTGTTCTGCGAGAGTCAACTTCGTGGTCTGCAGATTGTAGGGATCTTCGTGCCGAACGAACCGGCCTGTCGCCTCGTCGAACGCGGTATCGCGACACAACTCCAGCGCATCGATCACCATGCTGTTGCCGAACACCTTCAGCGGCTTCGACAACCCAGCGGCAAAACGCATGATCTCAAGTGGCTGAAAGTGATCGAAGTGGCCGTGGCTGATGAGCAGATACTCGATGGACGTCGGGTCGATGGAGTATTGAGCAAGCGCGCCAGGCGTGTGCTGATTGAAGTCGATCAGCAGATCAGGCGCGAGGAAGTTGCTGGCGTACCGTCGTCGATCCTTTGGTGGCAGATCAGCTGCCCCGTCCGAAACGAAATTCGCGTCACCGGCGCCAGAACCGAGAATCTGCAGATAGGCTGATTGACTCACACCCTGCGACCTTTGTTATGCGATCGGCCACGAACCTCAGTCGACACGAATCTTAACATCACCCCACGTGCTTGGTGTGACCGCTGTTGCGGTGCCGACGACCTTCACCCCCATCCATCCGACTGATCGGAATCGGACCTCGGAAACGCGGTCACCCAAAACCAGTCGCGTTTCCCGAATCGGATTGTCATCGATCAGGAACAGTGCTTGCTCGGTCGGTTTGACCGCCAGAAGTTGCAGGGTCGCCAAGACACCCGACGTGGCAATCGAGTCCATGGGCTCTGTCGTGAAGGACGCGAAGTCGAGCTGCAAACCGTCGATATTCAAAGCGATAGGATCGGTGTCCTCTGGAAGCAGAAGATACGAGATGGGTTTGGACGCAAACAGAGGACCTGGAGCAAAGGGCTGAGTACCTACTTCGTCCTGCAGGGCGCCCATGTACGGCGACCATGATCATCTCCGGCATGGGCCCTGAGGACGACGGCCTTGAGTATGCCGATGAATGGCTCTGCAAGCCCTCAAACTCGGTTCCCTCAAGGGTGGGCTTGAATCTGCCATGGAGAAGGCACGTGCCGGACGGGCGAGTGTCCTTGCCCACGATTCGAGCTCACTGCAGAACTGAGGCGTGAGGCGATCACTGTAGCGATTGCCTGTCACTTGAGCCGGTCGCGTCACCCCTCGGCGTGCCAGATTCGTTGTAGTTCCGGGCTTGTCTGCAGCAGGTCATCGAGAGCCCCCTGTGCCACCACCCGTCCCTCGCTCAACACGATCACCTGATTCGCCCGTCGAAGCACCTGACGCCGATGAAAGAATGAGTCTCTGCGCGTTTACCAGCTGCCCACCGTTGCCCTTCGACTAGCGCATCACCCTCGTTGGAGATCCCAGAGTTCCACCTTCTCTCGATCGACGGACCGCTTCCTGCGTCTCGTTTTCTTCGAGGACGGCTGCACGGCGCGCTCAAGTTTCTGCACGAGACCGAATCGAGAGCTCGACGACAGCTCCGCTTCAATCGGGTGGGTACTGCTGGCCAGAACGTCCTCGGCGAGGCCGGAGAACAACATCACAAGTCGTGCATCGGCGGCCATGTGGGTTGCGGCGCCGTTGAAAAACCGCTCAAAGAAACCCTCTTCGTAGTAGACCGCCTCATCGATCGGGCCCTCGGGCTCACCTGGCAGCCAGGGCGGATTGAACACGATGAGATCCGCCCCCGTTTCCTCTCCAAGAAAATCTGCGACGACGGGTTCGATGCCCGCCTCAAGGTTCAGCCGCTTCAGATCGCGACGAACACTCTCGATCGCGTTCGGATTGGTGTCGGTCGCCAGCACGCGCGAGAAACCTGCCCGGCCCAGCATCATGGCCAGCACACCACAGCCGGTGCCGATATCAAGCGCCCTGTCCTTTTGGCCCGTGTAGGAACGCAACCACTCGTCGAACAATGCGAGGTGGTCGTGACGTGTCGGGAAATAGGTGCCGTAGAACGGGTGCAGTCGCCGTTCGAGACCGGGCAGTTCGACGCCGCGCTCGTACCACTGCCAGGAACTGTTGAGCCCCTGCACTTGAGGAAAGGTCAGATGGAAATCAGAGATGTCCGGATAGAGTTCGACGAGCCACCCGATCGTCGGTGACTTGCGCAGCGCGATCTCTCGATTTCGGATCGGTACCAGGAGCCGATGTGAGGCTTGTCGATAGGCCCGTCGGTTCTGACGACTAGCTTCATAGGTATCCAACTGGGCATCCGACGACAGCAACCGGCGCACTTCAGCAAGCGCGGCCAATCCCGTGCTGTACAGATCTCCAACGCAGGCGTTCTGTCCGTCACACAGACTCTGCGCCACGGTGGGTGCGTCCTGCTCACGAGTTACGATCGGGACGTCATCCGCGCAGTTCAGCGGTTCGGGGCGAATCCAATCAGCCATGCAGGTGATACTCGTAGCGATCTGGCCAGACCGTTCCGTCCGGTATAACGCCAGTCGGAATCGTCTCGGCCCGCTCGAATCCGAGGCGTTCGAGAACACGCAGGGAGCGTTCGTTACGACAGACAGCCCGCGCCGTCAGTAAACGAAGGGAGGCCTCCTCGAAGACAAACGTGACGAGCCGACTCATCGCTTCGGTGGCGAAGCCATTCCCCCAGTGACGGGGGTCGAGTTCATGACCGATGTCGGCCGTGTCCGTCTCTCCTTTCGTGCGCACGTCGACTGCCAACCGATGAAACGCTCGATCAGTTCCTCCGAGTGGCTGATCTCGTAGCCATCACTCGGAGAGTGTTCCAGATAGCGTGGATCGCAGCGCCACTGATGTGTCGGGTGCACGTCTGAACCGACGTATTCGCGCAACGAGAGTCTGGAAGTGAGCAGGTTCACAAAGCGCTTCAGTTCGTCTCAGTCGGGGATCGCATCCCCTCGGTCACGGCCGGCGGAAGTTCGTGTAGCGAGGTACCGATGAGCCAGGTGCCGTCGATGCGAATCATGATCCAGGCATTGTAGCTATCCCATGAATCTCCCCGGTAGCTGCCGACCTCATGAGTGAGCACCATCCCACCGGACTCAAGAATACTCGTGTGCACGATCTCGACGTCATTCTGATAACACACGTGAAACTCCTCATCACTGTGGGAGTATCTCTTGAGCCACGAGGGCAGCTGACCTGATGGACGCCACGTCCGGGCATCAGCCCGTTTACCCATCTCTGTCTGCATGTAGGCAGGTGCGAGCAGATCGAAGGCTGAGCTGTCCTGCAAAGCGACGAGGCGGTGATATTCGACCACGACAGCCGCCATGGCCGCCTCTTCCTCGGCATCAGCACTGGAGTGGTTGGAGTGGGCCAAGACCGCCGTCGACGAAAGGACGAGGAGAACTGCGATTGCATGGTGTCGGATCATCAGCGGAGACTGCGTCCCGGGCGGGAGAGAGATTCGGTTCTTAGTACATCTCGCTCCGACAAGAAGTACGAGAAACAGACGCCTTCGGCAATTTCCGATGGGAAGCAACGGTTGGTTATCATTGTCGAAACCGTTCAGAACCCGCTTTGGCTTTCACTTGAGGGACACTGCCATGAAGCTCGGAAACTTCAAGGTGCTCACCTTCGACTGCTACGGAACCCTCATCGATTGGGAATCGGGGATCTGGAACGCTTTTCAGCCGCTGCTGCGCGAGCAGAGCACGGCCATAGAGGCATCGGACCTTCTGTTGAGGTTCGCCCATCACGAATTCGAGGCTGAACAAACGAACCCCGACTTGCTGTAACCGGCCCTGTTGGCGCGGGTCCATCTGAATATCTCTGACGAGCTCGGAGTGGAGACATCGTCGTCGATGAACGAAAACTTCGGGCACTCGGTGCCAGACTGGCCTGCCTTCGACGATAGCGTGGAGGCATTGGCACGACTTCAGACGCGATACAAACTCGTGGTTCTGTCGAATGTCGATCGGGTGAGTTTCGCCGCATCTCAACAGCGGCTCGGCGTGGAATTCGACGCCGTATACACGGCACAGGACATTGGATCCTACAAACCGTCGCCGGAAAACTTTCGTTATCTGTTGGAGCACCTCAAGAGCGACTTGAACGCGAGTTCGGAACACGTCCTCCATGTCGCACAAAGCCTGCGCCACGATCACGAGCCAGCCCGAGCCGCAGGACTGGCAAACGTATGGATCGGCAGGCAGCGATTGTCTCAAGGGGGCGCATGGGGTGCCACCCTCGCCTTCGAAGAGATTCCCCACGTGGACTACACGTTTTTCTCTCTCGCTGACTTCGCCGAAGCGGTAGAGAACGATGTCTGATCGTGATATGGCTACGTCGAACCGCTATTCGAACACGATCCTGCCAAGTTGGTCTGGGCGCATTGTTGAACGGCTGGTTCGTGTCCACTGAACGAACTCGCTCTCGCGGTAAGACCGGAAGAAATTGGACCCCCACATATCCCCCACTTCCGATCGCGGATTCTGATCGTCGAAACGCATATGCAATTCGACACTCCAACGATCCGCGTCGATGGTGGCCGCCCATTCACCGTCGATATCCCATTCGTGGTCTCCCTGCATCGTGCCCTGTTGGCAGAGCGCGTCCGTATGGATCCCCCGGGATTGACCGCGTGCTGTACGTAGATCGCCGGATCACGATCGGCGTCCCAGAATAGACCGACTCGATCTTCCTGCCAGGCGCCTCCCGTATTGTCGTCATCGCGACTGGCCTTAATCACGAGATTCTCCGTGTCATCGTCCCAACACACCATGGCCACATACACGCCTTCGTGGCGCTAACCCAGATACAGTTCGGTCCGCAAATCGGTCGGCAACGCCGCCTCGTGCTGGCTGCTGAGTTGCCCGAAAGAATCCGTGTAGGCAGCGTGATTCCATTCCTCTTTGCTGACTCGACCATCGATGACGGAGGCCGTGGGCAGGCGGGGCACGTCGAGTAGCATTCCGTGTGAGCGCAAGACCTGTTGCCCCCGGGGAATCTCTTCGTTGTATAGGTAGTGTCTACCCAGAGCGTAGGCTGGCCGCGACGTGGTCGCGCGAATCGCCACCTCAGCTCTTCAAGCTGCGACTTCCTTAGATCTCGCAGGGCCTTCCTCTGTTCCGCATCGAGCCGTTCAATGGAGCGAGAGAATCCGATGGATCCCATGCGCGCCGCGTGCTCCTCGATGAAGGACCGGATCAGATCCGGATACACGTGTCCCATCTCTCGCAGCACCCATCCTACCGCCTTCTGCAGGAAGTATCGGTTGTCGTTCAGATAATTCTCGACCAGAGGCAGAACCTTCTCCGGGGGCAGGAACACGGCATTCTTCCCCGTGTGGTGGATCAGACTCACCAGTGAGAGCCGGCGAAGCCATTCGCCGTCGGTCTTGTTCCACCGCTGAAGCTAGGAATAGACCTGTTTGGGATGACGTTCGAGCAGCCGCGAGTAGATTCCTGCCAGGCCGTCGGCGTGGAGCCCAGTTCTCTTCGCGGCCACTCCAGTGCCGGAACACGGTCCAGTACATCCTCTTTGGATCGACGCGCACTTGCTGCCCATAGTACTCGACCGCCGCGGCCATGACGTCGTAGTAGGGCGAATGGGTCCACAGGTCATCCCACACATCGAGGATCTCTCGCTCCTCAAGCTCGTAGAACGAGAACCCCGTCTTCAGTATCTTGCGTTGATTCGGTGCGCGAACGGCCAGGTAGGTGAGTGCCGACTTGCGATCTGCCTTGACCGCTTCGCCGAGTTCGGGTCTGCCGGCCTGTTGCAGCGCGATCAGAACTTCCTAGTGCAGTTTTGGGTATTGCATCGCTCTCGTTCTTGACATGGGTCGCACTCGATGACTGAATGCCCTACGATGGCCTCGTTTATGAATCCCACGCAACACCAATCCCCACACGTTCACCATGTCTGAACCCCAGATCCGCCCCATTCGCGAGACCGAGCTCGATGAACTCATCGACCTGCTCTGTCTGGTCCACAATCCGGAGGGCGCCGAGCGATACCGCGGTTATGTCGAGGGAGATCCCACTTGGCACCCCGAGCAAACCCTCGTCGTCTCCTGCGAAGGCCGACTCGTTTCGGCACTGAGAATCTGGGATCGCCAGATTCACCTTGGATCCACGCCCGTGCGTATCGGTGGGATCGGCGGCGTGACGACGCACCCCGAATACCGGCGGCGTGGGTTGGCCAGCCAGCTGATGACGTGCGCCGAAGAGGTGATGCGGTCAGGTGGCTACGAACTTGGACTGCTGTTCACCGAGATTCCAGCTCGATTCTACCGGCGTCTGGGTTGGCACTGCGTGCCCATGGCCGGCTTCCGTGCAACCTGGGACAAAGCGACTAACGACGATGGCTGTTCGGTGGCGACGAATGCTGCCCCCCATGCAGCACTGGCCGTCGAATCCTTCGATGAGTCACGCGACCTCGAAGAAGTAGCAGCCCTCTATCAACGTTGCAACGACGGCCATAGCGGAACGATGCTGCGACCACGACCCTACTGGGATTACACCCCATCCCGCGTTCGGGACGTCTTGCCGACGGTCGTCGTCCGAAGTGATCATCTTCGGGGTTATCTCAATTGGAATGAGAGATCCGACGGAATGCGCATCGCTGATGTCGCGTCTCGAGACAGAGCCTCGACGGAGGCGTTGGTTCACCATCTGTTGGCCGAATGCGACCGAGTAGGCGTAACCCGGGTATACGGTGAGATCCCCCAAACCCACCCCTTCGTGGATACGCTCCTATCAGCGGCTGATGCCGATCTCGAATTGGCCGGCGACGCGTCAATGATGGGGCTGCCTCTGGATCTTGCCGGTCTCGTCGAGAAGGTGGCTCCAGCTGCTGCGTCGTCGGTGCAGAAGATCCCTGCCGACCTTCTCCTGCGCCTACTCTTCGGGGAATCATCGATGCGAGATCTGCGACCGGTGCTGGAGAGCCGAGGAATCGGCGCCGAAGACCAGCAGCAATGGGAGGACCTCTTCCCTCGCCGAGAGCCCCTTCTCTGGGCGCCCGATCACTTCTGAGTCGAGTTGCGCGTTCGCAACCCATGGGGTTTCCCATGGGCCCACGATGGTCAGTCGATGAGTGACGAGAGGCCTGCACGGCTTGCTTCCTCCCTCGGGCTTGGTCGGTTGCCATCGGTTCGATCCAGGTCCGCTTCCGAACGGAGCAGCAATTCCACCACGTCTTCTCTCTTCGCACGAATCGCGTGTATGAGCCCTGTATCGCCCTGGAAGTCAATCTCATCTACGTCGGTACCATCCGCCAGTTGCTTCTGAATCCGGGCCACCGTGCCATAGGCACACAACAGTGGCAGCGAGCACTGGGCGCCTTGTTCGATCAAGAAGGAAGCGGTCTCGCGAATCCGAAAGATGTGTGACCACGCCAGCGGCGTCCCGTGGAACTCATCATCCTGCGCTTCGAGATCGGTACCGTGCTCGAGCAGGAAACGGACTGCTTTCAACCGCCCGAGGAAGGCCGCCCAATGCAGGGCCGTGCCCACATACGTCACCCGATTAACCCGTGCGCCTTGTTCGAGCAGATACGCGGCAACCTCCAGCTGCTCGTTGCGTGCCGCGCAGCAGAACGCGTCGTCGATCAGACCTTGATGCCCCGTGAGCAGCGGACGTTCCGGGAAGTCATAAGTGAGATGCCAGACTCCGCGACCGTCTCCAGCGGACGGAGCCACTCGGGGCCCGGCGCCGACGATTTCACGAACACGATCGATTCGTCCCAGACCTGCCGCTGTTCGCAGGTTGTCGGGAAGCGGGACATACTCGGCGAGTCGTTGGGCCAATGGCTGCTTCCCCCAACCGAAATAGAGTGCTACGGCCAGCGACGTGGCTCCGCCTGCGGTTTGAGCATGGGGGTCGGCGCCAGCGGCGATCGGCTGATCGCAGATCTGCAGACCATTGCCCCACGCCGCCTGATGCAGCAGCGTCCACTGGCGCTCACCGAAGTGTCGGCGCGACAGCTCCGGCTCCTGGGCGAGCATGTGGGTGAGGGTTTCCAGCTTGTCCGGATACTGCGGCAGGTTCTGCACTTCTGCATACCCCACCGGATTGACGGTGGTAGCAACCGCCTGCAGACGTTCCTCTGGCGTCTGGAGGGCCCACTTGACATGACTCTTCGGCCTCGACCAACTCGCAAAGCCCGCCTCGCGGGCGATCACACATTGGGCGTCAGCCAGAGACAGTGATGCCTGGTCGGCTCGATGAGGCAGCTGGGCCACGACACGCGCACGGGTAGCATCCCCGTAAGACACAAACACCGTCTGGAGTTCGCGGGCCTGACGCTTCAGCTGGTCGAGGCAGGGACGAGGAAGCCGTCGTTCGACTTGGATCACTCGAAGAGCATGCGCAGATCGAGATTCGCAACTACAGGAACATCAATATCCGACGACAGTCAGAAGGGAGCCCTGAAATGAGACCGCAAATCTGGAGGACTTCGATTCTTGTCCCATTGATCTTCATCGGTTGTGCCAGCGGCTACTGGCCCAGCAGCGAGCGCACTTCAGCCTGGAACTGCCCTGTGAACGCTGCGCCCCTATACGGGGCACCATCGAAAGCGATCAGACCGACGGACCCATCGAGCCGAGACTACCATTTGACCAACGCACTCATCCGCTCCTGCGGGGGCAACCGCCTGAAGGCCACAGAAGTCCGATTCAATGGTGCCACGGGTGCCTTTGAAAGCGCGGATATGAAGGGATACATGCTCACCGACGAATTGGTCGCTATGCCAAGTCCGGCGAGGGTCACGACGTCGCCGCCCAACATGCCAACACGACGGGAGATTGACTCGTCATGGAGGAAGGGCATCTGGAGAGGGGCAACACAGCCGTCGGTGGGCGCAAAGTCCGTCAGATCTGGCACTAGCTTGGTGACGGGGCCCTCGCGCCCCGTTCCTTGATCTGCGCAATCGACCTGCATCCCAACTGGATCATATTGTTCGCAAGATCCGCCTTCAGGATCTCGGCAACATGATCGCCGCCGCGACGGCCCAGGGCACCGACGCCGTACATGAACCCCCTGCCCAACAGCACGAAATCGGCGCCCAGTGCCAGGGCACGAATAATGTCGAGCCCGCCCCGTATACCGCTGTCAAAGAGAATCTTCGCTCGCTGACCGACCGCCTCGGCAATCTCCGGTAGCACCGAGATCGCCGCCGGCGCGCCATCGAACTGCCGCCCGCCGTGATTAGACACCATGATCCCATCATAGCCGATCGAAACGGCTTCGATCGCCTCTGCCGAATGAAGCACCCCCTTGAGCACGAGAGGGCCATTCCACTCCTCCCTCACGGCCTTCAGGTAATCCCAGTCGAGTCCACCGCCCAGCTCCTGACCGATGAACTGCAGCATATCGCGCATGTCTCGACCATGGATATACTGCTCGAGTCCACGAAAGCGTGGGCGACCCGCGATGAGCGTCGCGAGACTCCAGGCGGGCCTGATTGCGCATCGATACAACATGAGTGGGGTGATCTTGGGTGGCACGACAACACCCGCCTTTACCTGACGCTCGCGGCGGCTGGCGATGGGCACGTCTGCCGTCACCAATAGAGTTGTGAATCCCGAGTCACGAGCCCGCTCGATCAGATCCCGTCGAATCTGGGCACTTCGCGGAGGATAGAGCTGAAACCAGCCCATGCCGTCGGCGAGGGGCCCGATGGTCTCCGGCGCTTCCGTCGCTGCTGTGCTGAGCGTGTAAGGATGCCGGTGTTTTCCAGCGGACACCGCGAGGATGCGTTCAGCCCGCGGCCACATCAGACCCGTCAAACCAACGGGCGACACACCAAAGGGGACATCGTAGAGAACGCCGAACAGACGCGTCGAGAGAATCGGCTGAAAGACGCCCTTCATGAAGTGTGGGACCATCGTCACCGCATCGAGGGCCTCTCGGTTGCGCCGCATGCAGACGTCGGCCCCCGTGCCACTATCCAGATATTCCCAGGCGAAATGAGGGATGCGTTCGAGAGCCCGCAAACGCAGATCGGCAATCGACGGGTAGCGATTCATCAGTTTCTGATTCATTCTACGAAGCTACGAAACTTCTGTTCATCGCCCTGGAAGATCGGATGCTTGAACCCCTATACCATTTGTTGGGAGTCGAGACCGACCCGCCGGATCACAAGCCCGCCGTTGACGACGACATCATCCGCCCATTAATCGATAGGTTTCCCGAACTTAGCTTCACTGGCGACAATGGCGTTGATGTTTCATTCATGCCTTTCGGCGAGGTCGACGCAGGCAAGGCGTCTCATGCCTACGCGGTGCCCTATGTCGATGGATCGGACGAGTGTCTCGTGGCACGACGCGCCGACGGTGAGTGGACGATTCCCGGAGGCACCATGGAGCCCGGTGAATCAGGGATCGAGGCGCTGCCTCGAGAGTTGCTCGAGGAGACCGGGGCACGTATTGGCTCCGTGATACCCATGGGAGCTTATCGGTGTGCCTGCGACACGATCACCTATCGAATCGTGACCATCGCCGACGTCACCCTCGTGCAGAATCCCGCAGACCCCGACATTGGGAAGCCATCAGCCATCGCCGATGCGGCGGCTCTGTTCGAGGGCCGCAATCGCCACTTCAGAGCGATCTACGAAATGAGTCAGATTCTCCGATGACCCCAGACGACCCGACCCAGTGGGTTCCAGCGACCTATTGTACCGCAGACTACATTGCGGAATGGGGGAAGGATCCGCACGTGAACGCCTCTTCCTATGAATTCGACATACAGTTTCAGTCGACGACGGCGAACGAAGAATTGGGTATCGTGGTGACCGAAGAGAGCGGATCGTGGACTGATTCGGCAGGAAAGATCATGACCACGTGGCAGGGATCGAGACTGATCTACTTTGCGGCCCCCTTGAGAAGCAGTGGCGACTCGTGGGCATGTATTGGCGGGACACAGGAGACTATGAGATGATGACGAACGAAGAGAACTACTGTTTCGACGCGGGCGGTTACCTGATTGTGCCCGGCGTTTTGAGCGACACGATGGTAGCCCAGCTCAATGAGGCCTTTGATGCGACCGGCCAGTTCGATGGCATGCTGAGCTGGGAAGATGAGCAGCGCGAACTCTTTCGCGATCTGCTCGTCCACCCGGTGCTGGTGGACTACCTCAATCAGCTGTGCGGTACCGGTTTTCGCCTCGAGCAACTCCCCCGCCTGATCACGGACGACCCGGCAGCCAAGCTCAGTTTCGATGGCAAACTATCAGGAGGTGACGAGCCTCGCGATCAAGCCCGCACCTACTACCACCAGAATGCTCGTCGCCAGTGTCAGTTGGTGCGGGCGATCTGGGCATTGGACGATGTGGCTGAGGGTGACGGTGGTCTTGCCTTCGTGCAGGCGAGTCACAAGACCAACGTGGCCATGCCATCAGCGTTTCGAGAGGGCGCACAGGATCTGGGATTGGTCCGTGAGATTCCCGTGAGAGCCGGCGATCTGTTGCTCCTCGCTGACACAACGATCCGTGGGCTCCGTCCATGGAAAGGGGAAAGGCGCCTTCGACTTCTCGACTACGGCTTCGCCGCCAGAGGCGTCATCCTCGAGGCCGGTTCGGGCGCGGACGCCTTTGAGACACAGAGTCCGCCGTGGAAAGAGGAATTGACGCCTGCCCAACAGACCGTCCTGCACGGACCGGGCAGATCGGACACCACACCCCCGAAAACGCTCATTGCCAAGGGTGACGATTGTCACGTCGCCTCTGCAGATGAGGCCTTCCATCCGTCCTTTCTGCGTCACGATCCGGACTGCGGCATCGATGAGGAGGAGTTCTTCTTCTGGGACCTGTGTGGACATCTGGTGATCCGAGACGTCATGAGTCCCGAAGACCTAGCGTTGGCCAACGGGGCGATCGATCGCTTCGAGTCCGACATCGTCGTCCAGGAAGAGCTGTCTCGTAACTCAACGTCCCTGGCCGGCACGGGGCGACCTGTGCTGAATCGTCTGCTCGAGTTGCCAGAACCCTGGTGTGGCCCCTTTCGCCGCATGGTGGCCCACCCCGCCGTCGTCCATCGACTTACGTGGATGGGTGGCAGCGGCTTCCGATGTGACGGACCCACGGCGTTCTGCGCTGTGAAGGGCACCTCAGGCCACTCGTTGCACGATGCCAACGAACCGCTGAATCCGAGTCGCTCCTATGTCTACAAGAACGGTCGCAGCTTCTGCGAAGCCGTGACCGTCACCTGGCAACTCCGCGACGTCACCGACGACGATGGGGGCTTCGCCTGTGTTCCAGGCAGCCACAAAGCACAGTATCGGATGCCGCCCGGCGTTCGCTCCTGTGATGACGACATGGGTCTCGTCGTCCACCCCACCTTCAAGGCGGGCGACGTGTTGTTCTTTATGGATGGCGCCCAGACCCATGGCGCCCTCGCCTGGCATAGCGAGGTGGCGCGGCGCAGCATTCTGATCAAGTACTCGTCACGCAACTTCAATCGCAGTGGCGGAGACTTCGCTCACCCTGAGGCAAGGTGGGGCGATGTGGTGGAGGGAATGAGCGACGCCCAACTGTCGGTGATGCGCGGCCCCGACCGGGACAATCACTCGGGAAACGTCCCGCGGCTTGAGGTCGCAGACGATGGAGACGTGCAGGTGTCGTACGAACGCTCTGGAGGCCTTTACAGCGGCGCCACACCCGACAAGCCACTGGCGAAGACCCACGCCTGAATTCCTTGGTTGGTGGGCGCCCCCTGACGGCGAGCGCCAGGCGGTCATTTCGCCGTTTCCAGAACCTTGTCGAGATCTTCTCGGCCCGTCGGCATGACAATGCCGTCGGCGGTCGCGCCGCCAGAAGTCAGGGCGCCGGCAACGGCGACGGCGGGTCGACTGCCGTTGCCGTCCTGGAAATTCGCCAGCTGTGGATCCTTGGCGAGGAACTCGTTCACCGCAGCACGGTCGGTGAGCGTGGCGGCGAGGAGGATGTTGTACTCTGCTCCTTGTCCGAGCAAATACCCGGCGATGGCCAGTGAACTGGACAGTTCGTGGTGGTGCCGCTCCAGCGCCGAATGGATCCGACGGTGACCATCGGCACGGAGTGCATCGATGGCGGCTCCCTTGTCCAACAGCAAGCGCACGGTAGCCAGGTGTTCCCGTAGCAGGCCGCGTGCAGGGCCGTCTCCCCCCGTGTCGTTGCTGGCGTTGACCATGACCGGTGTTTCTGTGAGCAGTTCGTCAACGCGCTCGACGTCGCCGCTGCCGGCAGCCTGCAGCAGTTCCATCCTGTCGTGGACGACTCGATCCGCCGTGCGTCCTCGAGGATCTGCAAGATGTCATGATACTCGCGTTCGCGCGCCATTTGCAGCAACGCGTCCTTGAAGCTGTAGCTCCGATAGGACAGATCTAAGCCCTGCTCGATGAGCCAGGAAACGACAGGGGCATGGCCTTCCCGCACGGCGAAGTGAATGGGTGGTGTGTAGTTGTATTCGCAGCGAACCAGAGCGGGCTCGCGAGACGCCAGGTCCTTCATCGTCTCCAGGTCGCCTTCACTGCTGGCAGTCAACATGGCCCAGACATCCGTCGTCGTCGTCTCGACGCTACCCGGAAAATGGTAGAAAAAAAACTTCACTCCCGAAGCTCAGGCCGGGATGCAGAGGGCCTCAAGCTTTCGTATATAGAGGCCCATGGCCGAATTCTTTGTAAATGTTCAGATCGCCGCGGTGCGCGATGAAAAGTACCTGACCATCATCCGCGGCTCTGAGGAGAATGTGAGTGCCGGTCTTCGGCCCCTGCCGGGTGGGAAGGCCGACCCTGAGCTACTTGCCGACGGGGCCTTCGAGACGACCGCTCGGCGAGAACTCATGGAAGAAGTCGGCGTCGCCGTGCTCGATCCCGTGGTCTATGTGCGCAGAATGACCTTTGAAGTGATCGGCAGACTCGGTGTGAATCGTGGTCATGGCGCAGTGGAAATCGGGCGAAGAATACCCGGTCAGCCCCGGCGAAGTCGCCCAGGTGGACTAGCTGACTACCGACGAGATATGTTCGCTGCCCGATCTGCCCGAATGGGAGAGGATCTCCATCGAGTAGGCGGAACGATTGAGACTCGATCTGGGCTGGACATGAAACCTGAATACCTGAGGAGACGAGGATGAAATACGACCTGCTGATCCGCAATGGTACCGTCATCGATCCGGCGCGTGAGATCCACGCCCCACTGGATGTGGCCTTCGTCGATGGCAATGTGGCGGCCGTGGCCGACTCGTTGGTCGAGGCAGATGCGGCACAGGTGATCGATGTAGCGGGTCGGTATGTCACGCCAGGGCTGATCGATGTGCACGTGCACGTCTTTCCCGGCGTCTCCCACTTCGGCATCGAGCCCGATCCCACCTGTTTGGCACGGGGTGCCACGACTGTCGTCGACGCGGGATCGGCGGGTGCCGACACCTTCCCCGGTTTCCGCAAGTACGTCATCGAGGTTTCCGAGACGCGCATCCTGGCGCAGTTGAACATCTCGAGCCAAGGCATGGTGACCCGCGACGTAGGGGAATTCGCATTGCCGGAATACGCCAACGTCGACGCCTGCTGTCGTATGATCGAACAGCATCGCGATCTGATCCTGGGCGTGAAGGTGCGACTCACCAAGAACAATATCGTCTCTGAGGCGTCGGGAATGATCCCCCTGCACCGGGCACGCGAAGCGGCAGATGCCGCCGGGTTGCCGATCATGATCCATCCGCAAGCGGCGTGGTGTGAATCCCTCGACGATATCCTCAAGGTGATGAAGCAGGGCGACATCCTGACCCACTGTTTTCACGGCATGGCATGCGGGATTCTCGATGATGGAGGTAAGGTCAGAGATTCCGTGCACGATGCCATCGAGCGTGGTGTTCTGTTCGACGTCGGCCACGGTGCCGGATCGTTCTCTTGGGATGTGGTCGAAGCGGCGATGGCTGAAGGCATCCTGCCGAAGACGATCTCCTCCGATCTGCACATCTACAATGTGGATGGACCCGTGTACGACCTGGCGAATGTCCTGACCAAGTTCCTCCACTTTGGGCTCTCCCTCGACGACGTCTTGTCCCGGGTGACCTCGGTGCCCGCCGAGTCAGTGTTGATGCAGGACCAGATCGGCACCCTCGCCCCCGGCGCCTGGGGCGATGCCGTCATCTTCGAGCTTCAGCAGGAGGCCTGCACATTGACCGATTCACAGGGGCAGTCCCGCATGGGCACTCAGCGACTTGAACCTGTGACCGTCGTGAAGGGCGGACGTATCTATCGCAACGAGATCTCTGCTTGAGTCGCCGATGCAACTGATCTCGGACATCGGTAGCGAGCGTGCCACCAATGACAGTGGCAAGATCATCACCACTGCGACCCACACTCATGTGATCTGGC
>PVBE011404955.1_pt1 | contig 26868 bp, 22 predicted proteins | sample 1631181 | NCBI WGS metagenome assembly PVBE01 (sample SAMN08397723, study PRJNA350692) | Marine metagenome, whole genome shotgun sequencing project. | isolation source: water | place: Pacific Ocean | collected 2012-04
AATCATCCGGTGCGAGGCGGGACTGATGCTGGACGTCCTGGATGATGAGGCCCGGAAGACCGGCTGGGAGATCCGCCTCTACCCGTCGACCAAGCGCACGGCGACCGTCGGCGGCCACGTGGCCGGGGGCAGCGGGGGCGTGGGGTCCATCCGGCACGGCCTGCTCCGCGACCCGGGCAACGTCAACGCCGTTCGCGTCGTGACCCTGGAGGACGATCCCCGGGTTCTGGAGCTGCGGGGGCGCGACATCAACAAGGTGAATCACGCCTACGGAACCAACGGGATTGTCACCGAGCTGGAGATGCCCCTTACGCCCGCGTTCCCCTGGGCTGACCTCATCGCGGTCTTCGACGACTTCATGACCGCGGCCCGCTTCGGCGAGGCCCTGGGCGAGGCCGACGGCGTCGTCGTCAACGAGTGCAGCGTTATCGCCCGGCCGATCCCCGAGCACTTCAAGCCGCTGCGCGAATTCATCCCCGACGGGAGCGCGACCGCCTTTTGTCTGGTCGCCGAGTCGTCGGTGGAATGGTTCGAATGCCTCGTGGCCGATTTCGGGGGGTCGGTGTGCTGCCGCAAGAGCGCGGCGGAGTCCGCCCGGACCACGCCGCTCTACGAATGCACCTGGAACCACACCACGTTATACGCCATCAAGGCGGACCCCTCGATCACCTATCTCCAGACCCTGTTCGAGCCCGGCCGCAGTCTGGAAATGGCCGAGCATTTCTACGGGCGCTTCGGCGACGAGACCCCGATGTGTCTGGAATTCGTCCGGCTGAACGGGAAGGTGGGGGCCTTCGCCGTGCAGTTGGTTCGCTATACGACCGATGAGCGGATGGACGAGAGCATCGAATACCTCGAAGACCACGGCGCGCTGGTGTTCAACCCGCATGCGCCCATTTTGGAAGACGGCGGGATGAAGGTCGTGGACGTCGAGCAGCTCGAATTCAAGAAGGTCGCTGACCCCCATGGCCTCTCCAACCCCGGGAAAATGCGCGCCTGGTGGGAGGAATCCCAGGCGGAAACCCGGAAGGAGGGGGCCCTGTATCCCGTCCGCGAAGGGGGAAAGGTTTTCAAGGGATAACCGGTGCGGCTTCAAGAATCGCCGCGGTTTCCCCTCTTTCCCGCTCCAGGCCGGGGGCGGGTGGGTGGACCCCCGGGTCGCCCTCCGGCGCGCCTTTCGAGGGCGGCCGAAAGAGCCGCCCGCCGTCTCATCCCCCGTTATTCAGCCCGAGGAGAGTTCATTGACCGGCGTTCAATACATCGGGGCGGACGTTCCGAGAGAGGACGGGAGAGAGAAGAGCACCGGCGCGGCCCGGTACGCCACCGATTTCTATCCCGAGGACGCCCTTCAGGTGCGGATCGTGCGGAGCCGTAGACCGCACGCCCGCGTCCGCTCCATCCGGACCGAGAACGCCCGGCGCGTCGCCGGCGTCGAGACCATCGTCACGGGGCGGGATTATCCGGACTTTTATTGGGGCGTCTTCATCCGGGACCAGACCCTCTTCGCCGTGGACAAGGTGCGTTACGTGGGCCAGCCCGTCGCGGCGTTGGCGGGAGGGGACGGCGACGCCCTGGCCGAGGCCGGGGACCTTATCGAAATCGAGTATGAGGACCTCCCGGCCGTTTTCGACCCGCTGGACGCCCTGTCCGCCGGGGCCCCCATCCTTCATGAAGACCTCGGGACCTATGAGCGGGTTCCCGGGATTGTCTTCCCCTCGCCGGGCACGAACGTGTGCAACCACTTCAAGCTCAGAAAGGGAAACGTCGAGAAGGGATTCGACCGCGCCGATTTCGTCTTCGAGGACGCCTACCGGATCCCCATGGTGCAGCACTGCCCGATGGAGCCGCACGCCTGCGTCGCCCTGTTCGAGACGAGCGGAAAGCTGACCCTCCACGCCTCGACGCAAGGTCCGCACCTGGTGCGAAAGCAGGTGGCCGAGGCCCTGCGCCTCGATCCGTCGCAGGTCCGGGTCGTGGCGCCTTGCTGCGGGGGCGGATTCGGCGGAAAAATCAGCGCCGTCGCGGAGGTCCTGAGCGCCTCGGTCGCCCTCAAGCTCCCGGGCCGGCCGGTGCGGTTGATCTTCGACCGGGAGGAGGAGTTCGGAAGCTCCTTCGTCCGGCAGGAGTTCTACGCGGAATATAAAACGGGCGTGATGAAGGACGGCGCCATCGTGGCCCGCCGGGCGAAGCTGATCTGGGACGCCGGGGCGTATGGCGATTATGAGGCGTCCGTCGCCCGGACGGCGGGCGCCAACGCCGCCGGCCCGTACCGCATCCCCAACGTCCGGGTCGATTCATACTGCGTTTACACCAACAAGCCCGTCGCGGGGGCGTTCCGGGGGTTCGGTGTCTCGGAGGTCTGCTTCGCCTACGAGCAGCAGCTCGATCGGATCGCCGCGGCGCTGGGGATGGACCCCCTGGAGATCCGGATGAAGAACGCTGTGCGCGAGGGCGACGAGCATGCCACGGGACAGGTCCTGAAGGGTGTGGGTCTCGAGGAATGTCTCCGGAAGGTGAGCCGGGCGCTGGAAGCGATCGGCGACGCCCCGGGCGGCTCGAACGGGACGAAACGGCGCGGACGCGGTATCGCCTGCATGACCAAGTCCACGGTGGCCGGGGTTCAGGCGGATGCGGAGATCGTGGTCCGCGAGGACGGCTCGGTCCTGCTCAAGACGAGCGCCATGGAGCACGGACAGGGCGCCCACACCGTCTTGAGGCAGATTGCCGCGGCGGAGCTGGGATGCGACGTGGCCGACGTGGTGGTGGACGCCGTGGATACGGACTCGAGCCCGTATACGTCTCAGACCTCGGCGAGCAAGACGACCTTTTTCGACGGCAACGCGGTCCGGATGGCGGCCGCGGAGGCCAGGCGTCTGCTTCTGCGGAGGGCCTCGCGGGCGCTCGAAGCGGACCCGGAAGACCTGTCCGTCGAGGGCGGGCGCGTTTATGCCTGGGGAGCGCCCGGGCGGAGTCTCTCCATCCCGGATCTGACGGGCGGCGAAGGACCGATCGTCGCCCGGGAGAGTTTCAAACTGGAGGACGCCACCGGCATCGATCCCGAGACCGGGCAGGGGAAGCGGCCGGCGGCCTTTCAGATGTACGCGGCGCAGGGGGCCGAAATCGAGGTGGACCTCGAGACGGGCCGGATCGAAGTGCTGAGACTGGTGGCGGCGCACGACGTGGGACGGGTGATCCACCCGAAGGGCTGCGAAGGCCAGATCGAGGGCGCCCTGATCCAGGGCGTGGGGACGGCGCTGTTCGAGGAGCTGCGGTGCGAGGACGGCGCGCCCGTCAACGGGAACCTGGTCGAGTACAAGATCCCGTGCGCCCTCGACGCCCCCCGGATGGGAGTGATCCTCGTCGAAGCCGCGATCCCCGACGGCCCCTGGGGAGCGAAGGGCGTCGGCGAGCCGGGTCTCGTGCCGACCGCGGCCGCCATCGGCAACGCCTGCTTCGCGGCGACCGGAAGGCAGATCAAGGCCCTGCCGTTCATCCCGGAGAAGGTCCTGGCGGCGTTGAGCGCGGACGGTTGAGGCGAAGAGGGCCGCCCCGCTCCTCTTGGAATGAGCTATGATCGGCGACAGTCAACCTTGACAGTGTTTTGGATGAAGGAGGTGACGTTCCCTAGCGGGTCCCGAATCATCGGGACTGGTACGGCATCACACGATGATCATCCTCGGGAGGCAAGATGAAGACAGACCGGAAGTTGTTGGAAAAGGTGTGGTCGAAGGTCGATCAGAAGGAGCTGGTTTCGCTGGCGATGGAGCTTGTCAGCACCCCGAGCACAACGGGGAGCGAAGAGGCCGCCGCCCGGCTTTTGGTGGACTGGCTGAACGAGCGTGACATCCCCGCTTTCTACCAGGAGGTCGAGCCGGGCCGCGGGAACATGGTCGGCCGCCTCAAGGGCGCCGGCGACGGACCCACGCTGATGTTCAACGGCCACCTGGACACGGCCCTTTCGAGCGATCCGCAGGACGCCCTGTTCGCGGGCCGCATCAAGCCCGAATGGACGGCCCATGCGCGCAAGGTCAAAAACCTCATCTGCGGCAGCGGGATCGTCAACGACAAGGGACCGCTCTGCTGCTCCCTGATGGCCGCCTACGCCCTCAAGAAGGCGGGGGTCAAGCTGAAGGGCGACATCGTTTTGACGGGGGTTTGCAGCGAAATCGGCCGGGCGCCCGTGGACCAGTACCAGGGCGCGCCCTACCGGGGCAAGGGCATCGGGATGCGTTACATGCTGACCCACGGCGTCGTGGCCGACTACGCCATCGTCGTCGAGCCTTCTCGCCTCGGGATCACCTGGGCGCAGGCGGGGGCGGTGTTCATCAAGATCACCGTCTGGGGCGAGCCGATGTATGCGCCCTTCGTCCAGCACCCCAAAGACCTGTCGAAGAGCAAGAACGCCGTCGTCAAGATGAGCACGCTGATCGAGCCGCTCGAAGCGTGGGCGCGCCGGTACGAGAAGGAGCACACCTACAAGTTCGGCGCGGGCAAGCTCGTGCCCAAGGTCAACATCGGCTCCATCATGGGAGGCGCGCCGTTCAAGCCCAACTTCTCGCCCGCCGTCTGCAACCTGTACGTCGAGGCCTTCACCAAGCCGGGGACGCGGCCCATCGATGTCCTCCGCGAAGTGGAAGAGGTCCTTCAGGCCACGGGCGTGGAAGCCGACTCGGAGCTTTATCTCTCGGTGCATGGGTACGAGTCGAAAGGGGCCGAGCCGCTGGTGGCCGCCATGCGGGGGGCCTACCGGGCGGTGCGGAACCGAGCGCCCAAGCCGATGCAGACGGAGCTGAACAGCACGTACGCCGACCTCACCATTCTGGTGGAGATGGGGATTCCGGCCATCAAGTGCGGACCCGCGCCGGAAGACCCCAGTCTCAAACCGGCCACTGGGGAGGTCCAGCGGGTCGAGGACCTAGTGGACGCGACAAAGATGTACTGCGCCGCCGCCCTAGAGGTCTGTAACCACCTGCCGCGACCGTGATGGGGGAGAACCGAAATTCCAAGGGGGACTTTTTTGAAAAACCGTCCCTCTTGACCCCTCCCAGGGGTTGGGAACCCCCTGAAAAACTTTCATTAGGCGATAGAGTGCCGCCCGAAGGGCGGCACTCTATCGCAAGAAAACTGGCTGGATTCTGCGGCAGCCGCAGGTAAACGGGCATCCGGCTAAAGATCAAAGGCGTCGCGGGCCGAAGCCGACCGCCATAACCAATCAGACGTCCACCCCAAAGGCCAAGCCGCAGGCTATGGCCGCAAAAAGTTTTCGAGGGGGGTCCAGGGGGGGGCAGTTTTCAAAATGTCCCCCCTGGCGGTTTTTTTGTGTCTCCATCAGTAAGGAGGAAACCCGCATGGACTTCGAGCTTCCCGGGGAGTTGAAGCTTCTTCGCGACATGGTTCGGGACTTCGTCAAGAAGGCGCTCCTGCCCCTGGAGGACCGGGTCGAGGAGGCCGACGACGTTGCCCCCGACCTCCTGCGGGAGCTCCGCGTCCAGGCCCGGGACCTGGGTCTTTTGGGCCTTTGCATTCCGAAAGAATGCGGCGGGGCCGGGATGGGGATGCTTGCCAACTGCGTCGTGCGGGAGGAGCTGGGGCGGACGAGTCTGGCCATGTCCTACACCGTTCGGGGCCCCTCGCCGATCCTGTCCCTGGGCACGGCCGAGCAGCGGGAGCGTTACCTCGCGCCCTGCCTTCGGGCGGAGAAGCGGGACTGCTTCTCCCTGACCGAGCCCAACGCCGGCTCCGACGCGGCGGCCATTCAGACCACCGCCGTCCGGGACGGGGACGACTTCATTTTGAACGGGACGAAGATTTTCGTGACCGACGGCGTGAAGGCGGACTTCGTGATCGTCTTCGCCGTGACGGACAAGGAGAAGCGGGCGCGGGGCGGGATCACAGCGTTTCTGGTGGACAAAGGGACGCCGGGGTTCGAGGTGGGGTCGGTGTTCAAGAAGATGGGCTGGCGGGGAACGGACCTGGCGGAGCTGGTGTTCACCGGGTGCCGGGTTTCCGCGGCGCAGGTGCTGGGTGAGGTGGGTCAGGGGTTCACGCTGGCGATGAAGTGGATCGACACCGGCCGGCTGGGGATAGCGTCGGCCGCGCTGGGCACGGCCGAGCGGCTGTTGGAGATGGCGACGGGTTACGCGGGCCAGCGTGAGACGTTCGGCCGGCGGCTGGCGGAGCGTCAGGCTATTCAGTGGATGATCGCCGATTCGGCGACCGAACTCAAGGCGGCGCGGCTGTTGGTCCACCAGGCGGCGTGGAGCGGTGTGCAGGGGCGGGACACGCGTCAGGCGGCGGCGATGGCGAAGCTTTACGCCACCGAGATGGTGGGCCGGGTGTCGGACCGCGCGCTCCAGATCCACGGCGGGATGGGGTACATGAAGGACCTCCCCATCGAGCGCATGTACCGCGACGTCCGCTACACCCGGATCGCCGAGGGCACGTCGGAGATCCTCCGCTTCCTCATCGCCCGGGGGATCTTGAAAGGGGGGGGGTAAGAAAATAAGGCGGCACTGGCAGCTTGTCTGCCGGTGCTTCCTCTCATCCCTTCCCTCCCGCGTTCTCATCAACCTCGATTCCATAATCCGCCCGGGCCTTTTCCGGCGAGAGGATGCCGTCCCGGACTTCCTGAAGGACCTTGGACGGGTCCCGCCCGGCGGGGTCTCCCCATCCGCCGCTGCCCGCGGACTGGACCCTGAGGACTCCGGGGCCGACGCCCATCACGCCGTAAGCGGGAAGCGCGCTTTCCGGCCCTCCGTCGGGACGGAACGAGACCCGGGCGGGCGCGCCGGCCTTGCCGCCGGAGGTCCCGTACCCGCTGGGGTCGCCCTGGCCCTCGCCGCGCAGATACAACGTCCCTGGGGCCAGAAGCTCCAATTGGTAATCCACGCCCGTTCCCCCACGAAACTCCCCCGGTCCGCACGAGTCCCGCCGGACCTCGTGCCGGACGAACCGGACCGGGTTGAGGCGTTCGAGGGATTCAAGGTTCGGGATGATCATCCCGCCCATGTTGATGGGGGTCCCGATCTGGTCCGTGCCGTCCTTTCCTTTCGCGGCGCCCGCGCTGGCCAGCCCGGCCAGGTTGAACAGGACGAAGACCCGGCCGTTTCGGTCCCGCCCCGACAGGACGGGATTCGCCATCTTCCCCCAGCCGCCGCACACTCGGTCCGGGTCGGCCAGCGCCAGGGCCTTCCAGCAGCAGTGCATGATCTCGTGGGCCGGATGGATGGTGGCGAAGCTCACCGGCGCCGGCTCGGTGCAGTTCACCACCGTGCCCTCCGGGGCGCTGACCCGGATTGTCCGGTACATCCCTTCATTGTGCGGGATCTGCGGGTCCACCACCGTGGCCAGCGCGGCGTAGACGGCGGAGTAAGTGTTGGGCAGGTTGCTGTTCTTATATGCGGGGATCTGCGGGTCCGTCCCGGTGAAATCCGCCTCGATATCGCCGCCCCGGACGGTCAGGCGGAGGCGGATGGAAACGCTCCGGTCGGAGAAGCAGTCGTTGTTCATCGCGTCGGCCGCCTCATAGACGCCGTCGGGGATGTCCTCCACCTCCAGCCGCATCCGGTGCTCCCCGTAATCGAGCAGGGCGTCGCAATACGTCCGAAGCCTGTCCCAACCGTGTTCCTTCAAAAGATCTTCGACCCAGCCGAGGCCCTTCTTGACGGACCCGACCATGGCCCCCAAGTCTCCGGCCAGGATGTCCGGGCGGCGGCAATTGATCTTGAGCAATTCCAGGACGTCGGCTCGCGGGACGCCTCGGTCCTCAAGCTTGAGCGGCGGGATGCGCAGGCCCTCGTGGAAGATTTCCTTCGCCTCGGGGTTGTACGTTCCCGCCGCGCCGCCGCCGATGTCGAATTGATGAGAGCGGATGCACGTGAAGGCCGCCGGGTCGTTTCCGGCGAAGACCGGCGCGAAGACCGTCCAGTCGGGCAGGTGGTTCCCGCCGGCGGTGTAGACATCGTTCGAGACGAAGATGTCGCCGTCCCGGATGTCGTCTCCGAAAAACTCCAGGAGGGCGCGCACGGCGAACCCGCCGCCCCCGGTGTGGATGGGGATGCCCTCCGCCTGGGAGAGAAGCCGCGCACGGTCATCGGTGAGAAAGCAGGAGAAATCGTGCGCCTGGCTGGCGATGGCGCTCCGGGCCGTCCGGGTCATGACGGCCCCCATCCGGTGGGTGATGCCGTCCAGCTTTTGTTGAATGATCGTCAGCGTCGCCGGGTCGATGGCCGCGCGTCGGGCGCTCATGGTTTCATCCCTTTTTTCGTCAGCACGAGGTTGCCGTAGGCGTCCGCCTCCACCGCGTTTTCGGGGGCGACCCATAACGTCGTATTCGGCTGTACGATCACCGCCGGGCCTGAGAGCGATTGTCCGGGCGTCATCGAGTCGCCCGAGATCACGGGCGTGGAGACGGCCGGACCCGGAGCGTCCGGGAACACGGTGCGGGGGGGGGGGGGAGGAGGGGGCCGCCGCGCGCCGACTTCGCCTCATCCGGCGTCTCCCGTTTCCGGACCGCCAGGGGCGGCGTGGCCGCGATGGCGGTCACCCGGAGGCCCGAGAAGTCGATGGCGCTTTCCGGGTCCCGGTGGCCGTAGAGGGTCTCGTGCCGGTCATGAAACGCCGCCGCCAGCGACTCGAGCGCGCCGGGATCGTCGATGTCCGCAATGACGACCGGGATGTCCCAGTTCTGACCCCGGTAGCGCAGGTCGGCCCGGAATTCGATCCGGATTTTCTCCGCGGGAACGCCGGTCCCGGCGACTTCCTCCGCGGCGAGGCCGCGCAACCGCCCGAACGCCTCCTTCAAGGCCTGGGGGGACGTTTTCTCCAACTCCCCGATGAAGGTCTGGACGTAGTCCCGTCGAAGGTCGGCGTGGAGGAGGCCGAGGGCGCTGAAGACGGCGGCGTCCCGGGGAACGAGGACGCGCCCGATCCCGAGGGCCTCGCCCAGGGCGCCGGCGTGAAGCGGTCCGGCGCCGCCGGCGGCGATCAGGGTGAACTCGCGCGGGTCCCGTCCCTTTTTAACGCTGATCATCTCGATGGCGTCGATCATGTTCTGCGTGGCGACCCGGACGATTGAGAGCGAGGCCTCCGCCGTCGAGAGGCCCAGGGGTTCGGCGATCCTCCGGTGGACGGCGTCCTCCGCCGCCGCCCGGTCGAGCGTGATCTCCTCCCCCAGCATGTCCCCATCCCCCAGCCGGCCCAGGACGAGGTGGGCGTCCGTCACCGTCGGCGCCCGGCCCCCCCGCCCGTAGCAGGCCGGCCCGGGGTCCGCCCCGGCGCCGTGCGGTCCGACCCTCAGCATCCCGCCCGGGTCCACAAAGGCGATGGTCCCTCCGCCCGTTCCGATCGTCGAGATCTCCAGGGACGGGGCGGCGAGGTGATGCCCTTCGATTTCCAGGCCGTCGAAGAGGGAGACCTGTCCGTCCGCGACGACCGTGATGTCGCAACTTGTGCCCCCCATGTCGAAGACGATGAGGTTGGGCGCGTCGCCGCGCTCCCCCTCCTTCCCCCCGCCCAGGGCCTCTCCGGCCTGAAGGGCGGCCGCCGCGACCGCGGCCGGTCCGGACAGGATGAGCTGGCCCGGCTGTGAGACGCTCCGTTTGATGTCGGTGACCCCGCCGTTGCCCTGCATGATGAGGGGCGGAACGCTCAGCCCCCCGGCCCGCAGCTCGGAATCCAAACCTTCGAGATATGATCCGGCGCCCGGGGCGACGTAGGCGTTGATGACGGTCGTCGAGACCCGCTCATACTCCCCCATGACGGGGAGGACCTCCGAGGAGATCATGACGGGGATCCCCGGCATTCGGGCGAGCGCCCGCGCCTTGATCGCCCGCTCGTGCTCGCCGTTCGCATAGCCGTTGAACAGGCAGACGGCGATGGCCTCGACGCCTTCGTCCTCCAGCGCGGCCAGGGCCTCGGCCGCGCTCTCCCCGTCCAGGGGGACGAGGGGTTTGCCGAAGCAATCCATCCGCTCCCGGACCCCGCGGCGGAGATGGCGCGGGACGAGGCTCGGCGGGGAGGGGGTCTTCATGTCCCAGATAGAGGCCCGGATCCCCCGGCGCAGCGCCAGGGTGTCCCGGAACCCCTCCGTCGTGATGAGGCCCACCTTCGCGCCCGCGCGCTGGACCATCAGGTTGGTGCACACGGTGGTCCCGTGAACGAACGACGAGGCGTCCGCCAGGAGGCCGGGCAGGTCTCCTCCGAGACGGGTCGCGGCTTGGGAGAGGCCGTGGAAGATTCCTTCCAGCGGGTTGTTGGGCGTCGTGGGGGTCTTGAGGGACAGGATCTCCCCCCCCGCCCCCTCGCCCTCGGGCGCCACGACGACATCGGTGAATGTCCCGCCGACGTCCACGCCGATCCGCACGGGTTCGGTCAAAGGATGCTCCTTTCCACTTCCCGGAACTGGACGGTAGACCATCAATCGCGGCATAGCTTAAACTATGCCGGCGGAAATCGAAAAACCCCGACTACCCGGACCCGCCTCGCGATTCCGGGCCGAAACCCCGGATGTTCGATGTTTATAGAGGAGGATGTCAACTGTCGCCGCTGCTTATGGGGATCGGTGTTTTCCCCACGGAAAGCAAACACTCCGCCGGAAAAGTCGTCGAGGCCGTCGAAGAGGCGGAACGGGCCGGCTTTGATCGGGCCTGGCTCGTGGATTCGCAGGGGCTGTTTCCGGAGGTGTATGTCACGCTCACCCAGTGCGTCGCGCGGACGGAGCGCATTCACCTGGGCACGGGCGTCACGAACCCGCTTACCCGTCACCTCTCGGTCACGGCCCGGGCCATCGCCACGCTGGATGAGTTCGGGCGGGGGCGCGTCCGCCTGGGCCTGGGGGCCGGGGACACCTCGATGAAGTACTTGAGACGCCCGCCCCTTCGGCCCGATGAGTGCGAGGAGGCGGTCCGCTGCCTCCGGTCTTTGTTGGCCGGTCGGGAAGGGACCTTCCGGGGGGAGACCATCCATCCGTTCGATCATTATGAACCCCGGGACGTCCCCATCCACTTGGCGGCCAACGGCCCCCGGATGTTGCGGACGGCCGGCAGATGCGCGGACGGCGTCATCGTCTCCGTGGGCGCCGATCCCGCGATCATTCAGTACGTCTTCGATTCGGTGAGGGAGGGGGCCGAGAGCGTGGGCCGCGATCCGGCCGAGATCCCCGTCTCGCTCCACGTCGGCTGCGACGTCTCCGAGGACCGGGAACAGGCGCGGGAGAACGTCAAGACCTATGTGGCGCGGCGGCTGATCGCCCCGCTGCCGCGCTCGCTGACGGGATTCACGAAGGCGGAGCAGGAAAGGTTCAAAGAGGCTTACTCCCTGGCGGGTCATCTCCAGGTGAATGCGTCCCACGCCCGGCTCGTCCGGGAGGAATGGATCGACCGTTTCTCCCTGGCGGGGACGCCGGAGGAGTGTCTGGAGAAGGTGCGGATGTTCGAGGCGTCGGGGGTGAGCGAGTTGTTCCTCCTGCCCACCACGTCCAGCTCGGTCGGGCTCATCCGGACCTTCGCCGATTCCATCCTGCCGGAGCTGCGAGCGTCCGCCCTCGACTGAGCGGCGGCTTCCTTCCTCCGGAAGGGCCGGTTCGGCCGCAGCGGAGAGGATTTCATCATGTCCGATCTTCAGCCGCTTCTGGCGCCGCGTTCCATCGCGGTGGTCGGGGCCAGCGATCAGCCCGGCACGGGCAAGGCCGTCCTGGCCAATTTGCGCGTGTGCGGATTCGGCGGAGAGCTGGTCCCCGTGAACCCCAAGTACGAAACCGTGGACGGTCTGCCTTGCGTCCCGGACCTTTCGCGTCTGCCTCATCCTGTGGACCTGGCCATCATCGCCATCCCGGCGGCGCACATCGCGCGGGCCCTGGGGAGCGTTTCCCCCGGCGCCGTCCAGGCGGCCGTCATCCTTTCCGCCGGGTTCGGTGAAACGGGGGCGCGCGGCAAGGCGCTCGAGGCGGACGTCCTGGCCGCCGCGCGGGGCCGGGGGATCCGGTTCTGCGGTCCGAACTGTCTGGGGTTCATCAACGCCCACGGCGGGGTGGCGGCCTACAGCGCGTCCCTTCGGCAGCGGCCCCGTCCGGGCGGGATCGGGATCGTTGCCCAGAGCGGCACCGTATGCATCGGGTTGGTCAACGCCCGGGCCGACCTGGGCTTCAGCCACATCCTGTCCACCGGGAACGAGGCGGACCTGACCTCCGACGAATGCATTCGGTTCCTGGTGGAGGACTCCCGCACCGAGTGCATCGGCCTCTTCCTCGAGGGCGTCCGGTCGGCCGAAGGCTTCCTGAGCGCCCTGGACCTGGCGGAGGAGGCGGGCAAGCCCGTCGTCGTGCTCAAGGCCGGCCGCTCGGACACCGGCCGGCGCGCGACCCTCGCGCACACCGGCTCGCTGTCCGGCTCGGATCGGGTGTTCCGCGGTCTCTTCCGGCAGAAGGGGGTCATCCAGGTTTCCGACATGGACGAGCAGCTCGCGACCCTGGGCCTGCTCTCCGGAGGCCGCCGGCCCGCCGGAGGGGGTCTCGGGGTCACGACGGTTTCCGGCGGGCAGTGCGCCCTGATTTGCGACGCGGCGGATGAAATCGGCCTGGAGCTGCCGGACCTCGCGCCGAAGACGAGCGAACGCCTGGCCGCCGTCCTGCCGGAGTTCGCGGCCAACGCAAACCCGCTGGACACGACCGGGGTGGGGGTCGTCCGCCACGACCTCTACGAGGAGTGTCTGCGGGCCCTCGCGGATGATCCGGGCGTCCACTGCGTCGCCGCCCTTCAGGACATCCCCGCCGGTTTGGGTCCTTCATCCCGGAAGAATTACCACGAGAATTGCGGGCGCCTGGTGAAGGTCGCCCGGTCGACCGATAAGCCGGTCGCGCTGTTCACCCAGTTCGGCGGCGCGATGGACCCGGAGATGGAAGAAACCCTGCGGGAAGGCGGCGTCCCGCTCTTGCAGGGGCTGATCCCCGGCTTGCGGGCCATCCGGAATTCGGTTCGGTGGGCCGAGAGGATGCGGGCCGGCCGGCCGGGGCCGGCTGAGCCGCGGGGAGTTCCGGACGAAGCGATTGTCGCGAAGCTCCGGGAGGCGAAAGGCCCCCTGTCCGAGCGGGAGAGCAAAGATCTCCTGGCCCGGTGCGGCGTCGCCGTGACGCGGGAGACCCTCGCGAAGTCCGAGGCCGAGGCCCTGGAGGCGGCCGAGTCGCTGGGCTATCCCGTGGTGCTGAAAGTGGACTCCCCCGATCTTCCGCACAAGACCGAGGCCGGCGCGGTCCGCCTCGGCCTGGATTCTCCCGACGGGGTCCGCTCGGCCTACCGCGACGTCCTCGATTCCGCCCGCCGTTATCGGCCCGACGCCCGGATCAACGGGGTCCTCGTTTCCGAGCAGGCGGGGCCGGGCGTGGAGATGATCATCGGTCTATCCACAGACCCCCAGTTCGGAAAGACCGTCCTCGTCGGGATGGGCGGGATTCTGGCGGAGGTCCTGGAGGACGCGTCCGTCCGGCTGGTTCCGATCACCCGGCGGGACGCGGAGGAGATGCTGGACGAGCTCCGGGCCTCGAAGATCCTAAAGGGCGTCCGCGGACGCGGACCCTCGGACCGTGAGGCGGTCATCGGGGCGCTGCTGGCGCTCTCGGAATTCGGACGGCGCTACGGAGACCTGGTCGAGGAGGTGGACATCAACCCGTTGATCGTCGGAGCGGAGGGTTCAGGGGTCCTGGCCGCCGACGCCCTCGTCGTTCCCCGCGCCTGAGGCGGATTTCTCACCCGTCCATCGGCACGGGGCGTCTCGGGGGTTCGGCGCTCGATCTATCGGGCGGATTTGAAGGGGCCGTCGCGTTTTTCGAGGAACTTCTTCAACCCGTGCTTCCGTCCGTACCGGGCCCATTCCAGGCTCTCGTCCGTGGCGTGGATGATGCTCGTCGTCTCGACGTTGTAGGCCAGGGCCTGTCGGAGCCCCATCATGTCGTACGTGCGGTGGATGGCCTCTTTGTTGATCCGAAGCGCCTTGGGCGGCACGAGGGCGAGGCGGTTCGAGAGCTTCAGCGCTTCGTCCTGGAGGGAGTCGTGCGGGACGACCCGGTTGACCAGCCCCAGGCGGTGGGCCTCCCGGGCGTCGATCAGGTCTCCCATGTAAAGGATCTCCTTCGCCTTTTTCAGTCCGATGAGCCAGGGCAGGATGAGGGTGGGCGGGGCTGAAGAATGGCGGATCTCCGGCTCGCCGAAGCGCGCACGGTCGGAGGCGACGGTGAGGTCGCACACCATGCTGAGGTCCATCCCGCCTCCCACGGCGTACCCGTTCACCACCGCGATGACGGGCTTTACGCAGTCCCAGACCTTCATGACGTTGTTGAAATCATCCTTCATCTTCTCCCGCCATTCATCCACCGTTGCCAGGGTCTTCTTCTTTGAATCTTCGGTGTCATAATTCACCGAGATGTCGTAACCCGCAGAGAACGCCCGGCCCGCCCCCGTGAGGATGACGGCCCGGACGTCTTCGTCGGCCGAGGCTTCCTCAATGGCCGCTTCCATCTCCCGTTTGAGGTCGAAATTCAGGGCGTTGAGGACCTCGGGGCGGTTCAGCGTGATGCGAACGATGGCGCCAAACTTTTCGTAAATCAGCAGGGTGTAGGACATCATTTTCCCCCGGATGTTTTTGGGCAAGGCGTCCCGGTGGAGGATTCGGGTCTGGCGCATTGTTTCTCATTTCATTATGCGCATGGACGGTTGGCCGTCAACGGCGTCCCGGGGCGGAGCGCTTCCCCCGTTGAGGATCGCGGCTTCGGGCGGGGCAATACCGATCTATAATTCCTCCGAAGTCCGCGAAGAGGGGGGGGGGTTGTTGATTCATGCCGGGTTCAGGATGAAGACCGGCTTCACCGAGAGGAGGCGCGGACCATGTCCGTTCCCGAACAGACGCAGGCCTCGGCCGGGATGGGCCTCATCGGTCGTCCCGTCCCCGCGGCGGGCTCGCCGGACAAGGTGAGCGGCGCCGCCGCCTACGTGGGGGACCTCCGTATTCCCCGGATGCTGCACGCCAAGGTTCTCAGAAGCGGCGTTCCCCACGCCCGGATCGTCGAGATCGACGTCTCGAAGGCCCTCCGCCTGCCGGGTGTCAAGGCGGTCATAACCGGGAAGGACCTGCCGGACATTCTGTGGGGGGAGATCGTCAAAGACCAGCGCACGCTCCCCACGGCCAAGATCCGCTTCGCCGGGGAAGACCTCGCGGCGGTGGCCGCCGTGGACGAAGCCACCGCCCTCGACGCCCTGGAGCTGATCCGCGTGGAGGTCGAGGAGCTCCCCCCCGTTCTGGGCATCGAGGAGGCCATGGCGGAGGGCGCGCCCGTCGTCCACGACGGAGTCCCGGACAACGTGGTGAAGCGGTTCACCATCACCCGGGGGGACCTGGAGGCGGGGTTTCAACAGGCCGACGTGATCCTGGAGGAGACCTACCGCACCCAGCGGCACCACCAAAGCTACATGGAGCCGTTCGGGGCTGTTGTGGAGGTGGACAACTCCGGCCGCCTGACGCTTCACGCGGGCGTCCAGGGGATCTTTCATTCCCGGAATCACCTGGCCGAAGCCCTGGGGATCTCCCCGAGCCGGGTTCGGGTCATCCAGTCCTGGGTGGGCGGCGCCTTCGGGGGGAAGCAGACCTTCCGGCCGCTGCCGATCCTGGCCGCCGCGCTCGCGCGAAAGACGGGCTGCCCGGTCCGCCTGCTGAACAGCCGGCAGGACGAGTTCCGGGGAGGAAGCCCGCGCCTGCCCGTCAAGATCCACCTCCGGATGGGGGTCCGAAAGGACGGGACCCTCACGGCCAAGCACGGCCGGGTCATCGGGGACGCCGGGGCCTTCGCCACCATCTCGCCCGCCATCCTTCACACGGCGACGATGCGGATGGACAACCTGTACCGGATCGAAAACCTCGTGAACGAAGCGTCCCTGGTGTACACCAACCACGTCCCGTGCGGACCGTTTCGCGGGTTCGGGACCGTCCAGGGGGCCTTCGCGATCGAGAGCCTCCTGGACGCCCTGGCCGAGGCCGTCGACATGGACCCGGCCGAGCTCCGGCGCAGGAATTTCGTCCGGACCGGCGACACCACGGTCCACGGCTGGCATCTCGGGAGCTGCGGGATCCAAGACTGCCTGGACACCGCCGTGAAGGCCAGCGGATGGGAGGATCACAACGGCCGGGACGACGGGGGCCGGTTCCGGCGGGGCTTCGGCCTCTCGGCCGCGACGCACGTGAGCGGAAACCGCCACTACGGCGACCTCGACGCCTCCACGTGCATCCTGAAGTTCAATCAGGACGGCAAGGTCAACCTCATCAACGGCGAAGGGGAGCTCGGGCAGGGCGCGGCCACGGTGCTCTCCATGTGCGTGGCGGAAGAGCTGGGCCTCCGCCCCGAGGACGTGACCGTGGCCCGGGCCGACACCGACACGTCGCCTTTCGCCATCGGCGGTTACGCGAGCCGCGTGACCATGATCGCCGGCAACGCCGCGCGCCTGGCGGCCCTCGACGCCCGGCGGCAGATCTTCAGCCGGGCGGCCGAGATGCTGGAAGCGCGTCCGGACCAACTGGCGCTTGCGGACGGTTTCGTCTTCGTGGAGGGTGCGCCCGCCCGGCGGCTTTCGCTCTCCGAGGTGGCCCACGGCGAGCTCTTCCGGCGCGGGGGGCGGACGATCATCGGCGTGGGCGAATACGACGCGCCCACGCAGATGTACGACGGCGAGACGCGCTACGGGAACATCGCGCCCGGGTACGAGTTCACCGTCCAGGTGGCCGAGGTCGAGGTGGATACGGAGACGGGGGCCGTCCGCGTCGTGCGGATCGTCGCGACCGACGACGCCGGCCGCATCATCAATCCGCTGACGGCGGAAGGCCAGGTCCAGGGCGGAATCGTCATGGGGCTGGGGATGACGCTCACCGAAACCATGAAGTACGAGGGCGGCGCCCTCGTGAACGGCAGCTTCGCCGACTACAGCCTGCCCCGGGCGGATTCCGTCCCGCCGATCGAGTCGCACCTGATCGAGACGTCCGAGCCCAACGGGCCCTACGGCGCCAAGGGGGTCAGCGAATCGTGCATCGATCCGGTCCCGTCGGCGATCACCAACGCGATCCATGACGCCGTTGGAGTCCGGGTCACCGAGCTTCCGGTCTCGGCCGAGAAGGTCTTGCGGGCGCTGCGGGAGAGAGGTTGAGGGGGGGGAGGAGGGGGCAGGGAAGCGGCGGCCGAGACAGTTCTCTCTCTCTCTCCCCCCCCCCCCCTCAGTGAGCCAGGTAACCGCCGTCGGCGACCAGGTTGTGGCCGGTGACGTAGCTCGAGGCGTCTCCGGCGAGGAACAGGCAGACCTCGGCGATCTCCTCCGGCCGGCCCATGCGGCCCATGGGGACGTCCGCCAGGAGGTTATCGAGTCTTCGCGGGTCCTCCTGGAACCCGCGGTTGATCCCGGGGGTGTCGGTCGGGCCGGGGGCGACGGAGTTGACGCGGATGTTCCGGTCGGCCAGCTCGAAGGCCAGGGCGCGGGTCATGTTGACCACGGCCCCCTTGGACGTGCAGTAGGGCGAGTACTCGGGGATGACCACGAAGCCGAGCTGCGAGGAGATGTGGGTGACGCTGCCGCCTCCCCGCTCGATCATGTGCGGCACGACCTTCTGCGTGAGAAAATAATAGCTGGTGACGTTGACTTCCAGGACCCGCCGGAAGTCCTCGGGCTTGATCTCCAGGAACTTTCCCCGCACCCGGTGGACGATGGTGTTCACCAGGACGTCGATGCCGCCGAAGGCCCCGGTCGTCTCGGCGACGAGCGCGTCCATGGCGTCGGGGTCCGCCGCGTCTTTCTCCAAGACGAGGGACTTCGCGCCCGCCTCGCCGCACGCGGCTTCGGTCTCGGCCAGCCCCGCGGCGTTCATGTCCACGATCGCGACGTTGGCGCCCTCCCGGGCGAAGCGGACGGACGTGGCTTGGCCGATTCCCGACGCGGCCCCGGTGACGATGGCGGTCTTGTCTTTCAGGATCATTGTTTCCCCCTCAAGCCTGCGCGGCGTCGTTGCAAGGATCATGACGGCCGGTGGGTCAACCGGCCCCAATGCCCGCCCGGTTTGAATCAACGGCGAATATGAAATCTCCGGCCACGGGGCGGGGGGGGGGGCGGACTCGGCGCCCCGCCGGACCCTCAGCCGTCCACGCCGATCTCCCGGAGCATCCTCCGGTACGCCGAGGCGATGCCGTCCGGGCTCTTGACGTGCAGCTCCTCGGACAGGTCGAGGGGCGGCTCCTTACGCGCATTGGTAGGAGTTCCAATTCTGAATCGAGTGTTCTCGGCGTCGATCGCCCGATCGCGATCATAACAGCATCCGCGACGGTTCCGCATCTCGGGCGTAGGGGGCGATCCTTGATTCTCAGGGATAGCCGTCTCGGGTCCACCCGTCATTCGAGCGGCGGGCCTCCGGGCCTTGACGGGGAATCGCGCGGCGGGGCGTTTCGGTATGCACATGCCCGGACGGTCAAGCCGCCGGCGAGACCGACGGGTTGGTTGACTGGTGTGGAGAGGCTTGGGTAAGGTTCAGTCCTGGATTGTCGACAGGCCGGACCCGCGGGGTCCGGTCACGTTGAGAACGGGCCGGCATGGAGACTTGGGGCGAAACCCGGGGCCTCCTGCAAATCCCGTCAAGATTTTTCGAGGGAATCCAGTGAAAGAGGGTTGCGCGGATCTGGTGATTGAGGGATTGAAGGAGGCGGGTGTCGGCATCGTCTGCACCCTGCCGGAGTCCTATCTCAAGCAGGTGTTCGTGAAGGTTTCCCGGGACCCCGATCTCGAGCACGTCCCCGTCACCAACGAGGGGGAGGGGGCCTCGATCGCGGCCGGGGTGTGGCTGACCGGCAAGCGGGCGGCGCTGATCATGGAAAACTCCGGGCTTCGCGTCGCCACCGAGTCCCTGGCCCGACTGGGTCTGACGCACGGCATCCCGGTCGTGATGTTGATGAGCTACCGGGGGGACGTGGGTGAGGAGCAGTGGTACGGCATCCCGCATGGGATGACGATGGAGCCGCTGCTTCAGACGCTGCGCATTCCGTACGTCATCGTCCGCAAAGCGGAAGAGATCAAGCGGGCCATCGGCAACGCCTACAAGACGGCCGACAGCTCGAAGTATCACGTGGCGGTGGTGTTCAGCGGGGAGATCGTGCAATGACCCGGTATCAGGCCCTGAAGGTGCTGGCCGCGGGGTTGAAGGACGAGCTTTGCGTCGTATCGCTGGGCGGGATTCAGAATGAATGGTTCAACGCGCGGCCGGAGCCTCGGGGAGCGAGCCTTTACCTGATGGCGCTGGGGTGCCACATTCCGGTGGCCCTGGGCGTGGCCCTGGCCCTCCCGCACCGGAAGGTTCTTTGCCTGGACACGGACGGCAGCGTATTGATGAACATGGGTGTATTGGCGACGCTGGCGAACCGCCAGCCGAAGAACCTGAGCGTATTCGTCTTCGACAACGAGATGTACGAGTGCAACGGGGGGATGCCGAGCCACACGTCGGGCGTATTGGACCTGGCCGGGATGGCCCACGGCGCGGGGATACCGGACGCGCGCAGCGTTTTCAGCGAGGGGGAGATGCGCGAGGCGGTGGACGAAGCCCTGACGAGCGGGCGTCACCACTTCATCGTGGCCAAGATCGAGCCGGGGACGGCGGAAGGCCTCCCCAACAAGCTGACCGACGGGATCGAGGACAAGTACCTGTTCGTGCGCTACCTCGAGGAGTCCGAAAACGTCGTCGTCCTGTCCGGCCTGACGGGCGAAGCGGGCCAGCCGGAGAGGGGGCGGAAGCGGTAACGGCGTTGGCTTGGCCCGCGAGGATTTCTCGTTAACGCAATTTGCTTCTTGCGAAAGAGGGCGGCCCCAAAGGGGCCGCCCTCTTTCGCCAAACAAAAGTTTTCGAGGGGGTTTGGGGGACAGTTTTCAAAATGTCCCCCAAATAATTAAGGCCTTTCCTTTAAGGAACCCTCCCCGACCAGTACGTCCAAGGATTCGACGAGAGCGAGGGCCGGTCGATCTTGAGCGCCATCCCGCTCTCGACCTCTTCGAGCGGGAGCGGCTCGGGCGTCCCGAGGACCGAGGCGGCGTGGAGGAGCCGGGCCGTGTCCTCGAGGATCGTGGAGACCGCCACGGCCTGCTCGATGCTCTTCCCCACGACCGCCGCCCCGTGATGCTTGAGCAGGACGGCCGGTGCGCCGCCCAGGACCTCGGCGATCTCGTCGCCGATCTCCGGCGATTCCACCTGGATCGATTTGGGATAGACGGGCGCCTTCGGGTGAAAGATGCCGCCGTAGTGGCCGACGGGGATGATGTCCCGGCCGGCGATCGTGCAGGCGACGGTCATGAAGGGGTGGCAGTGGATGACGGCGTTCACCTCGGGGCGGGCCTTGTAGATGCTGGTGTGGTTGTACCGCTCGCCGGGGGGCTCGAGCTTGCCGCCCACATGGTTGCCGTCCAGGTCCATGATGCTCAGGTCATCCGTCTTGGCGGTCTGAAAGGTCTTATGGACCTCGTGCAGGTGGCCCATGATCAGGATGCGGCCGCCCCCCTCCCCCCCCTCGGGGAGCCGGAGGCTGGCGTGCCCCAGGTTGAGCTGAAGGATTCCGGCGGCGGAGAGGATCTTGTGGGCCAGGACCAGCTTCTCCCTGAGCTCCTGGACGGTCTGTTCCCGGTCGGAAATGATGTCGCCTCCTTCGTCGGTCGGTCGGTTTCAGGCCTAAAGGGGGCTGGTCGCGGCCCGGATGTTCTCGCGGTCAACCCTTCAGATGCTTGGCGAGGAATTCCAGGGACCGCTCCCAGGCCAGCTTGGCCGCGTTCGGCTCGTAGGTGTCCACCTTGGCGTCGTTGGCGAACGCGTGGATGGTGTTCTCGTAGACGATGATCTCGAACTCTTTCCCGTTGTCCTGAAGGGCCTTGCGGATGCGCTCGACGTGCTCCGCGGGGGGGCGGTGTGGTCGTTTTCCGCGTAGTGCCCCAGGACCGGACACTGGATGTTCGCCGTCATCTCCACCGGGGGCACGGGCATGTTCTCGGTCGGGGCGTCGTTGACGATTCCCCCGCCGTAGAACACCACGCAGGCGGCCAGCTCCGGGATCGTGCAGGCGGCCAGATTAGGAGAGCCGTCCCCCCAGGCAGAACCCGAGGGCGCCGATCTTCTCCGCGTTGACCTCCTCCAGCCCTTTCAGGTGTTCCATCGCGCCGCGCATCTCGGGCACGAGGTTTTCATCCTTCAGCGGTTGCGTTTCTCCAGGGGGAGCGGGGTTTGGGCGTACGGCGTGACGGGCTTCGCTTCACGGTGGAAGAGGTCCAAGGCAATCGCGGCGTACCCCCGGTCCGCCAAGTACGTGCAGACGTTCCGGATGTTCTGGTTGACGCCGAAGATCTCGGACAAGATGATGATCCCCGGATGATTTTCCCCGCCCTGAGGCACGGACAAGTATGCGGGGACCGGGTTTCCGCCGACCTGGATCTCCACCGGCTGAATCGTTGCCATCTTATGGACTCCTCCTTTTAAGTCGTTTCGTTGCTTGATCCCGTCCACCGCCTGAAATTCGGTGAGGTCAAACCTGTGGTGGAAAGGGGTGTGGCGCGGGTTGGTTGACCCTCAGCCTCCGCGATACATCTCTATCATCCGCCTGCGCCGCGCATCATCGCCAGTAGGTCGGGGACGCTCTCGAGCCCCGGGTGGGTCGGCGCCTCGGGGAAAGGCTCCCCGTAGGGCCGGGTCGCGTCGATCCCCATGGCCGAGCTCAGCGTGCCCTCCGGCGCCGTCGGGTCCAGTGCGGGACTGGGATATTTGGGGACGATGATGACGTCCTCGGCCGGCCGGGCGCGCGTTGTGACGGCCCACAGGACTTTCTCGTCCTTGAAGATGTCGATGTCGTTGTCCAACACCACCGCGACCTTGGGGTGCAGGACATTCCCCAGGATCGCCATGAGGACATTGCGGCCCTCTCCCAGAAAGGTCGTTTTCAGGCTGACATAGACCATGTACTCGCAGCAACCCGCCGCCGTGTAGTGGACGGCCTTTACGCCCGGAAACCCCGCCTTCAGGTCTTTGTACATCGTCATCTCGTAGGGAAGCACCTTGATGAAATGGTTTTCCGTCATCGGCTCGCCCGTGAGGCCGGCGTGGTAGATGGGGTCCTTCCGGTGGGTCACGGCGGTGATCTCCACAACGGGACGCATGGCCGCCGGACCGTAATATCCGGAATATTCGCCGAAGGGGCCTTCCGATTCCCGATGGTGGGGCATCATCCGGCCCTCGATCACGATCTCCGCCGTCGCCGGGACTTCCAAGTCTACGGTTTCGCATTTCACCAGGTCCACCGGCTTGCGACGCAGGCCCCCGGAGATTTCCATCTCGTCCTGGCCGTACCCCGCGCGGACCTGAGTGGCCAGCATGATCACGGGGTCCACCCCGAGGGCCACGGCCACCTCGAGCGGCTCGTCTTTGGCTTCGGCCTTGACGTATTGGCGGTAGAGGTCGTGGTACCCCTCGCACAGGATGCCCATTTGGCGCTTGCCCTAAAGCGGCATCCGGTAGATGGAGGCGTTCTTCGTCCCGGTCTCCGGGTCTTTGCTGATCTGGACGCCGTGGGTGATGAAGGCGCCGCCGTCCTTGAGGGCGTAGGTGGGGATGGGCAGCGTTTCGAGATCGACCGCTTCCCCCTTGAGGATGACGTCTTTGCAAGGGCCGGTCTCGATCAGGCGGGGCGGGATGGGATTTGTCACCCCGTCGTAGAAGCGCTCGTAAACCGCCTCCTTGTCGGTCTCCATGGCCATGAGGACGCGGTTCCGCGTGGCGAAGATCCCCCCGGCCACGGCCATGTCGCTTCCCTTGACGTTCTCGAACAGCAGGGCCGGCCCCTGCTGGTCGGAGGTCTTGCGGATGTAAGCGCCGATGTCGAACTTCGGATCCACCTCGGCGGTGATCCGCAGGAGTTCCTTTCGCTCCTCCAGGAATTCGAGAAAATCGCGGGGGTCGTCAAAGGGCATGAGGGTTCTCCGTTCGGGGGTCCGGGGGGGAACCGGAGGTGGCGTCAAATCGCCGTCTACTCGACCCCCAGCTCCCCGAGGAACCTCCGGTAAGCCAGGGCGACGGCGTCCGGCCCCTTGATGTGAAGCTCCTCGCCAACCTCCTTGCTGAAGGCGGCCGGCAGCCAGTAGTCCCGAAGCTGGGGCCACAGACCGGTCTCGGTCATTCCCTTTGGGGCGGCCGTCGGCATCGGATTCCTCCCGCCTGAGCGTCGTGAATGCTTCTTTCCGCGTTCTCTCGTGGAGTATACCCGAACGATGGAAGAAATAAATTCCAGGTTCAGGGGACGCAATCACGGGGAGGTCCGGCGGCAAAACAAGTGTGTTGTGCAGCAATATGGGTTGGCTCAGTAGGCTGTGGCGCCCCCCTCCGCGCGCAGGGCCTTCAGCACCTTCTCGGCCGTGATGGGCAGAGAGGTCATCCGGACGCCGATGGCATTGTAAACGGCGCCTGCGATGGCGGCGGCCGTGGGGTCGATGGGGGTTTCCGATCCCCCTTTCCCCCCGAAGGGGCCGATGGGGTCGTTCGTCTCGACGAGGACGGTCTCCACCCTGGGAGATCCCTCCGCCCTGGGCAGGGGGTAATCGGCGAGGTTTCCGTTGACGATTTCCCCCCCGTCGTGGATCATCCGCTCGAACAACGCCCAGCCCATCCCCTGGATGACCGCTCCCTCGACCTGCCCCTCGGCCGTCAGCGGGTTCAGGGCCTTTCCGATGTCGTCGGCGGCGATGAGCCGGAGGACGTCCACCTGTCCCGTCTCCCGGTCCACCTCGACGACCGCCGCCTGGGCCGTGAAGGTGTAGGCCCCGGAGACGTTGCCGTACCGGGTTTCGTCCGGCTCGCTCGAGGGGGAGTCGAACGTGGCCCGGACGACGATGGGCCGCTCGCCCGGGCGGCAATCGGGGTCGCCCATCAACTCTTCCACGGTGAGCCCCCGGTCTCCGCTCCCGGCCGCCGAGATCCGCCCGTCGCGGATGTCCATGTCCTCGGGGGCGATCTCCAGACGCTCCGAAGCCATCGCCAGGAGCTCGGTCTTGGCCTTCTCCGCTGCCCGGCGGACGGCGTTGCCGGCGATGAATGTCAGCCGGCTCGCCCGCGCCCCCAGCCCGACGGGGGTCAGGTCCGTATCGGCGGGGGAGAGACGGATGTGCTCCAGGGGCAGGCCCATGGCTTCGGCGGCGATGAGGGCGAGGACGGTGTTGGCGCCCTGGCCGATGTCCCCCTCCCCGATGACGAGGGTCGCCCGCCCGTCCTCGTGAACGCGGACCTCGGCGTTGGCGCCGTCCCAGTTTCCCGCGGAGCGGTTTCCGCTCACGTGAATCGCGCAGGCCATCCCCACGCCCCGCGCCTTCGCCGGACCGGCAGGGCCGCCGGAGCGCGGCGCCGCTTTGCGGTGTTCCGCCCATCCGGCGATCCCGGCGGCCTTTCGGATGCACTCCGAGAGGCCGCAGCTGTTGATCTTCCAGCCGTGCACGGAGGTGTCGCCCTCGCGGACGGCGTTTCGGAGGCGGAACTCGACCGGGTCGATCCCGAGCGCCTCGGCCAGGTGGTCGAAGCAGGCTTCCAGGGCGAACACCATCTGCGGGTTGCCCATCCCCCGGAACGACCCGGTGGGGAGGTGGTTGGTGTAGACCGAGCGGGCGTCGGCGCTGACGGCGGGGATCCGGTAGCAGTTGTCCATCCGCACAAGCGTATTGTTCAGCACGCCCATGCTTCGCCCGCAGTAGGCCCCCGCGTTCCCCAGGATATGGGTCCGTTTGGCGAGGACCCTCCCGTCCGCCGCCGCGCCGACGTGGATCCGGATGCGGATCGGCACCCGCGGCCGGGCGGCCCGGAACTCCTCGGTCCGGAGGTTCACCAGCTTGACCGGCCGTGCGGCGGCCCGGGCGAGGAGGGCGGCCAGGATGGCGTTCGGCTCGTCGGCCATCTTCCCCCCGAAGGCCCCGCCCACGTGCGGCTGGATCACCCGGACCCCGGAGACCGGGACCTCGAGGGCCTTCGCCACCCTTTCCCGGCAGGGGAAGAGGTTCTGGACGGCGGCGTAGAGGGTCACCTTCCCCGAGGCGTCCACGTCCGCCACCGTTCCGATGGGCTCCAGGTAGCCCTGGTACTGCATGGAGGTCTCGAAGACGTTCTCGTAGACGGCGGCCGATCGCCTGAGGCCCTCGTCCGGGTCTCCGCGCCGGAGGGTCCGCCGGGCGGCCACGTTGCCCGGGCCGCCCTCGTGAAGTTGGGGCGCCCCCTCCGCCAGGGCCTCGTCGATGGTGTACACGCCGGGGAGAGGCTCGTAATCCACCCGAATCCGCTCGATCGCCTCCCGGGCGGCGTCCTCGTCGTCGGCGGCGACGACGGCCACCTCTTCCCCGATGAACCGGACGCGGTCCATGGCGAGGGCGGTCTGGTCCTTGACCTGGGATCCCCAGCGGACGGGCGGGATGTCGCGCCCGGTCAGGACGGCCCGGACGCCCCGGACCCGGGCGGCCCCGGCGGTGTCGAGGCCGGCGATCCGCGCGTGGGGGAGGGGACTTCTCAGGACGCACCCGAACAGCATGCGGGGGAGCCGGAGGTCCGTCACGAAATCGGCCCGTCCCCGCACCTTGGCGAGGGACTCCAACGTGGGCGTCGGGCGTCCGATCCAGCGCAGGTCGTCACTCACGGGCGTCTCTCCACGGTGGTGGAATTCGGGGAGGGGGGGGGCGCGCCGGAAGAGGAGACGTTTTGCTCATCGCCACGGCCTCAGGCCGGGAAATCTACGCCCACGGCTTGATGTAATTCGCCAGGTCGATCTTCTCGATCCATTCCGGAGGTACCTGCGCCCGCTTCGGGAATTCCGTCGGCGGGGCGGGTCGGGTCGCGTCCATGATGACCTTGGTGTTCATGGTGCCGAGGCCGTCCCGCGTGATGTTGTAGGACGTTGGGTAGACCTTGTTCCCCAGGCAGTTGGGCATGACGATCAGGTCCCGGTCGGCCTCGAAGCGGCTCATGACGGCCCACAGGACTTCCGGCTCGTTGAACACGTCGATATCGTCGTCCACGAGGATGACGAGCTTGACGTTGTTCTCGGCCATGAAGGCGGCGAAGGCGGCTTGCTTGGGTTCTCCGTCCACGCTTTTTTTCATCGAGATGTAGACGTGCGCCCGGGCGCCCCCGCTCATGGGGACGTTGACCTTCGTGACGCTGGGGACCACCTCCTTGACGCGCCGGTAGATGCTTCCCATCCGTGGAAGGCCCCCCACGAAGTTGTGTTCGGGATGGGCGGCGAAGATGTCGAAGTAGATGGGGTCTTTGCGCATGGTGATGGCCGTCACGTTGATGTACGGCTTCGGGCCGGTCGCGGTGTAGTACCGGGGCCATTCGCCGAAGGGACCTTCGTGCTTCATGTCCGACGGGGGCATCAGCCCTTCCACGACGACCTCCGCGCGCGCCGGGACCATCAGGTCGACGGTCGAGGCCGGGACGATCTCCATGGGCTCATTCATCAGACCGCCCGAGCCGTCGAACTCGCCGCCGACGCCGGGATAGCGCGAGACCGCCCCCATGACCGCCCCGGGGTGATGGCCGATGGCGATGGCGAAGGGCATGGGCTCGTTCATTTCCGAATAGCGCTGCCAGACGTGGTAGCCGTGATGGGCCTCATAGATCCAATTGCCCAAGGTCTTGTTGTCGTGGACCTGGTGCCGGTAGATGCCGACGTTGTGCTTGCCGGTCTCCGGGTCTTTGCAAATCCCCAGTCCGGAGCAGATGAAGGGACCCGCGTCCAGGGCGTTGTGGGTGGTGATCGGGAGGACGGAGAGGTCGGCGTCGTCCCCCGTCAGGACCACCTCT
>PVBE010451444.1_pt1 | contig 26865 bp, 26 predicted proteins | sample 1631181 | NCBI WGS metagenome assembly PVBE01 (sample SAMN08397723, study PRJNA350692) | Marine metagenome, whole genome shotgun sequencing project. | isolation source: water | place: Pacific Ocean | collected 2012-04
CCCGGCGTCCAGCGCCTCGGCGCGGCTGCCCATGCGTGCCACGATCTCCCGCACCACGTAGCCGACCATCGGCTTGTTGGCCTGCACCTTGGCGTCCTCGGCCTTGAGCAGATCGAGCAGCGAGTCGGTGCTCGCCGACTTGATTCGCTTGCGCATCTCCTCGGGCAGCGCCTGCACGTCTGCGCCGTACGCATCATCGCCGGACAGCAGCTCGTGGCTTTGCGCCTCGCGGGCCTGGCCGCGCTTGAGCGCTCTGCGGAATCGTGCGTGTTGGCTTGCACCCTCGGACACGGCGGACAGGATAGGCGTTTGCGCCCACAGTTGGCGATCCGGTAGACCGCGCCTATGCACAGCGCACTGTTGATGGCCCTGATAGCCGCCCCCGCCCCCGCCGCCGCGCCCGCCGCTGCAGGCTTCTGGACCGACCTGCCTGCGGACCAGGCCATGGCGTCCGCACGCCGCGAGGGCACCCCGGTGATGATCGATCTGTACGCAACCTGGTGCGGCCCCTGTCAGAAGCTCGACAAGGACGTGTTCCCCGATCCCGAGGTGCGGGCGGAGGCCAAGGGCTTTGTCGCCATCAAGGTCGACGGCGAGACCCCCATCGGCGAGCGGCTGCTCAAGCGCTACCACGTGGTCGGCTACCCGACCGTGCTGTTCCTGGACCCGTCCGGCGCCGAGATCGACCGCATCTTCGGCTACCAGCCGCCCAAGGAGTTCGCGCAGTCCATGCGGGACTACCGATCGGGCCGAAACACGGTGGCCGCCATGCGGGCCGACCTCAAGAAGCGCCCCACGGACATCGAGCTCGCGTTCGAGGTCGGCCGCCGGCTGGCGATCCGCGGCGAGCGGGCCGAGGCCGAGCGGCTGCTCAACCGGGTGCGCAAGGCCGACGCCGACAACGCCAAGGGCCTGGCCTCCAAGGCCATGCTGACCCTGGGCAAGTACCTGCACCTGCGGGGCGGCAAGCGGTACGCCGAGGCGCTGTCCCTGCTCACGCAGCTGCGCAAGACCTACCCGGCCAGCAAGGACGCCCGCCGGGCCTTGTACCCCCTCGCCCGCGCCCTGCACGGGCTGGAGCGCGACGCCGAGGCGCTCGGCGCGCTGCAGGCCGCCATCGACGCCGATCCCAAGGACGTCGGGGCGTACAACACCTTCGCCTGGTTCTGCTTCAAGCAGGACGTCGATCGCCCGCGGGGGATCACCGTCGCCAAGGCCGGCCTCGCGGTGGACCCCAAGTCCTCGGGCCTGTGGGACACGCTGGCCGAGCTCTACCACGTGACCGGCCAACGCGATCTCGCGGTGCAGGCCATCAACAAGGCGGTCGCGCTGGAGCCCGAGGATCCCTACTACAAGGGCCAGCTCGAGCGGTTCTCCAAGGGGAAGGGCGATCAGGCCTAGCTCCGGGACAGGGCCCAGCCGAGTCCCGAGCCTCGTCTTCGCAGACGAGCAGGGTCAGATCTACGACGACCCCCGCTACACCATGGCGGCGGCCGATGGGCGGGGCGTCCTGCGCCCGACCAAGGCCGATCTCATCGAGCTGCCCCCCGGCAGCGACCTGTTCGTGCTCCCGGGCCGGCACCCCGTGGGCTTCCGCCGGCGCGGGCGGTCCGGGCCGGCGCAGGTGCCCGAGCGGCTGGACGAGGGGACGGCGGTGGCGGCGTTCCTGGCGCCCGCCTGGCTACGCCACATGCTGCCGGCGGCCCACGGCGGCGGCGGCCCGCTGCTGCCGCTGTACGCCTACTGCGCCGTCGGGTTCGCCGACGACCGGTTCTGGGTGCCCGCCGAGCGCATCGACCCGGACATCCGCCAGGACCTCGACAACTTCGACCTGGACCAGGTGGCGCTCAACGTCGCCGGGAAGATCGCCTCGGACCCGGACAACGACCTGATGCGCCACGTCGGGGCGTGCGCCACCGCGAGGGCCTGCCCCGCCGCCCGCAACTACTTCCTGGGCCGCTGGGAGGCGCCGCTGCCGACGTCCGGCGGGTGCAACTCGGCCTGCATCGGCTGCATCTCCGAGCAGCCGGACGACCGCACGCCCACCTTCGGGCGCATCGGCTTCAACCCCACGCCGCAAGCGCTGGCGGACCTGGCGGTGCCCCACCTGCAGACCGCGCAGCGGGCGGTGGTGTCCTTCGGCCAGGGCTGCGAAGGGGAGCCCCTGCTGCGAGGCGACGCCTTGGTCGACACCATCCAGCTCGTTCGGGCGGGCACCGGGCGGGGCACCATCAACCTCAACACCAACGGGTCACGGCCGGACGTCGTCGAGCGCATGTGCGAGGCCGGCCTGAACGCAATCCGGGTCAGCATCAACAGCGCCCGGCAGGGCACCTACGACAAGTACTACCTGCCACGGGGCTACACCTTCGACGACGTCGTGCAGACCCTGCGGGTGTGCCAGCGCCACGGGGTGCACACCTCCATCAACTGGCTCGCCTTCCCGGGCGTGTCCGACCGCGAGGCCGAGGTGGCGGCCATGGAGGCGCTGGCGCTTGAGGTGGACCTCAAGCTCATCCAGGTGCGCAACCTCAACATCGATCCGGAGCTGTACCTGCAGTCGCTCGGCGCCGGCTGGGCGGACGACGCCGGCGAGCCCCTGGGCATGCGGGCGATGATGACGCGGCTGCGGGGGTCGCTGCCGGACGTGAGCTTCGGCTACTTCAACCCGCCGGTGTCAGGGGAAGCAGCGAGCCCAGGCGGCCCGGGTCCGGCACGGACGTAAAGCGCACCCGCCGGCGGCTGCGGCCGTCGGCCAGCGACTCGGCGCCGACGACCTTGCCGTACACCTCCTCGATGGGGTCGGCGCCGGGCGGGTCGAAGCGCAGCTTGACGTTGTCGAACAGGGCGACGGTGTCGGAGGCGCACGTCAGATCGGCCGCGTCGGCGGACAGCCCGGTCAGCGCGGCCTCGAAGGGCACGTTGGCGACGTGCTTTCCGGCCACCTTGAACACGTAGGCCTTGAAGTCCACCGGGAAGAGCTCGGCGTCGGCGCCGTGGGCCGCCGGCACCACCAGGTTGTGGGGCTCGCCGACCGAGGTGAGCGACCAGACCCGCACGGGCTCGGCCTTGCCCTTGGCCCGGATGTCCTGCGGGCCGGCCGCCTCCACCCCGCTGCGCACCAGGGCGTGGGTGGCGTCGGCGATGAACACCTCGCCGCCCACGGTGAACGACTCCAGGCGGGCGGCCAGGTTGACCGTGTCGCCGACCACGCCGAACTTCAGCCGCCGCTCGGAGCCGATGTTGCCCACGATGACGTCGCCGGTGGCCACGCCGACGCCCATCTGCAGATCGGGATCGTGGGTGCGCTCCTCGTTGAAGCGGGCCATCTCCTGCTGCATGTCCGCGGCGCAGGCCACGGCGGCCAGCGGATCGTGGAAGTCGCCGTCGCGGGCGCCGAACAGGGCCAGCACCGCGTCGCCGATGAACTCGTTGACGCTGCCGCCGTGGCGGTTGACCACGTCGGCCATGCGGCCCAGGTAGGCGTTGAGCAGCTCGACGAAGGCGTCCGGCGGGTAGCGCTCGACGAGCGAGGTGAACCCTCGCAGATCGGACATCAGCACCGTCACGGTGCGCTGCACCCCGCCGGGCTCCAGCGCCGTGGGGTCGACCATCAGGGTGGACACGTACCGGGAGTGGACGAACTTGCCGAGGGCGTCCTCCATGACCTCCTCCTTCTCGGAGGCCTCCTCCCGGAGCTTTTCGAACTCGCCGTCCACCGCGCCGCCCGCGACGGCGGCCAGGGCGATGGCGACCAGGGCGCCGATGCCGGCGACGGCCAGCGGCGGCAGCGGCATCACCGCGCCCAGCGCGGCGAGGCACAGGGCGACCCCCACGCCGACGATCGCGGCGGCGAGGCGGGCCTTCACGCGCCCGATCCTCGCGCGGGCTCGCCGGGGTAGCGGAACCGGTTGGTCGAGGCGAAGCGGCCCAGGTAGGCCTCCAGCCGTTGGTGCACGGCGTCGATCTCGTACCCCGGGGCCAGGCGGCGCTGTCGGATGGTCAGCAGGCCGTCCTCGGTGGTCGCGTGCAGCAGGCCGACCACCTGGGGGACCACCGAGGCCCGCCGCTCCATGTCGATGACGGCCCGATCCTCGGAGTAGCCCCGCGGGGCGCCGGCGAGGCCTTCGCCGGGTGGGGGGGAGGTGGTCCACGACGGCTCGTCCCAGCCGGGCGTGCCCCAGCCGGGCGCGCCCCAGCTCGGCGTGCCGTGGCCCAGCGATCGCTCGGGATCGTCGCCCTCCTCGGGCTCGTCGACGGCGGTGACGATGAACACCAGGCCGCCGGCCTCGCGGCGCACGATGGGGGTCAAGGCGTCGGAAAGATCAGGCGCCAGCTGGCTTAGCGGGTCTTCGTCGCCCGGTCCGGCGGGCCGGATGTACAGCGTGACGGGATGCACAGCCGCCATTGTATGTGGCGCCGCCGCCCAGATTAGAAGGCATACAGCGCGCTGACCCCGGCGACGCCGTAGTCGCCGAACGGGCGCACCCCCTTCGCCCCCCCGGGCGCCCCGAAGTCCATCTCCTCCTCGGAGTCGGGCCCGAGCACGTTCCACTCCACGGACAGCTCGACCCAGGTCCGGCGGACGACCTTCACGGCCACCGCGGCGTCCGCCCGGGCCAGGGCCTTCCAGCGGCTGACCGACGTGGGGTTGGCGCCGGGGTGCAGGAAGAACGCGAGCGCCGCCCCGCCCATCACCGCCACCCGCCCCTGCACCCGGCGGCCCTGCGGCGCCCACCCGACGCCGGCGAGCATGCGGGTGAGCGTCAGCCGTTGGGCACGGAACAGCTCGATCCGCTCGCCGGAGGGCAGGCCCCGCTCGTCCTCGAGCTCCACCTCGACCGCCACAGTCCTGCCGAACCGGTCGTGCTCGACCGCGATCTCGCCGACGAACGACCCTCGCGAAGGCGGCCGCACGCGGATGCGCACGCCCATGCCGGCGCCCACGGGTTCGGACAGGTCGCCGGCCTCGCCGGGCAGCAGCCCCACGCGCACGCCGGCCCCCACGACCCGGGCCTGCAGCTCGGCGTCGCTGGGCGCGCCCACGACCGCCAGCAGCGCGATGAGGCTCGCGGTCATGGCGCGGACGCCTCCATGAGCGCCGCCACCCCTGCCGCCAGCAGCCCCGCCCCGAGCATCACGTCGGCCACCAGCGCCCGCTGGCCCACGCGGTCGGACAGCTCGTCGAGCCGGTCGTCACAGGCCGGGTCGCCGCGGCAGTCCTCGAACTCCCGGTGGGCCCCCCAGGCGTAGCCCCCGGCGACGGCGCCGCCGCCGACGAGCCCGCCGGCGACCCACCAGAGCCAGGTGTTGCCTGCGCGATCGGCCTGCGCGCCCTGCGGCCCCGCCCACGAAAGATCGACCGGGACGCCTTCGCCGAGCTGCATCGCAACGAGCCCGCCGCCGGGCACGGCCGGGTCGGGTCCGACGATGATGGCGCCTTTGGCCCCGGTCCGGGCCATGGCGGCCTGGGCCGCCAGCCGGATCCGGGAGGTCTCTTGGGACCAGCCGGGCAGCCCGCGCGCCGCGATCCCGCTGGATCGCTCGGTGAGCTGCTCCTCGCCGCCGACCACGATGCGCACGGCGGTGCGCCGCCTGCCGATGTCGACCCACACCGGCCGCGAGCGCACCAGCGTGCGCCCGTCGTCCCTCGGGCAGAGCGCGGCCACCGGGCGGCGTCCGGTGGCCGCCGCCTCCACGCGCGCCGGCGCGAACCCGCGCCCGTGCCCCGCCACGCTCACCTCGCAGCGCTCGGGCCCGCCCGGCCACTCGACGGCGATGTCCAAGGCCCCCGTCCCCTTCCCCTCGACGGCCCGCCCGCGCGCGGCGTCGAATGCGGCCACGATGGGCGCCGGAAACCGCTTGTCCGAGACCTCGGTCTCCGAAAAGCGCTGCGCCGTGATCCCCACGACGCGGCGGGCCTCGTCCTTGTCGCCCAGGGCCTGCAGCGCCCGCACCCAGGTCAGGCTCGCCGCCACCCACTCGCCGGCGAAGCCTGGCCGGACCTTGGTCGACACGTCGTCCGGCAGCCCCCAGCCCTCCGACAGGGCCGCGGCGAAGGCCCGCTGCGCCTTGGCGAACCGCTGGGCGTAGTACAGGTCGGTGGCCCGCTTGACCTGCCGACGCCACTGGTCGAGCTCGCCCTGCACCTCGCCGACGTCGAAGGTCTGAGACTGCCCGTCGTACACGCCGTCCAGCGACCCGGCCGCCACGGCGCCGCCGACGTGCCGGATGGCCTCGGCGGCCTTGGCCGCGCCCACCGTCGGGGGCTCGGCGCCGCTGACCAGCACCGACAGCACCACCATGAGCGGGGGGTTCACAGCGCGGGCCCCACGGTGACGACGACCGACGTCGCCCGTCCTTCGTCGTCCGGCTGGGTCGCCACGAGGACGAGGGCCCGCCCGGCGTGCACGACCATGTCGGTGACCTCGCCCTCGGGCAGCGCCACGGTCCGCAGGCGGGTCGCCGCGGCCAGGTCGACCACGTCCAGCCCGCCGCCGCCGGCGACGTAAGCCAGCGCCTGCTCGCCGTCCACCGCCAGCCGCCCCACGTCGTCATCCAGCTCCAGCCCGAGCGGCCGGACCTCGGCGGAGTCCAGGTTGACCCGGACGACGTCGCCGGCCACGAGCACCCAGGCCCGCCGGGGGGAGGCGGCGAAGGCCCGGGGGGCGCTGGGCAGATCGATGCGCTGCTGGGAGAGGGGCTCGTGGAAGTCGTCGAGGCCGACGACGTGCAGGCGGCGTTGGGAGACGGACGCGACGAGGGCCTGGCCGGCGGTGCCGTCGGTGGCGACGAACGCGGGGTTGTCGACTCCGGCCAGGGCCCGACTTGCCGCAGGACCGTCCGTCCGCGACCACGCCAGCTCCCCGTGCAGCCCGGCGACGAGCAGCAGGTCGGCCGCATCGCCGCCGTCGATGACCACGGTCCCGGTCGGCGCCAGGGGCCGGCCGCCGTCGAGGCGGAACTCGTCCGGGACCTGCGCGTCCTCGATCTCCTGCTTCCAGACCCGGTTGTTCAGGCTGTCGGAGAGCCAGACGCCGTCGACGTGATCGACACCTCCGGTCGAGGGCAGTCCCAGGGTCTTGAAGAGCACACCCTCGACGTACACGTAGAACCTGGAGCCAAGGTCGGCCTTGTTGGGAGACAGCCCGACGAGCAGCTGCTCGCCGACCACATCGATTGCGGTGCCCCTCCAGAACGGCGCCTCGAGGTCCAGCACCTTGCACGGTGTGTCGTCAACGCCCGAGCAGTCGCGGTCTGCGCCATCCCCGCACAGGTCCAAGGCGCCCGGATGCACGCTGTCGTCGTCGTCGTCGCAGTCGTCCGCGGCGACGAAGCCGTCGCCGTCCCGGTCGACCGGCGCCCGGGGCTCTCCCTCCCCCTCTCCTTCACCTGTCTCAGGCGCACCCTCGCCCTCTCCGGCGGCGCCTTCGTCGCCGTCGTCGTCGTCGTCGCCTTGGTTGGGCTCCTTGGCGCCTTCGCCCTCGCCTTCGCCCTCGCCTTCACCTGCCGGCGCGGCGCCATCGTCGGCGAGACGGCACAGCCCCCGCACGCACGTCGGCCGCTCGGCCTCGCAGTCCGCGTCGCCGTCGCACTCCTGCGTATCCAGCACGACCGAGCACCCCGCGCCGCTCACGACCGCCGCCAGCAGGAGCCAGCTCACTCGCCGGTGACGTGCACGACCACCGTCCGGTGATGGGGGCGGTGCCGGTGCTCCCAGACGTACACCCCCTGCCAGGTGCCCAGCGCCAGGCGGCCGGCGGTGATGGGGATGGACAGGCTGGTGGCCGTGAGCACCGAGCGGATGTGGCCGGGCATGTCGTCCGGCCCCTCGGCGGTGTGGGTGTGGGCCCGGTCGCCGTCCGGGGCCAGGCGGGCCATGAAGGTCTCGAGATCCACGAGCACCGCGGGGTCGGCGTTCTCCTGGATGATCAGGCTGGCGCTGGTGTGCCGGATGAACAGCGTGCACAGGCCCGTGTGCAGCCCGGCCCGGCCGACCACCGCGGCCACCTGCCGGGTGACGTCGTACAGCGCCCGCCCCCGGCCGGTCGCCACCTCGAGCGCTTCCTGATGCTGACCCACGGCCGGGAGCGTAGGATCGAGCCGGGATGAGCGCCAGCGACCAAGACGACGGGCCCCCGCCGGACCCCCCGCCGGATCCCCCGGCCGACGCCCCGGCCGACGCCCCGGCGACCCCCCCGCCCAAAGGCCGGGTCAGCCACGCCCAGGTGCTGCAGGCCCTCGAGGTCCGCTACGACCACCTGTCCGCACGCAACGTCCTGCGCGAGGCCCTGCAGCGGGCCCAGATGAAGCCAGCGCCTGACTACTCCCCCGAAGAGGCCTCCCGCCTGGTCTGGGGCCTGGCCGAGGTCGGCCCCAAGGCCCAGAAGGCCATCATGCGCCTGCTGGAGTTCACCGGCGCCGCGGCCACCCACGACGTCGTGCCCGACCCGGAGGAGGAGGAGGAGCGCCTCTTCTGGAACTAGACCTCCCGGACGGAAGGTCTAGGGCGCCCGTCGGTGGCCAACCTGTCACCGCGAGGTTAACCTGCTCATGATGCGGCGGTTGACGACAGACCTGGGCGATGACGCTGGGCGGCCCTACTTCCTCTGGGACGAGGACGTGTCCGTTGCCGAGCTGCGGCAGGTGCTGGACGGGCCGGACTCGTGGGAGCGGGATCGCCTCCTGGGGAAGATGCTCCGAGAGGCCCGCGACATCGACGTCTGGCTGTTCGTGGACCCCGAGGAGGTCGCGCGGATGTTGCAGCGCCTTGGCCGCCGCCTGGGCCGTCGCCGTCCATTCTGGGAGTGGCTCATCGAGGGCTGGCGAGGAGATGGCGTCATCGCCGCCCCCGGCTGACTGTCGAAACCCCGCAAGTCGATCAGCTTGGACGTCCCGGACGAGGCCCTCGCCAACAAGCTCGCCAACAAGCTCGCCAACAAGCTCGCCACCCTTGTGTCTCGCGTCGAAGAGCGGGATCTGGTGGATGTGATGTCCCTGGAGCGCTCGGGGCTGGTGGTCGAGGATCTGCTGCCCGCCGCGCTGGCCAACAATGGCGGCTGCACCCCAGCCACCCTGGCGTGGCTGCTCTCGGAATGGTCCGCCCCACCGGAGGCAGTCTTGCCGGCAGGAGTGTCCGGGGAGGAGGTGATGACCTACGCAGCGGACCTCGTTCGGCGTCTCCGCCGAGCCGCCGTGCCCCAGACCTAGCCGGCGGGCGTGGCGGCCGTAGTGGTCGGGGCCGGCGTATCGGAAGGGCGCGGTCGCACCTCGAACGGCACCCCGTTGGCGGCGCGCAGGGCGAGCTGGGGGAGCAGCACCGGCTCGTAGCCCTGCGGGACGTTGGGCTCGACGTGGCGGACCAGGGTCGCCAGCACCAGGCAGGACTCCATCATGGCGAAGCTCTTGCCCAGGCACATGCGGGGGCCGGCGGCGAACGGGATGTACGCGCCCTTGGGCTGCGTCTTTTCGGCGTCCGGGGCGAACCGGTCCGGGTCGAACTTGTCCGGGTCGGGGAACCAGCGGGGATCGTTGTGCGTGACGTAGGGGCTGATGAAGATCACGTCGCCCGTGGGGATCACGTACGGCGTTCCCGGCACCTGCCAAGGGGCGGTGGGGGCGCGCATGAAGCTCCACACCGACGGCAGCCGGCGCATGGACTCCTTGACCACCTGGTTGAGGTAGGGGAGCTGGGGCAGGTCGTTGGCGTCCAGCGGTCGGGCCAGCGGGTCGGTGCCGGCGGTCGGTCAGGCCTGCCGGGCACGGGCCTTGAGCAGCCGGGTCGCGGGCCAGCCCAGGAAGAACGCCGAGGTGGCCCAGCCCGGCGCCGACTTCCTCAAGCCGAGCTTGTTGGCCAGCTTGTAGCAGTACCCGGCCTCGAACACGTGGATCGGGATGCAGGCGATGAAGATCCACCGCCACACCGACTGGGGCGGCAGCCCGTGCATCTTGGCGGTCCACCAGGCGTAGAAGTCGGGGCTGAAACCCTGGAGCCAGAGCAGGTACAGGCCGCCGATGACCACCACCACCCAGAAGGGGTTGGGGTTGTCGACCCGATCAGGGCCTGCGGTTGAAGCTGAGTCGGAGGTCGTGGCCACGAGCCGACCTTCTATCACACGGATCCGGCCACCCTCGGCGACGTCCGACCAGACGAGGTCGGGCCTCCACTGGCCGCTAGCCTTCGCCCTCGCCTTCACCCGGCGGGGGCTCGTGTTCGCTCTCACCCTCACCCTCGCCCTCGCCCTCGCCCTCGCCCTGACCTCCCCCCGCGCTCACGCAGAGGCCATCCCCGTCCGGGGGGCAGCGCCAGCCGTCTGGGCAGACCGGGTTTGGGCGGTCCTGGCATCGCTCCTGGCAGTGGATGAATGCGGCACCGGCGACTGGATCGAGATCGCAGACCCTCGATCTCAGGCAGGGGCCAACATCGCCGGCCGCCAGGCAGATGCCATCCACGCACCGAGCACAACCGCCGATTGGGTCCCGCACGCACTGGCCCCCGAACCGGAAGTTGTCGCAGTTGTCGTCGGACAAGCACTCGTCTCCGCCGCAGAAGCGCCGGCCGTCATCGCCCCTGCAGCACAGGTCGCCCCCCGCGCAGTCGCCGCTCGTGCTGCAGGTCCCCGAGCTGCACTCGCCGTCGGCGTCGCAGTCGAAGCCGACGGGGCACGCGCCGCCCTGGTCGCACCGGGTGCGGCACTGGCCGGGCGTGTCGGCGCCGCCGTCCTCGTCGAAGCAGTAGCGGCCTCGGTCCTCGAGGCAGTCGTGGTTCTCTGCGCAACCCAGACCCTCGATGCAGACCGATGGGTCGCGAGACAGGTCGCAGGTCAGCTCGCAGCGCTTGTCCGGCGGGCAGCACTCGATGTCGTCGAGGCACTGCAGGGGCGGCGGGCGATCGCACGCGTTCGTCTCCGGGTTGCAGACCGTGCGGATGCCCTCGGCGCAGTGGGCGTCCTCAAAGCACGACACGCAGAACCTGTCGATTGGGTGGCAGAGCGGGCCGTAGATGGACTGGGCGCACTCCCCATCGCCGTCGCAGGGTTCGCCGACGATGCAGTAGCCGTCATCGTCCCACTCGAAGATGTGGCAGATCCTTCCCTCGAGGCAGTCGTCGTCGCTCCAGCAGCGCTCGTCGCAACCGTCGTCGTTGGGGATGCAGGTCTTGGTGACGAGGTCGCAGCGGAGCGCGGGGACAGGGCAGTGCCGCCCGCCCGTCTGACAGGCCTCCACGCAGAAAGTGTACTCGCAAAACAGCGCGTCACCGTCGGCGTCAGTCTCGGGGCACTCCCTCGGCCCACCCCCACAGCCTGCCCCGCCGTCGGGGCAGCGCGGGGCGTTCACGCACTCGCCGAACTCGCAGACCTGGGTCCGCTTGCAGGGGGCGTCGATCGGGTCGCAGGCCGTACCTTCGCCCGCGCCGGGCTCTCCCGCCTTGTCCTCGGACGACTCGCACCCCGCGCAGACCGTGGCCAGAGCCAGCAGCACCCCCAACGCGATCCGTTTCACAAGCCCCCCAGGAGCAACGCGACCATCGTACCGGAGCTGGAGGAAGGTCAGGGGTGGAGTCAGAACTCGTAGCCGACGATTGCTGTGCGGAAGAACGTGTCGTTGTTGGGCCCGCAGGCGACTGCCAGCCCCGCGCCTTCGGGATAGACGATGGGCAGCGAGGGGGAGATTGAGGTCGGGGCCCGGGAGGCCGAGGAGTGCGCAAGGGACACGCCACCGATGGAGATTGTTGCACCGAAGTCCCGGTCGGTGGCGGTGTGCGCGTGGACCAGGAAGAACCGCTTGCCCTCGGGAACGACGTAGCCCGGATCCTGGTTGCACGCCACGACGTACGACCGCACCGTCCCGGCCAGCATCACGCGGTCCATGAGCGAGAGGCCCCCTACCGCGTCGGCGTGACGCGGTGCCAGGAGCAGCCCGGCCACGAAGGTGACGGCGAGCGCCAGGAGCATGATGAGACCGAAGGGGGCGGGCTTGCGGAGCAGGTGGTTCATGGTCTCCCCAGGCGTATGTGCGCGGTGTGTGGGACCCGAAGTCTATCCGGCCGCTCGGGCCGGGCCACGCCTTTGAGCAGGACGACAGGGTCCGTGGGAAGGAGGAGCCAACACTCGGACTCGAACCGAGGACCTGCGCATTACGAATGCGCTGCTCTACCAGCTGAGCTATGTTGGCGCGTGGTCGCCTGGGCGACCGCGACGCGCTTTTTACGTCCCCAAGCCCCCCCGGTCAATGCTGGTCCCGACGTGATTGAGTCGCCTCCCGCCAAACGAGACGCGCTTGAGAGTCTGCTTGGAAACGGGCCGGCGATGATCCACCTCGATCCTCGCTGTGACGGGGTGCTCGCGCCCGCGGATCTCTGCACCGGACCGGTGCTGCGGCTCAAGCTGTCTTGGCACTACGCCCACGCGCTGCACCTCGACGAGGAGGGGGTCGTGCAGACCCTGACCTTCTCCAGCGGCAGCTTCCGGTGTGCGGTGCCCTGGGAGAGCATCTTTGCGATGGGCGCCGCCGATGCGCAGCCCTCGTGGGTCTGGCCGGCGGACCTGCCGCCGGAGATGCGCGAGCTGCTGGCCTCGGCCGCCCTGCCCGACACCGAGGAGGTGCCGGTGCCCGAGGACGGGCATCCGCTGCCGGAGCCTCTGCGCCTGACCCTCGAGGAGCTCGCCGAGTCCGAGGACATGACGCCGGACGACATGCAGGCCGATGACGATCCGTCCGATGACGATCCGCCCGGGACTATTCGCCGGGGGCACCTGCGGCTGGTGAAGTAGGGGTCGCAGCGGGCGGCTGCGCAGTCAGGCCCAGCAGCTTGGCCGGCGTCGTCTCGTACATCTGCTTGAGCACCGCCTTGGGCAGCCCCAGCCCCCTCATCCGCCCGTCCGAATCCACGCCCCGCTGGGGGTGGTAGCTGGACCACCGGGCCGCCAGGTCGAAGGTGAACTCGTCGCGCTCCAGCTGGTCCCGGACGGCCCACAGCACCTGGGTCATCCACGACACCGTCTTCTCCGGGTTGCCGGTGATGACCAGGTCCGAGCCCATCAGGAACCGGTCGGGATAGCGGGTCATCAGGTCCCTGAACACCTTCCGGTGCTGCGAGATGGTCGCCTGGCCGTCCACCAGGATCTTCCGGGTGCCCAGGCTCGTGTCGAAGTGCAGGTTCGGATAGGCGTCGAGCATTCGCGGCAGGGCGGTCATCGCCTTGCCCTTGGGCCGCCAGAACGTCTGGCCGTAGTGGGCGACGATGACCTTCAGGTCGGGATACCGCTTGAGCACCTTGTCCTCGAACTCCCGGCCGTATCGGGACAGCCCGACGTGCCAGAGCAGCGGCATGTCCTCGGCCAGCAGGTACTCGAAGACGGGGTGCAGCCGCTTCGGCACCAGGCCATCCTCCTTGACGTGGAAGTGGGAGTGGCCGTTGTACAGCTTGAGCCCCTTGGCCCCCTGCGCCCGGTGGCGTTTGAGCATGTCGAGGGCGTCGTCCGAGCCCGTGTCGACGCTCGAAAAGGGGATGAAGTGGTCCGGCCACCGCTGCACGATGCGGACGATCTCCTGGAAGTTTTCGTCGAACCCCTCGGTCTTCCCGCCGCCCTTTCCGAAGATCGTGTACTTCGGGCTGCCGACGACGACCGTCTTGGTGATGCCCACGGCCTTGGCCGCGGCGACGTACCGCTCGGCGTGCTCCATCTTGTAGACGTGATCGTGGAAGTTGATGATCTGCCAGGGGCTGCCTGTCTCGCGGCCCTTGAGCTTGGACTCGAGCTCGGCCACGCGGGTCCGCAGGGACTGCAGCTCCGCGGAGGAGTGCGGGCGGGCGGGGGCGTTCGCCGCGCGCTTGGACTTGCAGGCGGGCATGGCCATCGCCAGCGCCGCCATCGCCACACGCCAGCTTCGCACCTTCATCTTCGACCCTCGCCCGGACGGATGGGGGCGGAGTCTGCCACGTCTTCACGGTGCTAGACTGCGCCCAAGTGCGCCCGGCCCTCTGCCTCGTCGTCTGCTCAATCCTGGCCTCGCCCGGCATTGCTGCGGCTCAGCCCGTTGGAGACGACGACGACGACCTCGCCCTCTTCTTCCCCGAAGACGACCTGATGTCCGCCTCCCTGGCGCCCCGACCCATCCCTCGGGCGCCGGCGACGGTGACCGTCATCACCGCCGGCGACCTGGCGGCGTGGGGCGATCGATCGGTGGCCGACGCCCTGGCGCGCATCCCCGGCTTTTCGCCCATCGACGACGGCGTGCTCCCCGATCTGGGCGTGCGCGGCGTGCACGTCGGGGCGGGGGCGCCCGGCCGGATCCTCAAGGTGATGGTCGACGGCCGGCCGGTGTCCAACCGGGTCTCCGACGCCACCTACCTCGGACCCGAGCTGCTGCCCATCGAGCTGGTGGAGCGCATCGAGGTGGTCCGGGGGCCCATGTCGGCCCTGTACGGCGCCAACGCCTTCCTGGGCGTGGTCAACGTGGTGACCAAGACGGGCGGCCCCCGCACCGACGGCCGGGCGCGGGTGAGCGCCTGGAAGGGGCGGGGCCACTACGAGGGGGCGTCGATGGGCGCAGCGGGCGGCTTCCGGGAGGGGCCGCTGGCGCTGATGCTGGGCTTCTCGACGGCCTACGACCGGCGGGACGGTCGCGCCGCGCCCCAGTCCTCTCCTGCGCTGCCCGCCCTCATCTCCGAGGAGCGGCTGGTCTCGCGTGCGGACGACGCGGGCTACTTCGTCGCCTTCGCCAAGGCGTCGGTCGGAGGAACCGAGCGGCCCGGCGATGCCGGCCGCCTGACCCTGGACGCCTCGCTGCGCGGGATAGACCGGGCCGACCCGTTCGAGGATCGCCACCCTCTGCCCGCCTCGGGCACGACCCGGGTGGCGTGGACCGGCGGCGAGGCGCGGCTGACCGGCACCGCCGACCTGACCGACGACGTGGGCGGCGCCGCCTGGATCGGCTGGTCCGGGGGGCGGCCGGGCCGGGCGGACAAGCTCGAAAACGGCGCGGCGGAGACCTACCTGACCCGACGCGTGGGCCACGACGGCGTACAGGGCGGCGCCTCGGTCCGCCAGCGCCTGACCGAGCGCTCGCTCATCGGTCGGGGCTCCTTTTCGCTCGTCGTCGACGGCGCCTGGGACCGCATCGAGGCCCCCACCTGGCGGGTCGTGCGCCGCAGCTCGGGCGGCGGCCGGGGCCAGCGGGCCGGCGATGGGGACAACCTGCAGCCCGCCCGGCAGGTGGACCTGTCCAACGTGGGCTCTGCGCTGGAGCTGGCGCTGACGCCGCTGCGGTGGCTCGACGTGACCCTCGGAGGCCGGGTGGACCGGCACTCGGTCTACGGCGCCCAGCCCACCTGGCGGAGCGCGGTGGTCGCCGACGTTGGCGGGGGGCTCACGGTCAAGGCGCTGGTGGGCACGTCGTTCCTGGCCCCGAGCCCCGAGCTGCTGTTCGGCCGCACGTCCGGGCCCGGCGACGTGATCGGAAACGACTCCCTCAAGCCCCAGGAGGCGTCGCAAGTGGAGCTCGCGGCGGGCTGGCGGCCTGTGGCGGGTGTGGTGCTGGACATGTCGCTGTACACCGCCCGGGTGGACGACCTGGTCGTGCTGCAGCGCCGTGGCCTGAACCTGGTGGCGGACAACGGCGCCTCGCTCGACATGGTCGGGGTCGAGGCGGAGCTGTCCGTACGGCGCGGCCCGGTGGTGCTCAGGTCCGGCGTGGCCCACGTGCGTGCGACCCGGGCGGCGGACGAGCTGTCACCCGAGCCGCTGCTCGCCGAGGCCCGGCCGGCCCAGCAGTTCCCTCGGCTTTCGGGCGCGTTCGGCGCCTCGCTGCACCTGTCCGGCATCGGCCTGCCCCTGGCGCTGCACGCCGATGGCCGCTGGGCGGGGCCGCGGCCGTCCAGCGATGCCAACGCCCTCATCGCCGAGGCCCCGTACGAGGTGGCCGGCCACGTGCTCGCCGACGTCGCGCTGACCACCGACGGCTGGAGGCCCCTGGGAGGCCGCGAGGTGGTGGTGCGTGCGGATCTTCAGGACGCGTTCGATGAGGCCCCGGCGGATCCCGGGGTCGGCGGCGTGGACCTGCCCTCGCTCGGCCGTCGGCTGTCCCTTACGCTGGAGCAGCGCTTCTGATGCCTCCCCCTCGCACCGGCACGACCATCAACCCGATCGTCGCGGCGATCGTCACGACGATCGCCCTGCCGCTGCCCGGCTGCTTCGAAGATCTGCAGCACCCCTCGGCCGTCGTCGCCGACCAGCTCGTGGAGGGCGCGCTGCACATCGGCGCGTTGCTGCCCCTGTCCGAAGGCGGAGGCCTGTCGCAGCGCGACGCGGTGCTCATGGCGGCCGACGACGCCACCGCCGAGGGTCCGCTGAAGTTCGCTGTGGTGGTCGCCGACAGCCGGCCCGAGCGGATCGCCGGGCTCACCGGCGTGGACACCGAGGTGCGCCGGCGCCTGGAGCTGCTGCGCCGGGCCGGTGCGCCCGCCGTCGTGGTCGCAGACGACGCAACCGCCGTGACCGCCCGACGCGCGGGCGACTCCCGCGGGCCGGTGGTGATGTCGTACGCCGCGTCCAGCGATGCCCCTTTCGAGGTGCCCCGCGGCGCCCCCAGCTTCCGCCTGGGTCCGCCGGACTCCCTGCTGGGCCCGGCCCTGGCCGCGCTGGCGGCGCGCGCCTCCGGGAGCGTGGCGGTGCTCGGCGTGCAGGGCGATCCCTTCTCCATGGGCCTCAAGCCGGCCATCGAGGCGTCGCTCCTTCGTCAGGGCCTGGCCGTGGTCGAGGGGGCGTGGCTCGATCCGCTGGTGCGCGGCGGCCAGCGCGAGCGCGTGGCGCCGGTGCTGTCCCGGGATCCGGTGGTGATCATCCCGGCCCTGCCCGCCGGCATGGCCGCGGCGGTGATCAACGAGGCGCTGCCTCGGTCATCGGCGCAGTGGGTGCTCGTCCCGCAGGCCGTGTCGCCCGCCTTCCTGGACAACGTGACCGACCCCGACGCCCTGGACGGCGCGGTCGCCTTGGCCCCGGCAGCGGGCACGTCGTTCCCCGCCCGCTTCCTGGAGCGCACGGGCCGCAGCCCCGCCCCCTACGACGCCCTGGCCTACGACGCCGTCCGCCTGCTGGCGCTTGCGGCGGGCAGGACCGAGCTGTCCGAACCGACCGGCCGCGACCTGGCCCGCGAGCTGCCCGGCCTGGACCACGCAGGCGCCTACACCCAGTGGCGCCTGCAGGGCGATGGGCGGACGGACGCGGACCACCCGTTGCAGGTCTTTCGGTTTGATGCGGAGACGCGGTCGTTTTTTCCGGATTCGTCGGCGGGGGCGCGGATGCCGCGGTGAGCGGGGACACGGTTGAATAACTTCCCGATTCCACCGGCAGCGGAGCTGCCCACGCCTGTCGCGAGTTATTCAACTGTGTCCCCCGTGCCTGCTGGGCCTCCGGCGGATCCGGGCCCGGGGGGGTCGGGGCTGGGACTGGAGGCTGGTGTTGCCCGGGGGGGTGGGGGGCCGCAAGGGTCCCCAGCCCCCTAGTCCATCAACTTCTCCATCTCGGAGATGACCTCGGTGAGCTGGGCGCCCGGCTTGAACCAGGTCACGACCATCTGCTCGTCGAAGACGGCGTTGAAGGGCAGCGAGCCGTAGACCTCGCGGTACAGGCTTGAGATCATGCGGGGGTCCTTGAGGACGCGGAACAGGCGCTCGCCGTTTTCGGGCGTGGCCTCGTTCTCCCAGGCCGCCAGCTCGGCGTCGGAGGGCGGCTGGCGCGCGTCGTTTTCGAACATCGTGTAGTAGATCGCGCCGCCCCGGTCCCGCCATGTGGGGGCCAGGTTGAGCAGGTGCTGGAACTCGGCGCGGCAGCTGCCGCACCAGAAGGCGGACGAGACCAGCAGGATGGCCTTGTTGCCGCACAGGTTGTACAGGCTCTCGCCCACGCCGTCGGCGTTGCGCATGTTGACGTCCGGGAAGCGCTGGCCGACCTCGGGGCCGATGGAGAACTCCTCGCGGCTGCCGGGGCAGACCACGCCGTTGACCTCCTCGCCGCCGTCGTCCACCCGCTCTTCCGCGACGAGGGCGCCGAAGCCGCCGACCACCCGCAGGCCGTAGATGCCCAGCCGGTCGACCTCGGCCTGGGCCGCGCCCTGGTCGCCGGGGCTGATCGAAACGGTCACGTCCACGTTCGCCCAGCCCTCACCGGCAGACGCCCACCGCACCAGCTGGACCTGCTCCGGCTTGGACACCGGCAGGTTGTTCAGCGGCAGGTAGATCGTGACGGATCCCTTGAGCTCCAGTTCGTTGGGCTGGAAGTCGTAGATGCCGTTGATGATGTCGTCGGGGTTGTTGAAGTCGCCAAGCGGCCGGGCCGTGATGATGATGGTCTCGTCGTCCTCGAGCGACAGGCTGTTGACCTGGATGGTCGCCCGGTTGCCCGCGGTGGTGATGGACTGGATGTCCTCGATGCCAGCCTTGAGCTCGGCCCGGTTGGTGTCGCCCTCGACGTACAGCTCCATGTCGGGCCTCGCGACGGCGTCACCATCATCCGCGCCGCCGCCGTTGTTGCCGCCGCCGCCGTTGTTACCGCCGCCGCCATTGTTGTTGCTGTTTCCCCGGTCGCCACGGTCCGGCCCGCAGGCGGCCAGGGCGAGCACGGAAAGTGCGACGATAATGAGATTGACGGTGCGTGCGCGCATACGGATCCCTCCGGGTGGATGGGGGCAAAGGGTCTTTCATCATGCCCGGGCCCACGCGCCCACGCAAGCGAATGCTGCCCCGGGTCACGCTTCCTCGAGCGCCCGGAGCACGGCGGCCACGCCGGCGATGCGATCGTGGCGACCCAGGGCCCGCCACAGTGCCCAACAGGCGGCGCAAAGCTGCCCCGCCGCAGCCGCGCCCGCGCCGATGGCCAGCAGGTGGGCGCAGGCCGCCATCACCTCCGCCGAGCTCCAGGCGTCCGGCGGCCTCCGATCGAACAGCGGCCAGCCGGCTCGCAGCGCCCTGAGCGTCCGGCCGATGTCCGCAGGCGATCGTCCCATGGCGCCCAGCGCGCGGACCACCGCCTCGGCCTCGTGCCTCCCCTCGAACGGCGTGTCCGCAGGCAGCGTGGCCCCCTCGGTCGCCATGAACGAGTCGGGCGCCCTCGCGTACGCCATGGACTCGAGGGCCGAGGCCCCCGCCTCGTCCATCATCGCGGCGACCCCGGCAGGATCTCCGAGGGCCTCCCACCGAGCGACCGGCTGGGTGGGCGGATCGGGCGGTTTCGGGGGCTGCGCACGGATCACCGCCGCCAGCACGTCGCGCCGCGGCGGGCTCGCCAGCGCGGCGAGGACCAGCTCGCTGCCAGTGGGCGGGGGGTGCACACGGTCAGCATAGCCCGCGCCTTGACGGCGGGCGGCCGGCGGAGCGATAAGCAGCCCGCCTTGCTTGACCTTGCGCCGCTGCTGTTGGCCGCCACCGTGGCGGCCGGGCCCGCCCAGGGCCAGGCGATCCTCGACGCCGCCCAGAGCATGCAGGCCCGCGGCAAGAGCTTCGCCGCAGACAAGGGCTACGGGCACTTGGGCCGCGAGGCCCCGCAGTCGTACGCCGGTCACCTGGCCTGGGCCGACTTCCTCGTCTCCGAGGGACGGGCCTCCCACGCGCTCGGGCCGGCGGGGGTCGCGAGCCGTCTGGCGCCCTACGACGCCGCGCCCTACGCCGCGCGGGCCGCCGCCCATTTCTGGGCCGGTCAGGGCGATCACGGCCGCAGCATGATCGACAAGGCGCTCGAGATGGACCCCTGGTCCGCCGACGCCCTGCTCACCCTGGCGGCCGCGCTGCGCGAGTCCGGCGATCTGCAAGGCGAGGCCAGGGTCCTCAAGCGGGCCGTCGCCGTCACGGGAGGCGACCTGCGGGTGGAGCGGGCGGCGGCGCTGTCCGCCCTGCGCCGCGGCGCCGAGGCGGAGGCGCGGGTGCGCATCGGCAAGCTGTCCACGGCGGGGACGGGCGTGACTCCCACCCTCATCGTGGCCGACGTCTACCTCGCCGCCCGCCGGCCCCACGCGGCGCTCAAGGTCCTGCAGCCCGCGGTGGCCCAGCACGGCGGTGACGCCCGGCTGATGCGGGCCCTGGGACGCGCGCTGCTGGCCGCGGGCGCCCCGCCGCTGCGGGCCGCCGCCGCCTTCCGCGCCGCCATGAACGCCGATCCTGACGACGCTGACGCGGCCGTCGGGTTCGCCCTCGCCCTGGGATCGACGCTGCCGGACGACGCCCGGGGCGCCGCCGACCTGGCCGTGCGCACTCTGTCCGGCGTGCTCGACAGCGAGCCGGGCCACCCAGGCGCGCTGCTCGCCCAGGCCCACATCGCCCGTGCCCTGGGCGACCCCGCGGGGGCGCAAGCGTGGGTGTCGAAGGTGCCCGAGGGCCACCCGGCCAAGGCCGAGGCCGACAACATCCGTGCGCTGACCCGGCTCGACCGGGAGGACCCGTACGGCGCGGCGAAGATCCTCCGAGAGATCCTCACCCGCCGGCCGGACATGCGGCACGTGCGGCTCAACCTGGCCTTGGCGATGTTCAAGGCCGGCCGGTCCACCGATGCCCGCAAGGCGGCGGATCAGGCGGTGGCAGGCCTGCCCGCCGGCCACCCGCTGGTGGCCTACGCCCAGACCTTGAGCGGCGCGAGCGCCAAGGGCGCCCAGTGAGGCGCCTGCACATGGCATGGATCGCGCTGGCGGCGATCGGGGCCCCCGCCGCGGCCGCGGCCTACGAGCCCCCCGAGCCGCTGGTGCGCGCCCGGCACGACTACACCTCGGTCGCCCAAGGCGACGACAACGCCGCCAAGGTGCAGTTCGGCTCCGTCTGGCGTCAGGCGGAGGCCAACGAGGAGCTGACCCGACGCAAGGGGCTGGTCCGCGTGGCGGTGACCGCCGCGGCCCGGGCCATCGACCAGGCCGAGGACAAGCTGCTGGTCTGGGGTGGCGACAACCGGGAGTCCCTGGCCGCCCTCATCGCCCAGCCCGAGGTGGTCGCCGGTCCGAAGCGCACGGCGGATGCTGTCCGCAAGCCGTTCTACATGGCGGCCGACGAGTGGAACATCCTGCATCGCAAGCTCGGCAAGAGGTCGCCCAAGGGCAGCGCCGCCGACGAGTACGTCACCGCCACCGCGCTGGTGCTCCGTGAGCTGCGGACCGTCGCCGACTCGGGCGGCAACGTGAAGGGCCGCTTCCTGCTGTCCGGGTTCGACCGCTTGGGCGAGCTCGACTCGGCCCACGAGCTGCACCGGCAGACCAAGGCGCTGTCGACGGCGCATCAGGGCGGGGACAAGGGCGCCGCCGACCGCGTCAAGGCGCTGGGCTGGGGCAAGAACGGCGCGCCGTCCGACGTGGCCAAGGCCCAGGCGGACCTGCAGGCCTACCGCAGCGGCGCCGCCAAGTACGCCGGCGAGGTGGCCCAGGCGGCCGCCGCGCCTGTCGCCGCCGCAGCGCCGGCTGCGGGGGCCGCGACGCTGGGCGAGCCCGCCGACGCCCCGCCGGTCAAGGGGCTGTCCGGGGCGCCCATCGACCAGGCGATCAACGACGAGGTCCCCCACCTGGCCACTCCGCTCGCCGCAGGCGGCCTGCACGGCTGGAGGGTGTTCCGCCAGGGCCTCACCGATCTGGCCGCCTCGGCACGCAACTCCCACGGCGGCCGGCTGGTTCCAGCGACCGGCGGTGTCACGCTGCCCCCGGGGATGCTCGGTGCCGTCGAGCATCGCCTCAAGGACCCGCCCGACGCCGCGGACGCCACCGCCAAGCGCTTCGGGACCATCCTGGGCGCGTACAGCCCGCAGGCCCAGCGCAACCTGGACCAGGCGGTGGCCGCCGGCAAGCTGCGCGACGCCCAGAAGATCTACCAGGGCGTCACAGGCGAGCCGGACAGCTACGTCAAGGACCGGGTCCGCGCGCTGCGGGCCCGCCGGCAGTCCGGCGACCAGGTCGCCAAGGTGCTCGGCAAGGCGCCGACCGCCGCGGATCTGGTCAAGCGCATCCCGCCCGGGCCCGCCGAGGTCCCGCCCGACGAGCACTACTGGAAGGCGTCGCCGAACCCGGGCGAGCTCGCCGCCGCAGCCGCCGCGCTGCCCGCGGTGGCCTCCTACCTGCCCCCGCCCCCGCGCCGGGACGGCGAGCCCCACGGCGACCAGGCGATGGCCCAGGCCCACGGCCACGCGCTGCAGGCCGCGGCGTCGGCCGCGGGCGCGGCGGCCCAGGCGCTGGAGGCCCGCGCCAGGGCGGCGCAGGCCGAGGTGGACGCCCACGCCGCCGCCCAGCGCCAGGGGCACATGGACACCATCCGCGAGGAGGCGTTCGGCGCGATCCCCGAGTCCTGCCCGGCCGGCGAGGAGGTCTCCCTCTGCCCGGAGAAGCACATCCTCAAGACCCACACCGGCCGCTGTCGTCCCGCAGGCCTGTCCTGCGAAGGCGCAGGGCCGGTGGACCTGGCGTTCCCATGAGGTCGATCCCCCAGTGGATTGCAGGGCTCCTGGCCCTGTCGCTCGTCGCCGCCTGCGCCACCGCGGGCTTGGTCGACCGGGGCGATCGGCTGGTCAAGGAGCAGCAGTGGGACGAGGCGATCAAGGCCTACTCCAAGGCCGTGGCCGCCGACCCCAAGGACGCCCGGGTGCAGGGCAAGCTGGACAACGCCCGCCGCGGCGCAGCGGCCCACTATCACGTGGCTGGCCGCAAGGCGGAGGAGGCGCGCGACCTCAACGGCGCTCTCGCCGCATACGACAAGGCCGTGGGATTCCAGGCCGACCACGCCGCCGCCCGCACCGACCGCAGCAAGGTCAAGCGGCTGCGGACCGTCACCGAGCGCGACCTGCGGCGGGTGGAAAGGCAGCTGGCCAAGGGCGACTGCCTGGGCGCCAAGGCGGGCTTTGAGCGCCTGTACCCCTGGAAGCCGACGTTCCCGGAGATCGACACCGGCCGGGTCGCGTCGCTCAAGCGCTGCTTCGACAACTCCCTGGCCGTGGCCAAGGTGTTCATGGCCCTGGGCGACCCAGAGGCCGCCGAGCCGTTCCTCAAGGAGTCGGAGACCTACTACCCCAAGCACCCCGAGGTGGCGCGGCTGCGGGCCGAGGCCGGCGGGGCCCAGGCGGCGGCCAACAAGATCGCGGAGGGCCACGGCCACCTCATAGACAAGCGCTACGCCGACGCGGCGAAGGCGTACCGGGACGGCCTCGCCCGCGACGCCACCCGAGCCGACGCCCGCGACGCGCTGGTCAAGGCGACGAACCTCGAGGTGGACTCCCGGATCAAGTCCGCCGCCCGCGACCTCAAGCGGGGCCGCTGGCAGAAGGTGCTGGCCGACCTCGAGGGCGCCCTCGCCGTGGGCCCGCCCGACCTGCAGGTCCGACAGCGGCTCAACGCCGCGGCGACGGACCTGCGCAAGAAGGCGGCGGCGAGCCTGTACAAGCTCGGGCTGCGCGCAGACGGCGCCGGCCTGTTCGGAGCGGCCTGGGTCTGGTTCCGGTTGTGCGGCCTCATCGGCCGGCCGTTCGCGGACGCCGACCTCAAGGCGCGCCTTGCCCTGGGCCGGGTCAACGAGGCGGTCCCGTACCGGGTGCTCGTCACGCCGGTGGCCCACGAGACGGAGCTCGGCGGGCTCGCCGCGGAGATCACCCAGGAGCTGCTCGACGTCCTGCAGAAGGACCTGAACACCGCCGGCGCCAAGGTCACCCTGACCACGGACCCCAACGTGCAGCCGCCTCCCGATGGCATCCTGCGCGGGCGCCTGTCGGAGTTCCTGATTCCGCCGCCGGCGGTGCGGCAGCAGCCTCGGCAGATCAGCTGGCAGCCTCCCGCCAAGGTGTCGACCAACCCCAAGGCAGGGGCGGCGCTCAAGGCCTACGTCGACGCCGTGGCCGGTGGCGACCAGGCGAAGATCGATGGGGCGCTCGACGTGCTGAAGGCCACCGGCGGGACCCAGCGCGAGATCGGTGCCACGGAGCAGATCAGCCTGGCGGCCATGACCGTCGCCTGGAAGGCCACCGGCGGGGCCGAGATGGAGCTGTATGACCGGGCCAACGATCGGGTCGTGACCGCCGCCTACTCCGACGTGCAGACTACGTTCGAGGACACGGCGGCGGCCGGCGCCCCGGCGGCGGACATCGAGGCCGACGCCCTGCACGCCCTGTCCCCCGCGGCGCTGCGCCGGCGGGTGGTCATCGACCTGGTCGAGGACATGCGCACCCAGCTGTCACCTGCGTTGTCGATGTCCGGCCTGCGCTTCCAGCGCCTCGCGGACAGGGTCAAGGGCGACGCCCGGCTACACTACATCGTGCTGGCCCTCGTCGCCGGGACCCCCGACGCCGAGGCGATGCGCGAGGAGCTGCTCAATGCCACGGGCTACAAGTTCGGCGAGGACAAGTACGACCCGTCCAAGCTCCCCCTGTAGCCGCACGCCAGTGAAGTTCACTGGCTGCGCCAAGGTCCCACCCACGTGATGGACGGCCTCACCGGCGCCTTCGTCGCCCTGCGCGGCTGGCTCCTGGCGCTCATGGTGATGCCTGCGGGGGTGGTGGACGCTGGGGGGCGCGACGTCGCCGTGCTCGTCCGGCGCGAGGTGCCCGTGTACCAGCGGTTCGCCGAGCGCTTCGCCGAGGCCTGTGACTGCTCCGCGCGGCTCGTGGAGGCCGGGGGCGATCCGGACGCGGCGGCCGACGCCGTGCGGGCGCTGCGGCCAGGCGCGGTGGTGGCGGTGGGGCGGTCCGGGCTGCGGTTGGCGGTCGACAAGCTGGCCGATCTGCCGCTGATCCACGCCCTCGCACTCAACCCACAGACCCTGCTGCCACCTACGCTTTCGGCCACTCCGGGCGCGCCGCTCAACGTCTCTCCTGCGGAGTCCCTGGCGCTGCTGCGCCGGCTGTCCCCCCGTGTGCGGACCGTCGCCGTGGTCCACGACCGCTCGCAGACCCGCGTGGACGATGCCCATCGCGCCGCGCGGGAGCTCGGCCTGGAGCTGCAGGTCCACGAGGTGGAGGACGCCGCCGGCGCGTTCCGGGCCGCCGACAAGGCGCTCAAGACCGCCGACGCGGTCCTGCTCGTGCCCGACCGGACGGCGCTGCGGCCCGAGGTGCTCGACCACGTGCTCCTCCGGGGCCTGGAGCGGCGCGTGCCGGTCGTCGGGTTCGCCGCCAAGCACGTTCGCCGGGGTGCGCTCCTGGCGCTGTCGGTGACCCCGGAGCAGGTGGCGGTCGAGGCCGCCCGGCTGGCCGAGCAGCGCCTGTCCGGCGTGCTCGCGCCGACCCTGGGCCGCCGCCGCCTGAACCTGTCGCTGAATCTGCGCACGGCAGCCCGCCTGGGCCTGCAGGTGCCGGACGACCTGCAGCGGCGGGCCGACGACCTCATCCGTTGATGACGCGCCGGCCATGACGACGCGGCGGGGGACCCTGCGCGGCCGGCTCCTGGTGGGCTCCGCCTTGCTGGTGGTGGGGCTGTCCGCGTCGTTCGTCGTGCTGTTCACCGCTCGGGAGGTCCGCTCGGTCGAGGCCGGCCTCGACGCCCGCGGGCGCGATCTCGCGGAGCACCTGGGCCGCCTGGGCCGCCTCGGGGTGCTCGCACGGGACCGGTCGGCGCTGCGGGCGCCCGCTGAGGCCGCGCTGTCCGCGCCCGGGGTGCTGCTCGTGCGCTACCTCGTCGACGGCGCGCCGCTGTACGAGGGCCGCCGGGGCGAGGACGCCGGGCGCGTGTACCGGGCCAAGGTCCGGGTAGCCGGGCCGACCGATGACGAAGGGCTTGACCTGTTCGACGGCGGCGGCGGGGCGCAGGGCGGCTCGGCCGCGACCGAGCAGGCCATCGGCGTGGTCGAGGTCGGCCTCGATCCCGGGGGCGCCCGCCGAGGGGTCCGTGAGGCCCTGCTCACGGGGGGCGGGCTGATGGTGCTGTTCCTGGTCGTCGGCCTAGGCGCGGCCTGGCTCCTAGCCCGACGGGTGCTGGGCCCGCTGTCGGAGCTCACCGAAGGCGTGCGCGGCGCCGCGGAGGGCGATCTGGACCGCCGCGTGCCCGCGGAAGGACCCGAGGAGGTCGCGGCGCTGGGCCGCGCCTACAACGACATGGCCGAGGCGCTGCAGATCCGCACGCGGGACCTGGAGCGGCAGACACGCGACCTCGAGGAGTTCGTGTACATCGCCTCCCACGACCTGCAATCGCCGCTGATCTCGATCCAGGGGTTCGCCGAGCGGCTGCACGGCCCAAAGGGACCAGAGCTGGCCGATCGGCAGCGCCGCTGGCTGGAGCGCATCCAGGCCAACGTGGAGAGCATGGGCACCCTGATCCGGGGGATCCTGGACCTGTCGCGGCTCAATACGAGGCGCAACCAGGCGGCGCGGGAGTCCTCCCGTGCGCTGCTGGATCGGGCCATGGCCGGTCTGCAGGACGCGGCCGAGGCCCGGGGCGCCGAGGTGACCGTGGTCGGGGACTCCTGGCCGGACCTCGAGGGGGACCTGCCGCGGCTGCAGTCGATCTTCGGGAACCTGGTCGACAACGCCCTGAAGTACCTCGGGGACGACAACCCCGCCCCAGCCGTGGAGGTGGGCTGCGAGGTCCATGGCCAGCGGGCGGAGTTCTGGGTGCGTGACAACGGAGTGGGCATCGCGCAGGAGCACCGGGCGCGGGTGTTCCGCCCGCTGGAGCGGCTCCAGAGCGTGGATGCACACGGCATTGGCATGGGCCTGACCCTGGTGCGTAAGATCGTCGAGACCCATGGGGGCGAGCTGACGCTCGAATCCGAGCTGGGGCAAGGGTCTACGTTTCGGTTCACGCTCGCCGTCGCGGGGCGTGCCGACGGCGCCGCGAGCCTATAGACAGGGTGTCTGCGGCCGACGAAGGGGTGGGTTCGAGCGTGCGTGGAGCGGACATCAGGACGGTCTTCCTGGTCGAGGACAA